>Ga0209292_1005847_pt1 | contig 12363 bp, 8 predicted proteins | sample GOMGulsemesocosm_2_FD_184634 | JGI IMG/M metagenome (GOLD analysis project Ga0209292, IMG submission 184634) | Methane-oxidizing microbial communities from mesocosms in the Gulf of Mexico - GOM9C Gulf of Mexico (SPAdes) (version 2) | ecosystem: Environmental > Aquatic > Marine > Cold seeps...
TTTCGCAAAACTTAAAAACCAACGCAATGATGACGACAACTGATATTAAAATTACAAAAGTTAAAGAATCCAAATTTAAATCTATTGATTTGGGTGATGTTGCATTTGGAACAGTATATTCTGACCATATGTTTTTTTGTGATTTTAAAGATGGTGAATGGCAACAACCTGAAATTACACCTTATCAACCTTTACAATTAGATCCTTCTGCTAGAGTTTTCCATTATGGGCAAGCTGCTTTTGAAGGAATGAAAGCATATAAAGATGAAAACAGTGATGTTTGGATTTTTAGACCCGAAGAAAATTGGGAAAGAATTTGCTTTTCTTCTAACAGACTAGCAATGCCAGAAATACCTAAAGAAATATTCATGGATGGTTTAAAAACCTTATTGGATATGGATAGAGAATGGGTAGTTCCAGGTAGAGGTAACACATTATACATAAGACCATTTATTTTTGCTACACAAGCAGGTGTGTCTGCTGCTCCAGCTGAGGAATACAAATTCATGATTATTTGTACTCCAGTACAGGCCTACTACAAAGGTGGTGATGTAAAAGTTAAAATATCTGATTATTATTCAAGAGCTGCTAATGGTGGTGTTGGAGCTACTAAAGCTGCTGGAAATTACGCCGCTCAGTTTTACCCAACCAAAAAAGCTAATGAAGAGGGGTACCAACAAATCATCTGGACAAACTCAACTCATGAGTATTTAGAAGAAGCTGGAACTATGAACGTATTTTTCAGAATTGGAGATACTTTATTAACAGCTCCTACTGACGATAGAATCCTAAATGGTGTAACTAGAAAAAGTATTATTGCACTTGCTGAAAGAGAAGGATTAAAAGTAGAAGTACGTAAAGTTAGTGTAGCTGAAGTTATTGCAGCTGCCAAAACAGGTGAGTTAAAAGAAGTGTTCGGAACAGGAACTGCTGCGGTAGTTGTGCCTATTACCGGAGTTGGATACAAAGATGATCACTATGATTTACCAAAACTTGATAGCGCTTACTCAACTATGCTAAAAGGTAAATTGTTAGATATTCAATATAACGAAGCTGAAGATATTTTTAATTGGACACAGAAAATATAACTAGTGTTTCCATTTTAAAATTTTATGATTATAAAAAAGCCCTTATTTTAAATAAGGGCTTTTTCTTTTTTAGGTTTTACTTAACTTAATTCAAAACAACAATTAAGTCGTCAGAATTCACCATTATTCCAGGTTGTAACACAACATCACCTATAACAGCATCTGCTATAGCGGTAATGGTCGTTTCCATTTTCATAGCTTCAATAATGAATAAGGGTTGATTTTTAACTACCTTATCACCATTCTTAACCAATATTGTAGAGAGCATTCCTTGTAAAGGAGCGCCTATGTGCTTAGCGTTTCCTTTTTCTGCCTTAGCATGTATTATCTCATCAATTTTAATTGATTCATCTTTAATTTTCACGCTTCTTGACTGTCCGTTTACTTTAAAATAAACAGTTACCATTCCTTCAACGTTTGGTCTTCCAACAGAATCCAAACTTACTAATAGTGTTTTTCCTTTATCAAGCTCTACAGTAATCTCTTCTCCTCTTTCCATTCCGTAAAAGAAATTTTTGGTTGGTAAGTTCATTAAATTCCCATATTTTAAATGCTTGTTATAAGTATCCATGAACACTTTTGGATATAGTTTATACGATAAGAAATCTGTGATATCAGTTGGTCGTCCCATTTCTTTATCGAAAATATTTAGAAACTCTTTAAATTCTTCTTCAATATCTAATGCTTCTAAGTGTGCATTTGGCCTATCTGTATATGGCTCTTGATCTTTCAATATTAATTTTTGCAATGCTTTAGGAAATCCATTAACCGGCTGTCCTAAATCTCCTTTAAAAAAGCTAATTACTGATTGTGGAAAAGAAATAGTATCACCTCGTTCAAGAACATCTTGAATCGTTAAATTATTACTTACCAAGTATTGCGCCATGTCACCAACAACTTTTGAGCTAGGGGTAACTTTTACAATATCTCCAAAAAGTTCATTCACTTCACCATACATTTTTGTGATTTCGTGAAATCTATCTTCTAAGCCTAACGCTTGTGCTTGTGGCTTTAAATTAGAATACTGCCCTCCTGGAATTTCATGTTTAAACACCTCTCCAGAACCGGCCTTTAAACCTGATTCAAACGGATAATAATACTCTCTAACCGATTCCCAATAATTAGAATATTCATTTAACGAATCAATATTCAATGAATTTTCTCGCTCGTGAAACTTTAACATTTCTACCACCGAATTAAAATTAGGCTGTGATGTCAGACCAGACAAACCACCTAAAGCAACATCTAATACATCTACACCAGCCTCAACTGCCTTTAAGTAGGTAGCAGATTGGATAGATGATGTATCATGAGTATGTAAGTGTATTGGAATATTTATTTCCGATTTTAACGCTGAAATCAATTCATAAGCAGCATATGGTTTTAGTAAACCAGCCATATCTTTAATTCCTAATATATGAGCGCCAGCACCTTCAATTTCCTTTGCTAGATTAACATAATACTTTAGATTATATTTTTGATTTTTTGGATCTAATATATCTCCTGTATAACAAATAGAACCTTCAGCAAGTCCTCCTGTTCTAGTACGGACGTGTTCAATACAAGGCGCTATAGATTTCATCCAATTTAATGAGTCAAAAATCCTGAATACATCAACTCCTTTTTCCCAAGATTGCTCTACAAATTTACCTATTAAATTATCCGGATAAGCGGTATATCCAACACCGTTAGACCCTCTGATTAACATTTGTAACAATACATTTGGCATCGCTTTACGCAATTGCTGTAAACGCTCCCATGGGTTTTCCTGCAAAAAACGCAAACAAACATCAAATGTAGCTCCACCCCAAACTTCCATACTAAATACTTCAGGATGATTTTTAGCAAAACCTTCGGCTACTTTAAGCATGTCATAAGTACGCATACGAGTTGCCAACAAACTTTGGTGCGCATCCCTCATAGTGGTATCCGTATAATGAACTTTCTTTTCATTTTTCAACCATTCTGAGAATTTATCCGGTCCTAGTTTTGTTAATAAATCTTTCGTCCCTTCCGTGTATGAAGCGGTGGCATCAAACTTTGGCACTTTTGGCAATACAAATGTTTTGTTTGGATTTATCTTTTTAACATCAGAATTTCCATTTACAATCACATCTCCTAAATAGGTAACTAATTTTGTTGCTCTATTGCGTGAAGGTGTAAAAACAAATAAATTAGGTTCGTTTTTAATGAAATTAACTGTTACTTCTCCCTTTCTAAAAGTTTGATGTTTTAATATATTATCTAAAAATGGCATATTGGTTTTTACACCACGTATTCTGAATTCAGCTACTGCCCTTCTCATTTTTCTGCAAGCTCCATCTAAAGTTCTACTACTAGCAGTTACTTTTACTAGCATCGAATCAAAAAATGGAGAGATTGTTACTCCTTGATATAAACTACCTGCATCCAAACGGATACCAAAACCTGAAGCACTTCTATAAGTGGAAATAGTACCATAATCAGGTTTAAAATCGTTTGCAGGATCTTCTGTTGTTATTCTACATTGTAACGCATAACCATTTATTTTAATAGCGGCTTGATTGGGTATTTTTATTTGTTCATCAGATAATTTATAACCACCCGCGATAAATAATTGCGTTTTTACAATATCTATATCTGTGACCACTTCTGTTACGGTATGTTCTACTTGTATTCTTGGATTCACTTCGATGAAATAAATTGAATTATCATCATCTACCAAAAACTCTACTGTACCAATATTATTATAATCTACCGCTTTACATATTCTAGTAGCATAGTCATACAAGGCATTTTTAATTGTATCACTTAGTCCAAATGAAGGAGCGAACTCAATTACCTTCTGATAACGACGTTGTACCGAACAATCTCTTTCAAATAAATGTACCGTATTACCATAATTATCGGCTACAATTTGAATTTCTATATGCTTCGGGTTTTCAACAAACTTTTCTAAAAATACTGTATCATCACCAAATGCATTTAAGGCTTCTCTTTTACTTTCATGATAAGCACTTTTTAATTGCTCATCACTTCTAATAACACGCATTCCTCTTCCTCCACCTCCAGAAGCAGCCTTTAGCATGATTGGATATCCGATAATTTTTGCCTCACTTAAAGCAATTTCTATAGTTGACAAAGGTTGCACATTACTCTTAATAATTGGAATATTATTAGCTATAGCAACCTCTTTGGCCTTAATTTTATCTCCTAAAGATTTTAATACTGATACTTTTGGGCCAATAAAAATAATGCCATTTTCTTCACATTTTTGTGCGAAATTTGCATTTTCAGACAAGAAACCATAACCAGGATGAATAGCATCTACCCCATTTTCTTTCGCTACTCTTACAATAGCATCAATATCTAAATAAGGTTTTAGGGGTTCGTTATCGTTTCCTATTTGATAGGATTCATCGGCTTTATAACGATGTAAAGAATATCGATCCTCATAGGTATAGATTCCTACCGTTTTCACATTGATTTCCGTACATGCTCTAAAAATTCTAATCGCAATTTCACCTCTGTTAGCTACCAGTAATTTTTTAATTTTCATTTTAGTTGTGTTGTTGTTTAATTAAAAAATAGGTTTGTTATTCCCTTTTGTGTTGTTGTTTACAAATATACATTATTTTAATTATGCGCGCATAGTATATATTTAGGTTTTGATATCAAAAAAACTAATAGATTATACACTTTTACTATTGCCAAAATTATTTAACATTTAAACAATTTTAATCTATTTAATAATATAATTTTATGCTTCTGATTATTTTGCTTTAGTTAAACAACAATGAACTACAATTTAATATAATTTAATTAAAAGAGATAACATTTTAGATAGGTTAAGTTTAATTTAGATAGTATATCTTGTTGACAAAATTTCATTAAAAAATAAAGCACTAATAGTAATCAAAATACTTCCTTTTAGATATATATAATTGATGATAACTAAAGTGTTTACCCATAAAAAAAGCGACAATTAAGCCGCTTTTTTTTTAATTTTCTAAAATCTTAGAAATATCTGGTTTAAAGTAATTAGGCCCTTTTAGCACTTTACCATCCTCACGATAAATTGGCTGGCCATCTGCTCCTAATTTACTCATATTACTTTCTTGAATTTCGTCAAAAACAGCAGTCATTTTATCTTGTAAACCGTGCTCTATCATTGTTCCACACAATATATATAACATATCACCTAAAGCATCTGCCACCTCAACTAAATCGTTATTTTGAGCCGCTTCCAGGTATTCTTCATTTTCTTCCTTCATTAAGTTAAAACGAAGGGTGTTTTTTGCTTCTCCTAAATCAGCTTTTGGTATTTCTCTATGGCCTATTTTAAAAGCAGTATGAAATTCGGTAACTGCATCAGTATATTTTTTCATTGAATGAAGATTTAATGGTTAACTTTAATTAATTTCGCATAAAAATAATAAAAAAATTATGTTTACGTCAGGACAACTTATATTTGCAGCATTATTTTTCCTAGCTTTTGTGGGAGTCATGATTTGGTCATACAGAAAAGACCTTAAGCTACACCAAAAACACTACAAAGGAAGTTACTGGGTATTGATAGGGCTGATTATATTTTTCAGCTTGATATATGCCTTAAAATCATTAATATATAAATAACCCTATAAAAAAAACCTTTCCATTAATCTGGAAAGGTTTTTTTTATTCTTTATATCTGATTCATCCATTTGAACTTATAGGCAGTATCTGGCAATACTGCTCTCTCTGCTAAACGATACATTCTGTCTGGTAAACGCATTAAGTAATCTCTAGCTTTTTCTGCTTCTGGAGTTAACCCTGATATTTTATCTATTCCCCAAAGCACGTTCAATTTTCGCATAATATCTACATAATCAAACCCTGTATATACTCCCGCACGTTGTGCTACGATAGAGAATTGATCAAATAAAGATGCTTTTTCTGCATGAGATTCTCTTAAGAACATTGCTGGCATTATAATCTGATTTTTCATCATATAGTAATATGCTAACATCATTTCACTTGGATCTACTTTGAAAATTTCTTTGACAAAATCCGAATAAGCAATATGATGACGCATTTCATCACCAGCAATAATTTTTGACATTTTTGCTAAAGCAGTATGACCTTTTTGACGTGCAATTTTGGCTACGTTGTTATGAGATACATAGGTAGCTAACTCTTGAAAACTTGTATATACAAAGTTTTTATAAGGATCTTGTGCAGTACCAATATCAAACCCATCGGCAATTAAATGTTGCGTAGACATTTCAACCTCACGCATATTCACTCTTCCAGATAGGTATAAATATTTATTTAACACATCTCCATGTCTATTTTCCTCAGCAGTCCAAGCTCTAATCCATTTCGCCCAACCGTTTTCTGGGTCTTTTTCTTGATCTTGTTGAACCCCTTCTAAATTCATTAACCATGACTCATAGGTTGGTAATGCTTCTTCAGTAATCATATCACCTACCATTACTACCCAGAAATCATCATCTAATTCTTTAGAGATTTCTTGAATTTCTTTTACCTCATCAATAAATGTGTCTTTTTGAGAATTTGGTAAAAAATCTGTTGGTTGCCAAATTTTCTCTACAGGTATCAAGAATTTATCTACAAACACATCGATGTTTTTCTCAAGTGTTTGCATTACTTCTATTCTTATATTTTTTATAGACATAGCTTAGTTAATATCTTTTATTATTGTAAGTTCTACTTTTTTAGCAAGCTCATTAAATGGTAATGAACTTATTTTTATTGGGGCATGCGTTTTTATTGTAATCGGACTTCCAACTCCAAAAGGGAATTTTCCGTACTTAAATACTTTCCATGAGTTATTTACTGTCAAAGGTACGATATATCCATCAGGATTATACTTTGTTATCATTTTTAAACCGTTAGTAGCAAATTCTTTAGGGCTACCATCCTTACTTCTGGTACCTTCAGGAAAAATTGCTGCAGACCATTTTTTTTTGTTTATATTTTTAGAAAACCTAGCCAATTCAACTATAGCTTGTTTCCCGTTATTTCTATCTATTAAAGCTGCTCCACCATTTCTTAAATTAAAGGAAACACTAGGGATTCCTTTTCCTAATTCCTTTTTAGAAACAAACTTAGGGTTGTGTTTTCTAAAATACCATGAAACTGGTGAAATATCAAATAAACTTTGATGATTAGAAACAAAAACCAATGTCGTATTTTCTGGTAATTCATGTGGGTTGTCAACTTTTACAGTTACCCCTATAAGCAATAAATTTTTCACCAACGAAAAATTCATTGCATCCACAACTCGCTGATAGGCATTAAAACCTAAAAATTTTAAACTAAACCATTGCAACGGATGAAATACTATCAGTATTAACAAAAATGAAATCAAAAAAAACGGTGATAGTATGTAACTTAAAATCTTCATTATGGCTCCAACCAATTCCTAATTATTAATATACAAAAATAAAACGGTAAATGTAGTGAAATTCTCTTAATTTATACTGCATCAAACAGCAACAAAAAAAAGGCGTTTAAACAGAGTTCAAACGCCTTTATAAATAGTATATCCTAGTTAATTTACCGCTGGTAAAAAGCTATAATTTTTAGCATAATTCAACATTTGTTCCGTAAATGTTTTTGGTTGGGCTATAGTAAAACCTGTAATTTCACCTGCATCATCAGTTGTAGGCACTAATACCGGGTTTACAAACCCACTATAAGCCGCAGACTTAAACTGTGCGTTTCTTGCCAACACTTCTTTATGAATATCTTGGTCAACTTTTACACCATAACCTTCCACTAAAGCTTCTACTGCTGCAAAATCACCCTCTGATTTTATACGTTGTGTTTCACGCAATAATTGTCCGAAAATATCATGTAATTTTTTGTAATCATTAATATTAAAGTATGTTTTCCCATCGCGAGTTACTTTTTCAATTACATTATCCGCTTTTCCTTTTTCAAAAGCCCAACCAGAAACCCATTGTCTGTTACGCATGTGCGCTTCTTCAATATCATCACCTAAATCTAAACGAATTAATTGCGCCATCAATCCATTACGGATATATCCATCATAAGCAGTTTTACCTACTTTTTCCCAGTCCTTGACTAAACCTAAGTCTTGTAATTTAGTATCGTATAAATAGTATAACCCTACTAAATCAGCTCTTCCTTCCTCTAAAGTAGACGCATAATTTTTAAGTGTTTCTCTAGTTTCTCCAACTCCAGGATTTAATTGCCCTGATGCATGACCTATTACTTCATGTAATGCTGTATGCAATTTATCAGCTAATTGACCATATTCTTCTTCTAAAGCAATTTCTTCTTTATCATGAGCAAATTCCGCTAATCTTCCTGAACCACCAGCATTTGCATAAGCACCGATAATGTTTCCTAAAGAAACTGACTTACTTCCAACTGCTGTACGAATCCAGTTTGCATTTGGTAAATTCACCCCTATTGGAGTACTTGGAGATGCATCTCCAGCTTCACCAGCTACATTTACAACTTTATACGTTACTCCAACAACACTATCTTTTTTGTGTGCTGCCATTAACGGAGAATTGTCTTCAAACCATTGTGCATTTTTAGAAACTACTGACATTTTTTCAGACATGTCAAAATCTTTAATTTGCACTACAGTTTCATAAGAACCTCTGTACCCTAATGGATCATTATATACCTCAATAAAACTATTGATATAATCAACATTTCCTTCAGTTGCAGCAGTCCAGGCTACATTATAATCATCCCAAGTTTGTAAGTCACCTGTTTGATAATACTTAATTAACAATCCTAAAGCAGTTCCTTGCGCTTCATTTTCTGCTACAGTTTGTGCTTTTTCTAACCAACCAACGATCTGATCAATAGCTGCTCCATATAAACCACCTGATTTATATACACGCTCTTTCAGCTCTCCATTTTCTTTAACTAATTGAGAGTTTAATCCATAAGATAATGGTTGCTTCTTGTTTGGAGATATCATCTTTCCATAAAAAGATTCTACATCAGCATTTGTTACATTAGGCCCGTAAAAGTTAACTGCACTTTCCGCAACATTATCAACTCCTTTTGCTAAGTTTACTTTTTTAGCATCTTTATCATTAAAAATAACCGCTAAAGCTTCGCCTTTTAATTCGGTATTTGTTGCCGCTAATAAGGTTCCTAAATATGCCTGATCAAATGCTGGAGTTAACTTTGCATTTGAATAATGATGGTGAATTCCGTTAGAAAACCAAACACGTTTTAAATACTCCTCAAAGTTATTCCAATTATCAGAAGTTTTATCTCCTGTATAATTAGCGTACACATTTTCCAAAGCTTTACGGATAGTTAGGTTATGACGGTAGTTTTGATCCCACATCATATCTCTACCTGCTAATCCAGCCTGAGTTAAATAATATACTAATTTTTGTTCTTTTAATGTTAAGGCATCAAATCCGTGAATTTGATAACGTAATACCTTAATATCAGCAAATTGCTCAACAGTATAATCAAAATCTGTAGTTACTTTTTTCTTTACATCTGTAACAACTTCTACTACTTCTTTTACTGCTTTTTCATTTGTCTTTCCGCATGAAATAAGTAAGGTTGACGCTAATGCCAAACCTAAAATTGGTTTTATTTTCATTATAATTGATTTAAAGTTATTTTAAATTTCGCCTAAAAGTAATTAATCTAAAGAAGAAAACGAAATATTATACCACCTCGCATTGGAATTAACGCAACTAAATACCCTTTTCTTCTTTCTGTTTTATTATAAATTAAACCCGTAACTATAACTACCCTCTATTTTTTTAAAAAACTAATATAAAGATAAAATCATCATTTTATTTTACAGAAATTTCAATATAGAAATGGTATTTATTTTATTATATTTAACATTCAATTTTAAATTAACTAATCTTTTAGTCTGTTTACACGGCTAATTAAACTCTAACGAAATGAAAATTCTTAAGTATTTATTTTTCTTACTATTAGTAGTACTAATAGGAGGAGCTATTTATGTTACGCTGCAACCAAACAGTTATGATATAAAACGCACAAAATTAATTAAAGCTCCAGCAAGTGTCGTTTTTAATAACATTAATGATTTTAAAAACTGGGAATCATGGGGGCCTTGGCATGATGATGATGCAACGATAGTTAATACATACCCAGAACAAACTTCAGGTGTTGGGGGATCAAATAGTTGGACTAGTGATCAAGGACCAGGTAATATGAAAACTGTTGCTTTAGTTGAAAATGAATCTCTAAATCAGAAAATACAGTTTGGTGACTATGAACCTAGTGATATGTATTGGTTTTTTGAAGAAAGTGAAGAAGGGACCAATGTTACTTGGGGAATGAAAGCGGATGAAACTCCTTTTATGTTTAAGTTCGCAGCTGCTATGAGTGGTGGAATGGACAATATGTTTGGACCAATGCTTGATAAAGGTTTAGAAAACATTGCTAATGTTATTCCTGAATATATGAAAAACAATCCCCCTGCCTCACCTGAAGCAACTTTTTCTTTAGGAAGTATTGTACCACTGAAACAGGATGCTCAGCAATTTATTGGCTACAAACAAGTAAGTAAAATTGACCATGAAGCAATGACTAAACTGTATATGGAGTTTATGCCAAAAGCAGGTATGCATGCTGCTGCTCAGAAATTAGCTGATATTGATTATACTCCTGCTGCAGTTTTTACTAAATGGGATGAAGAAAAAGGAGAAGCTGAGTTTTATATTGGTCTTGTAGTTAGAAAAGACGTTGCCTTAGCTGAAGGAATGGAAAAAATAACCTTACCAGCTGGTAAAAATATTATGATTACCAAATACGGACCTTACGGAACTGGTGACCAAGAAGCGCATATGGCTATTGGCGAGTACTTAAAAGATAGTTCATTAGAACAAAATGGTGGTATTTGGGAATTATATGTAAATGACCCTGGTACCGTTAAACCAGAAGATGTAGAAACTGAAATTCATTACCCAGTTAAATAGGCCGTATTAAGGCATAAATTATAAAATAGGCTTCCTTTTCAGGAAGCCTATTTGCTTTTGTCAGATTGAGCTTGTCGAAGTTAATGTACATTAATACTTTATGGATTTCGACAAACTCAATCTGACAAGAAATTACGTTTTACTTAAAGCTTTCGAATAGTAATATTTTCTTATAAAAAACTAACCCAACTCCTCTTCAACAACTTCCTTTTCAATAGCCTCCTCTTCAATAACTTCTTTCTGAACAGGCAAACTAGCTTTTATAGCATTAAATTTAGCTAACTTATCTATTTCTCCATCAAAATATGGAAATACATCCATAATAGGTGATTCTGCAATTGACGGAATAGAATACTCTCCCATTGTGTCCTTCATAACAACATTAGTGCTATCAAAAGCTTCCTTTACATCATTAGCTTGAACTAATAAATACATGTTAGATTTTCTTTCTTTACCACTTTCCTCATCATAAGCCACTAAAGAAATTTTTGTTTTAAACCAACGATCTGAATTTTCAAAAGGATGAATTTCAGCAAAGTTTGCCACTTTAATATTTGTAATCATAAATTCTTCACTAATGTACATTGACATTTCTTCAGTAATTCTTGACTCAGCTTCCGTATATGATAACGCATCAACCAAATAAGGTTCTGTAGTTACTTTTTGAACTCCGTTATCATCTAACTTTCTATATTTTACCTTGCATTCATACCAAGTTGTGCTCATATCTTTATTTTTTAGGGTAGCAAATATAAGTGTTCATAGCCCCCTTAATACGAATACTTATAATAGATATTCACAATTTCAACGCTAGCTGTATTTTTTATATCTTCGCAGGTAAATCAACTCCCTTTTTGAAGGTACTTGAGGTGTGAATTTTAAATAACAATTTTTATTCGAGACATCCGGACAGTTATCTGGAGTCGTATAATTTAAACCCCCTGATGGGATGAAAGCTATATTATTTGTTTTTTTAGGTGGAGGATTAGGTAGTGTATTACGCTACTTAATCAGTAAAGGATTAAATACTGACACCACAGTAATTCCTTATGGAACTTTTGCTGTGAATGTTATTGGATCATTATTAATAGGCCTAATCATTGGTTTATCAGCCAAAGGAAATATACTTTCACAAAACCAAACCTTATTATTGGCTACAGGTTTTTGTGGTGGTTTTACTACATTTTCGGCTTTCGCATATGAAAATCAGCAGCTATTAAAATCAGGTGATTTTCTTTCTTTCGCACTCTACACTATTGGTAGTTTTATTCTTGGTTTTTTAGCGGTGTTTTTAGGAATGTATTTGGTAAAATAGCACTCTAATA
>Ga0209292_1005852_pt1 | contig 12356 bp, 11 predicted proteins | sample GOMGulsemesocosm_2_FD_184634 | JGI IMG/M metagenome (GOLD analysis project Ga0209292, IMG submission 184634) | Methane-oxidizing microbial communities from mesocosms in the Gulf of Mexico - GOM9C Gulf of Mexico (SPAdes) (version 2) | ecosystem: Environmental > Aquatic > Marine > Cold seeps...
TTCATGTGTCTTTTTTAATCTTGACTTTTATATTAGATATATGTAAGTAAGTTGTAAGTTTTTGAATAATAAATATTAATTAACCCGTCCGCCCTTTAAGGGGCGACTCAGCGAATGTAATAAGGTGTAAAATGAATTAGATTAATCTATTTTATAGTCTTACATAAACAAATTACTTACTACAATAATTATTAATTTATTATTATATTAATTATATATCTGTTCTGCACTTCAGGTAAATCTTATCCATTTTGGTAGTCAAACACATGATGATCATCATTATAATACTCTCCACAAAAAAATAACTATTAATTCAGTATGCTATTTTCATTTTAGAATAGCTACACTTAATTAAACAGGATGTAATTGATTATATAGATCTCATTTGTGAACGTTTCGAGTTCTAAAAAAACCATTTCGAACACTTTTATAAATAATAATACTATTCAAAACTACATTTCACGTATTTTATATTTACCATTGGTGACGTAATAATCAAGGTTACGTTCTTTTTATTTAATATATATACTAAATAGAAGGCAGAAAGATGGGTAAAATTGACGAATTAAATAGTGTAATTAAAAACCATACCGAAAATTATGGGTTGTTTGAGTTGGATCTAGCATGTGGTGATCTTGAACACGGGAGGTATTATTTTAGTCAGCATATACTTGAATATACTAGGCTAAGTCCAACTGACTACTGGGATTGTACTATCTCATTTTACCGCTTCAACGAAAACTATAATTGTTTGGAAATTATAAGGTTAGAGCCTCATCTAGATATGAAATCTGAAAAAATAATGGTACGTAACGTTTTAAATGGTTTTGGTAATATAATTGATGTTTTTGAGACCATTTTCAATGATTTTGAGGACGTGAGAACGTTGCTAATACCTTTACTTTTAAACGAGTTTGATAGTCATAAAGTTATACCGTATTCATTTTTTTTTAATTCAGGTTCCTAATAAATATTTAGGAATACTGTATTAACTTTATGATGATAGCTTGCTACAAGTAAACTGCTATTATATATGGAGGGGTGAGATATTACAGTTAAAATATCAAATTTGAATATTTTATATTCACTAAGTTATATTACTTGATACGTAATAATTATTTAGTAGTTATTCTTGAAATTAAAAATAAATATTAAACCCCGCATTCTAATTGAATATACAGTAGACGGGATATAGATATGGTTTCTAAAATTAATCGATATCTACTAACCTAGTCATAGGCACGTCTAATGCCAATGCTAAAATTGCTAATTTGGTTATAGTTATACCAACTCGACCACTTTCGATCTTATAAAGGTATTGGCGATCGCTATTAATCAGTGCAGCCAATTCAACCTGGGTTAACCCCTTTTCTTCTCGAACTTCTCGAATTTTTGCACCAATTTTAATTGAAACACTTTCCTTTATTTTCTTTATTTCATTATTGGTAAGTTCATTCATACAACAAAAGTGATGCATAAACAGAGCAAGTGTGTAACCTTAAAATACTGCATGTTGTCTTTTTTTATTATATTTGATGAAAAATAAAATATATGTTAAAGAAAAAAATGTTTCTTCTAATTGGTGTAATTACAATTATAACAACTTCATGTTCTGAAGAAGATAAGTGTTCATGTACTGAAATTAAAGAAAAAGGAAGTACTGGTAAGTATCAACGAATTGGACTCAAGAAAGATGGAGATTTTATAAAATTTGGAGATCTTTTTAATGGAGAATGTGAAATTAAAGATGGTTATGATAATGTCTTAGAAAAAAGAATTTACAACAATGGCCAATTGTTAGAAACTGAAAAATTTAAATTAATAAATGATAAATTAATTCAAACCGCAAAGTTAAAATACAGTTTCGGTGCTGGAATGGCTGCCAATTTTAAAATGCAACCAATGCCAGTAATAGAAAGTGGATATTATAAATACTATGATTATGATAAAAATTCAAAAATAAATTACACAACGGAATATAAAGAATTCGAGAATAAAGAAGTTAAGTACCATTGGAAAATAAGTGTCTATGAAATGGTAACTAAATGCTTTGCTAGCATTCACATTTTTCATGACGATTTTAATGAAACAAATTCTAATATTTATAATGAAAAAGTCAAATGCGAATTGTCATATTTCCCTCAAGGAGACGACTTAATTAAACTTTTAACATTTGCTCAACACCAAAACTTACCCGAATTTTGGTCTGATGGAGAGCTTAAAGAAATTGTAGTGAATACAGAAATTAACAGCTCTAACAGTGTTGATGAAGAATCAAGTAATATAATTCAGGAAAATGTAGAAACAATTGAAAATAGTAATGACCTAGAATTAGTCTACTATACTATAAATGACCCTGATGGTTATTCAAACCTTAGAGAAACTCCTAATGGTGAAATTATTCAAAAAGTTTATCAAGAGGAACTGTTTGAAGTGATAGGTGAAGAAAATGAATGGAAAAAAGTACAATTAGCGAGTGGTAAAGCTGGCTACATTCATAGTTCAAGAATAGTTTTAAATCAATAGAATTTAAAAACAAATTATATATTAAGGATAAAAATTAGATCTGAACAATCCTAAAAATAAAGTAGGACATAAAAAATAATTATTATGGGATGGATGAGTAAATATGTAGATTTCGGAACTGTAGCTGTTTTTGGAAATGACATAAAAGTATATGCAACATCACAAGGTACTTATACGACAATTAATGTCAGAGAAGAAGTGGTTAATGCAAGTTGGTCTGGTGACGTGGTAAATGTTACTTTGAAAAGTGATAAAGTAAGGCAATATAAAACGCCACAAACGTACTCTACTTTATAAAATAATACGACACCTTAGTAAATTACTAGGGTGTTTTTTTGTAAAAAATTAAATAGTAATTAAGCATGAGAACACTATTAATGATAATTTTTATAATTATAAATTCAATTGGATTAACTCAAATAAGCGTTACCAATAAAATTGAAAAGATAAGCGGTAAAAATTGTACTACTTTTACTTTTAAAAATGAAACAAATCAATATCAAAATACTAGATGTATAGTTACATACTTTATTAATGTAGGCGAATACACTCAAAAAAAAGTAGTTACCTTTAATTGTAATTTTTTACCAAATCAAATACAACACGCAGACTTAACTTATATTGAAGGCAACCCTTATATGTTGGTTAATAAACACTTAATTAAATTTAAAATTGAGTTTTTATATGGACAATGATGAACCTTTGGATTCACCTAGTTTTGAAGTTTAACTTATAGACAGAATAAATAGAAAACTAAGCTGTTATATAATATCACGTTTTTATAATTGAAAGCAAATTACAAATATATATTAAAACTTTAAACCTCATAGTTGGTAACACTCTAATATTCTTTAAATAACAAAAAAGGAACTAACCGATTAGCTCCTTCTTCTTTAATTAGAATCAATCTCTTTATTTATTCACGTATATATTGTAATATTGATATCTACGACCATTAATAAATTATTAAGCCGTTTTGAGATATTCCTTTACAATACTAATTGTCTCTTTTTGATCTTCACTATATTTTAAATCCATTCTCAACATTTCATCCTTTATATCCCTTTTATCACACCAATCAATATAATACCCCAAATCATTATAAGTCTCAACTATTATATCAAATAAACAAATTAAATCTCCTTTCTTCATTACTTTGACTTCACTCATTGTTACTCCTTCATATTGTAATATACCCAATGAGTCATTTTTGATTATATCAATAATATCTATTCTAGTCAGTTTATATGGATGTAAAGAGATTACTTCAGATTCATATATTTTAAATTTTTTCATAATTATTCTATTTTTAGTTATGGGACTGTTCCCAAATTAAATATAATTAAAATTGAAATAAAACCAAAATTAATTTTAGAATATTATGCGATAAAAGGAAAATATAATTATGTCCAACTTTGAAATATCAGAAAATAATGTACCATGAAATAGAAATCCTTACAAATCTCTTAATGTAATATAATTGAAAATCAACTTACTTTCTATATCCAAAAGTAAGTATTCATAATTATATTAAAGTCTATGGTAAATACTTGAAAAAGTATGTAAACTTCGATATTCATACTTGTTTAATTTTTAAAATTTCAGTCATTTATAACTTTAGTTCTATATGTGTAATAGAAAAATTATTTGTAAATTTCGGTATTTAAATTGAGGTGGTAAAGAAGATTTTTTAAGTTGTTAAATATTGAAATAATAAAAATGAAATTATCAATTATTAAAGCTATGAAAGGTGATTCTTTTATCTTAGAATGGGGTGATAGAGATCAGTACTCAATGCTATTGGATGGAGGGTATCCTAGTACTTATAATGAAGGGATTAAAAAAATTGTTTCAAATTTAAAAAACCTTAAAGCTGTTGTAGTGAGTCATGTTGATTATGACCATATTTATGGTATAATAAAAATGCTTGATGATGAAAGCGTAAAAAATGATTTCATTTTATACCTAAATACTCCAGAATTAATAATTAATAAAAATAAAAATTCTAAAGTAGGGTATAAGGAAGGAGAATTGTTAATTAAATTAATTGAAGAAAAGAAGATAAGACATGAATCTATTTTTTTACCGAATACACAAAATTTCAAAATAGAAGGTTTAGAGTTTACAGTTCTATCGCCAACTAAAGAAGTTCTTGAATTATTGAAATTGGAATGGGATGCTTATAGAATTGATAAAGCTGAAAAAGAGAAGAATAAACTTTCAGGATTGGTGTCAGCTAAATCAAAAAAACTTACAGATGTTAATGAGATTTTAAAAAGTAAAGAGTCTGTGAAAAACTGGAAAAATGATTTAGTTAATTCCTCTTCAATTACATTTATAGTCGAATATAACAAGAAGAAAATTTTATTTCTTGCAGACGGAAATCCTGATTTGATTGAATATCGTCTTAGAGAACTTGGTTATACTGAAGAGGTTCCATTGATTGTGAATGCTTTAAAGGTTAGTCATCATGGTTGTAAACATAATACAACTAAATCATTATTAAAAATAATAAAGACTGACAAGGTCATAATATCCACTAATCAGCGAGGTAATTCACGTCATCCACATCGTGAAACAATCATAAAAATAGCAAACTATCTTCAACGCTCAAAAAAAGATTTAGAGTTTATGTTTAATTATAAGGTTAATTATGAAGAGTTTATTACTCTAAAAGAAAGGGAAGATTATAACCTCAAATTTGACATCAAAAATTTAATTGAATTTTAATGAATACAGAGTACAAAAAACATGTTGCAAGTTTATTTATAGATGATAATTTTGTAAGTAATGGTAGCATATTTAAGCATAATGAAGAAGTGTTTTTTTTAACTGCTGGACACTGTCTATATGGAGAGAATTTTGATTTTATCCCTGAAGTTTCTATTGTTGAAGTTCAGAATGAAGTTGGAAAATCTTTTAAAGTTGAAAAGATATTAAGTTCAATAGAGTACTCTTTGAAGTATGAATTAGCCTTAATGACACTTGAGGTTGAGGGAATGGATATAGATGAATATAGGCATCTAAATATGTCTAGTAGACCAATAGATAATAGTGTTGATTTTCTTCTAAGGGGTAATCAGAAAGAATCAATAAAGAAATACACTTATAGGGATGATTTAAAATTTTCAGAAATAGATACGACAAATGACTATCTTTTTGATGTTAAAATAAACCCGCTATTATTAACAGACCATGTTGGGGCTAAAGGTTCTGATTGGATGGGTGGGTTTTCAGGCTCTATGTTGTTTTCGGATAATACATATAAGTCATACTGTCTTGGTGTTTTATTAGAAATACCTAATAATGCAGATAATGGACAGATGAAATTTGCTAGTTTAGAACCGCTAAATGAATTGATTAATGATATCGATTTAATAGATTATGAGCAGATTGTAAGACAATATAAAAAAAAGTCTGATTTAACTACATGTGAAATTGATAAGTTTAACTTGTGTAAGGGGTATAAGTTTAATAACAAATTACATTTTGAAAGGAAGATTGAATCTGTTAGTAAATCAGATGAATCGTTAGATTTTTCTTTGTTTCATCAGAATTCATCAAAATCTATTGTTACTGAATTCCAAAATCAAAACTTAATATTCTTAATTGGAAATCCTGGAATAGGTAAGACAGAAGAATTAAAAAAAATTGCTTTTGATGTACTGAAATCATCTAATTATCTCTCTAGATATATTAAAATAAATAATTTTACTTTTCAAAACAATATTATTGAATTTTTAAATTACAGTAATTTTGAGGAGTATGATGAAATTTTATTCATTCTAGATGGGTTAGATGAAATTCCAGATCCTAAAGATTTTTTATCAAAATTGGATAGTTTTATTTCAAACCTTTATAACGAAAAGAGAAAGCATAAGTTTCTAGTTAGTTGTAGAACAAATATTTATGATTCTAAATCATTGACCCCAACAAATGAACATAAAGTTTTAGCATTAAAAGGACTAGACATTTACTCGGCTAAAAAATTATTTTGTTTACTAATTGGAGAGAAGTATAAATTAAATGATGAAGAGGATAAACATCTTGATAACCTTAAAGAGTTCTTATCTAATCCAACGAGAGTTAAACTTTTAGCTCAGTTTTATGAAGAAAATTTAAGAATAGAAACTAATTTAGCTAGTATTTGGGGTGGATACATTAACTCTATTTTAGTAAAAGATAAAGTTAAAAAAAGGCAAAAGATTGACATGTTAGTTCCACGTATTAAATATAACTCAACTAAATTGGCTTTAGTTAATGAGTTGAGACAGGCGATGTTAATAAGTGAGGATAACTTGTATCAATTGATACTCGAAGGTAACTCATATGAAGAATTAATAGAGTGTTCGTTGATTAATTCTAATTTAAATTCTAATGATTATTTTTTTGAAGATAAAGAAGTACAGGAATACTTAGTTGCAAAATCTATTTCAGAGCGGACATTTGATTTTATTATTAAATTGTTATCTATAAATGGAACAAATATTATAAGACCAACTTTATTAAATGTATTTAGTTTTCTATTAAACATTCTTCCTAATGAATCGAAGTTATTTAAACGCTTAGTTATATGGGGAGAGGAATTTAATCCAACATTTTTAATATACATTGAAAGTGAAAGAGTCCCAGAATTAAGAGTAAGTTTGTTTCAAAGAATTTTCAAAGAATATCATATTGAGAAAAAATTGTGGAAAAACTCTATTGCATTAAATGAAGATTTTGCAAGCTTTGGTAACGTAGAAGAGAATTTTAATTTTTTGTTAAATATTATATCTAATGAGAAGCAACATAACGTAGCAAGAATATCTGCAATCAATTTATTTTCTCATTTTTCGATACTACAGAAGTCGAAAACTAAGGAAGTATTATTAGGTGTTTTACAAAATGACTCCTTTAATTTGTATTATAAATCGAAAATTATTAGGCTGATTGAACCTTACATAAATGCTAGTGGAATTATGATGGTCATTGAAATGTTCAAGAGTGAATCAACTAAATTTGTTAGCACATCTATTCTATCTTTAATAAAGAATCAAACAGGATTAGATAAATATTTTAATTTTATAAAGAGGGAATTTCTATGGACAAATGGAATTGTACTTCGTAAGGATAGGGATGAAGTTATCAGAGGGAATGCATGGATGCTTCGAAGTTATCTTTTACGGTTTGAAGATGAGAAGAACTTTTTAGAATTAGCAATTTATTATATAGATGATTATCGCTTAAGTACTGAAGAGAGTTTTAGAGAAAAATTAATCAATCGATTTGAATATTTTTACAGACATAATAATAAAATAATAAAGGAATTACTGAATAAGATAGATTTTAGTTCAAATAGCCGTAATAGACATAATGAAGCTTTACTTGAGTTAATAATCTTAAAACTTAATGAAGGATTATCTACTTTTAAAACTTTGTTAAACCCAGAAACTTTTTCAAATTCAAAATGGTTTTTTGCCAGAATTTCAAGTAAAGATTCTATTGACTATTTAATGGACCAAAAGGATATTGTAAATAAAGATAATACTGGACACCTTCAGGTGTTTAGAAATATCATTTCAAATTATAAAAATAGAGAATTGGCCAAATATTTTGAAGATAAATTATCAGAATTGGATATTGTTTTTAATGATAAGATACTGATTGGTTTAGAATTAGAAAGTCAGAAAGTTAGTAAGCAAAAAGAAGTTCAAGATAATTTTAATGTTTTATTTATTAACCCCGTTTTAATCGATAAAGTCAAAATAATGATTAAAGCTAATGGGCTTTTAAATATAACGAAAATTGATATAAGGTCAATTTCAAACGATTTTTATGATAGAAAAGAGAATGCTTTTAGTGAACTAAATGTTGAATATGATGTTCTATCTAACATCTCTATATATTATGAAAATACAACAATAGAAGAAATTGAAGCATTATTGACTAAAGAAAAAATTATTCATTTAGTGACTTTAAAATCGTTACTTGAATCTAATAAAGGTGCAAATTATAAATTTGAAATAACTAATCAACAAAGAACAAATATAGGTCTTTGGATTAAGGAAGTTTCGGAGTCCATTGATTTTGATAATATAATTATATTTGATGATGTTAAGTCTTATAGATTTAAGAATAATGAAGGTTACCTTCAATATAATATACTGAAAGTATTGTATTATTTTATAGATACTAAACATTATGATAGTTATTTTTCAGATAAGTTTAAATTGAATTCGTTAAACTATTATAATTTACATGAGTTTGATGAGTTTTCAGAAAGTTATAAAAAATTTATTTTATCAATTAATAATGATAAAAAAATTTCAGACCAAATAACCAGAAATTTAAAGAGTTCGTTTTTATCATCTAATGGTGAAAAACAAATGGTTTATGCTTTAGAAAATAATATTGAAAATGTTTATTATATAATCAGGGGATATCTAAAAGAGTCTGATAAATTACCTGATTCTGATTTTTATGAATTGTATTTGAGTAAAACCAATGACTTTTCAATACTAGAAGATATTTCTGTTGATAGAACTAAGTTAAGGGCATGGATAGCTCTAGAAAAACTATCTGAATTGAGTTCAGACCATAAAAATGAAAGTGTTAAATATGCAAAATTATACTTAGATAGTGTTTATAATGATTTTAATAATATTGCATTAGGTATATTGTTTAAAATGAATCAAAATGAGGCTTTGAAATATTACACTCAACTAATTGGAACGTCACCTCTTGAAGATATTCAACAGAAAAAAATTATTAATTATACAGTATCATTGGAAGTCTTATTTGAACAGATGGAAGAATTATTTAATAAAATTTATAAAGTTCATAATAGTGAAGATGAATATCATTGGGAGTTTCCAAATAATAATGAATTCTTCGTTAAGTTATTAATTAATATATTATTGAACATAGAAGATAAACTTAATTGTAGAGATAAAATTAAGGCGAAATTGGATAGTATAATATTGAATATTGAATACAGAGGTGATGATTACGATAGAAAGTTATTTTTTTCAAATATGATACAAGAAGAAATTGAAAGAAATTATGTAAACATAATATCAAAACCACTTAAATTTAATGAAGCTCTGGATGAAGTAAATTTGATATTTAAGTAAATTATTTCATATGATGGCATTTACTTAATGTAATCTTTAGAGTATTTTAGAAGGTAATATTTCTAACTCGTATAAAATATAATTACTTACTTTTTGTATTGGAAAATTCTTTATTATAAGGATAAATCTAATTAAAAATTAAACAGCCGATTGACATTTTAAACTTCAATCATAAATTATCATAAATTGGTATTCGAATAAAAATTAAATAACTTTTGTTTTAAATCAACATTCCTTCATAGTCTAAATTATTTTATCTCATCAACATTCTCTACCCATTTATAAGCCAAGTTAATTAAAACACCAAATACACAAGATAATATAATTAGCATTTGTTTTTCGAATAGATTGTATTTTGAACTAATTAATATTAGAAGTATAAATAAGAATGGTACAATATACATTTGTGGAACCTTTACTAGGTATTTACCGCACCATTCCATGAAAGTAGAAATTTTCGCCTTATTTTTATTTATAATTTTGAAGGTGTAATTTAAAAATAAAATAGAGAATGTAGCTAATACTCCACCAATAGCAATTTTAAATATATCAATAATACTTTCTCTCATAAAAAAGAATTTTATTAATAAATATACAAAAAACAATTTAACAATAAAGAATAATTGTCTTTAATTTCGGTTTCTAAAAAGATTATGAAATTTTATATAGCTAAATCAGATCGGAATTGCAACAAATTATTTTTATCAGTGCTAATATATTTGCTGAAATTTTTTGCACAAGTATGGCCACTGATCGCCATGACAACTGATGCTGGAACACGGTTATTTAAAGCTTGACTTATGTATGATTTTCTCGAACTATGAAATGTGGCACAATTTTTCAATTTTACCTGCTTATTGTTTATTATTATAATTCTGTTAAAATTTAACATACCAAATATTACCTTTAAATTATCATTGTCAAAATTCCTATTCATAGTATTGTAATTCTTTAAACTGTCTGATAGCTCTTGTACTCCGTCTTGAATAGGAATATAAACTCTTTTAGTAGTCTTCTTCTGAATCACTTCTAATAATTTTTTTCCTTTTTTATTTTGATCAATAATACTTCTTAAATCAGATTTTCGCTGACCAGTCATTGCACCCAACAAATACAAATTTCTTGTTAAATTTAATTCTGGACTTAACTCAATTTCTTTTAAAGCTTTAATTTCCTTTTTGTTTAATGCAATATTTTCCGTGTTTGATTTATTAAATTTAATTTTTATATAACAATTAATTTTCATATCATCATTTTCTAACTCTACAAAACTGAAGAACATTTTTGTAACCGTTATATGAATTTTTCGTGTTGACACGGATAGCGTGGAAGTTCTTGAATAATAAATCATCAATTTTGATACAAATTCTTTATTCAAAGCTCTTATATCTTTTTCTAAATCTATCACATCTGCTAACTTATTTATAATATAATTATAATTTGCATACGTACCATCTGTTATTGAGTTATCAAACCCATTATTTAATGTCGATTCTAGCCATTTATTGATGTAATCCTTAATAGATGTTGAATTTATAATTTTATTGGCTACAACAAGTTTTAAATTAGCATTACTCAATAAGTTTACATCCATTTTTAATATTCTTTTTTCTATAGTTTGTAATTTGTTTATCAAAACTGTTTGTCTTCTATTCACATAACCTTTGTCCCATTTATTTTCGTCAACTTTAATTTTTGTACTTACTCTATACCCATTTACAGATATATAAATAAATCCCGACTCTTTTCTTCTAAAATATTTAATTTTCATTTTTTTATAATTTTATTACTACATTTATTGAAATATAATTATCTTTTTTCATTTTCCAAAATAAAAAATCCATTATTAATATAATACCCACACCTATACACGAAACAGTGAAAGCCAGCATTAACAAAGGAAAAGAATAATATAAGTTTTATTATTTGAATAGTTACACTCAATTATAGTTTTCAATTGGAAGCTTATTTTTAATACAAACATCAGGCATAAATCTATACCTAATATTAATAATATAATTAAATAGCAGAAACACATAAAATTCTGTTAATTTCGTTTACTGAATTCAGATGACAAACAAAACACTACATATTGTTCTTTTTGACGTGCCTTTTCCTGCAAATTACGGTGGGATAATTGATGTGTTTTATAAGCTGAAAAGTTTACATAATTCTGGTGTTAAATTAATTTGTCATTGCTTTTACTATGACGGACATAATCCGCCAACTGATGAACTAAACAAATACTGTGAAACTGTTTATTATTACAAAAGAAAAAAACAACTGGCTAAATTACTATTTAGCAACCTCCCTTATATTGTTAGTAGTAGATCAAATCAAGAGGTATTGAATAATTTACAAAAAGACACCTATCCTATCTTATTTGAAGGCTTACACACCTGTTCTTTCTTAAATCACCCCAAATTAAAACCTAGAAAAAAAATAGTTCGAACACATAATATTGAACATGATTACTATAACGGATTAGCAGCTATAGAACGTGATTTTTTAAAACGTTTATTTTTAAAACGTGAAGCTAAACGCTTACAACAATTCGAACCTAACCTAAGGTTTGCTGATTATATATTATCCATTTCAAAAATGGACGTTCCACATTTTGATCAATATTCGAATACAATTCATGTCCCACCATTTTTTAATGAAAAGAGCTTAGGTCATCATCACCAATCAGAGTCCGATAAATTCTGCTTATTT
>Ga0209292_1005855_pt1 | contig 12354 bp, 7 predicted proteins | sample GOMGulsemesocosm_2_FD_184634 | JGI IMG/M metagenome (GOLD analysis project Ga0209292, IMG submission 184634) | Methane-oxidizing microbial communities from mesocosms in the Gulf of Mexico - GOM9C Gulf of Mexico (SPAdes) (version 2) | ecosystem: Environmental > Aquatic > Marine > Cold seeps...
GTTGAAATTTTGCGTGGCCCACAATCAACATTGCAAGGTAGAAATGCATTAGCGGGTGCCGTTGTTATGAGCACACAAGATCCTAGCTATGAATCAGATATGAAAATCAGAGTTGGATTTGGGCAATTTGGTCAAAAAGAAGCTGCTATTGCTTTAGGTGGTGAGTTGATTGATAACCAGGTCGCATTTCGTTTTAGTGGTGAAAAATCTGAAAAAGATGGTTTTGTAAAAAATATTACCAGAAATGCACCTTCGGATTATGCAAAAGACCAAACATATCGTTTAAAGGTAAGAGTTGAGCCTGAAGCGATACCTGATTTGTCCATGATGTTTAGCTATACCTATAATGAGCAAGAAGATGGTGTGGCAAGCAGTGCAACAATTCATGGAAATAAAAAATACTCTATTTACGATACAAAGACTTTTGATATTACAGAAAACGCGCTTTATAGCTTAAAAGCAGATTACGATATTAATGATATTTGGTCACTTACTTCAATAACTAACTATGTTATTAGTGATTATGACTATCAGTGGGATGGTGATGCAGGTGTAGATGAATCACAATCTGTTTTAACCAATGATCGTACTGATAAAACGTTTAGCCAAGAGCTTAGAGCAACGTTTGAATATGATCAATTAACGGGTTTAGTTGGTTTATACTACTCTAGCTTGGATGTCGGTAGTGTTAATGGCGGAGACCGTAAGATTACGCTAGCAAGATTGGGAGTGCCTACTTTGTTAGTTACGCCTCCAGAATATGGTGGTATTGGGCTACCACAAAATTATGCTGATATGATTTTAGGTTTATATGCCCCCGTAGATCCAGTGGAACTAAATACATATGGAAAAGTTGAGCAGAAAGTCACATCAAGTGCAATTTTTGCAGATTTTACCTATCAAATTAATGAACAGTGGGATGTTTTAGCGGGAGTTCGTTGGGATCATGAAAAGCAAGAAAATGAAGACGAAAGTCTCATAACTGTCGCAAATGGTGATTTATTACCAGATCCCACTAATCCTAATTATGATCCTATGACGGCGCAAATCGTAGCAGGTCTTAATGCTAAGTTATTTGAAATGGCAGCTGATGCCTCAGGAAATGAGCCTTTAGTTGATGCTAGCTTTGATGCTTTTTTACCTAAGCTTGGTGTGAGTTTTCATATCAATGATGATATGACTACTAGTTTTATTTACCAAAAAGGTTATCGTTCCGGTGGAGTAGGCACAAATATCGCGCGAGCAACAACTTATACATATGATGCTGAGTTTACTAATAACTATGAACTTTCATTTAGGTCTGTATGGCTAGGTGGGTCTTTAACTGCAAATGCCAATATGTTTTATGTTGATTGGCAAGACCAACAAGTCGATGTGCAATATACTGCTAACCAATATGATTCAGCTACAGAAAATGTAGGTAGTTCAGTTGTAAAAGGTTTTGAAGCTGAATTATTTTATCAAGCTAGTAATGATTTAACTTTGTCAGCAGGGATTGGAAAATCACATACCGAATTTGAAGAGTTTATTTCAGAGATCCCAGGCCAAGACCCTACAGATTTATCTGGTTTTAGTTTTAGAGATTCTCCTGAGTGGACTGCTAATATTGCTGCCACTTATAAAAACGAAAATGGTTTTTTTGCTAATGTAAATGTAAATTATTCTGATGAATCACGGGCTTCATCAAACCCATTTGCGCAAGGTAAAAAGCGAGGTGATGAAGGATTTGATCCTATGAATGATTCCGCAACAATAGTTAATACTCGCATGGGTTATGAGTGGAATAATATGGGCGTTTTTTTAAGTGTTAGTAACCTATTTGATAAAGAGTATTTAGCATTTGTTGATACTGGCTATGGTTCTCAAACATATGGTGCCCCAAGGCAAGTTTCTTTAAAGTTTCATGGAGAATTTTAATATTTAATTTAGCAGCTTTGATTGGCCCGCTTATGTAGGTCTTTTCTCAACCTTTTCAATATTATAACTATTAAGCTATCAATCCTTATTGGTAGCTTAAATCATACTGCTAACCTCAAATACGTCATTAAGCTTTATTAAAAGTGCTATCATTCTATTAAAGCCTTTACTCTTGTACTATTAATGTTCTCCAGTTTTATTTATCAATTCACTGCAACACACATAGCAAATATTAAAAAATGGAATTTAGCTTTCTTATTTTTGTTGCTATCTTTTGATACCCATTCAAATGACAACCATAAGCTGACTTTAAGGCAACCACCAAATAATCAAGCCAGTTATTATGTAAAGGAATTACTGGAGCGCTTATATCTTGAGCTAGGTAAAAAAGTTGAATTTATCGAAGTTCCAGGCGCACGTGAATTACAAATGGCTGAACAAGGTTTATTAGTAGGTGCCTTAGCAAGGCAAATTGGTATAGAGAAAAAATATAAGAGCTTAATACGTTTACCTATGCCTATTTTAACATTCGAATTGATGCAAATTTCCAATAGCAAGCAATGTGGAAAGTGTAATTTAAAAAACCTTAAGTCAATTAGTCATGTTAGGGGGGCTGTGATTGCAGAAAATTATTTAAAGCAGTTATCTAAACCTGTTAAACAGTTTCCGATTAAAGATAGTTATTCACTGAATCATTTATTGTTAAAGGGTCGAGTCGACAGTGCCCTTATGATGGATTTCGAAATGGCAGATGAAATTAAATTTAAAGAGCATTTTATTAAACGCAGTATCGAAACAAAAGTGAATTATCATTATTTGTCACCCAAATATAAACATTTAAAGCAACCTTTAATCAAAGCATTAGAAAAGCTAAAAAAAGAGGGTGTGATAGAGCAATTGAAATATAAATACAGAATAAATATGAAGAGATTACGTTAATAGGAATTTAATACTAAAGAGATAATAAATCAGAGTTTGGATGTTTTATATATAAGAGGGTAATTTAAAAGAATTAAATGGCTGGGATACCAGGATTTGAACCTGGGAATGCCGAGATCAAAACCCGGTGCCTTACCGCTTGGCGATATCCCAACTAATTTAATCTTAACTAAAATGGTGCGGAAAGAGAGACTTGAACTCTCACATCTTGCGATACTGGAACCTAAATCCAGCGCGTCTACCAATTCCGCCACTTCCGCATTTTACTATAAGTAAAGTATTTTAGTTCATTACACAAAAAAGTAAATGGTGGCTACTACGGGATTTGAACCTGTGACCCCATCATTATGAGTGATGTGCTCTAACCAGCTGAGCTAAGTAGCCATTTATCTATTCATCTGTGTGATGCGGGGCGGATTATGCGTATGATTGAGGGAATCGTCAACCTTTTTTTTTAATTAATTTAAAATCATTTAAAATTGATTAATAATTTCTCAAATATTAGGATAGACATACTAAGTTGATAACTTTTTAGGTGAATAATGAACAACAAGGCGAATCACTCACAAGGTGTATTATTATTTAAATTAAACTCAAGGCAATTATTTGCAATGGGTACCCTTAAAATTAAAGAGTTAGTTCGTTACACCTATATGAGTCGATTACCTAATTCACACGATACAATTGTAGGCACTGCAACAATCAGAAACCGTACGGTACCAATTATCGATATGGCTAAGGCTGTAGGTTATCGCGCAATCGCACCAGATGAATTAAAAGACAGCTATATTATCATTACAGATTGCCAGCGAAAGGAGGTTGGTTTTCTGGTTCGCGCAATAGATAAAATCGTTAATTGTAATTGGCGTGATATAAAGCCACCACCAAGTTCTGTTGGGCAGAATGCCTTTTTAACTGGGGTTGCTAAAATTGAAGATAAAATTATTCAATTATTAGATGTTGAATTAGTACTATCTCATATATACCCAGAAGATAGCGCAAGCTCCTTCCCAAGTCTTACTGATATACAAAGAGAAATGGTAAAACCTTTAAATATTTTAATGGTAGATGACTCCAGAGTTGCAAGAAAACAATTATCGGATGCACTTAATGGCCTAAATATTCCATATAAAGTCGCTTGTAATGGCCATGATGCTTTAGAAATAATGAAAGTTAACGCTCAAACATCCCAGCAAGTACATTTACTTGTAAGCGATATTGAAATGCCCGGGTTAGACGGTTATGAATTATCATTTGAAGTGAAAAATACACCTTCATTAGCTAATGCCTATATTATTTTACATACCTCTTTATCTAGTGAAATGAGTGTCAGCCAGGCACATCAGGTTGGTGCCAATGAAGCTTTAACAAAATTTGATGCAAATGAATTAATAGAAGCTATTTTGCGTGGTGCGAAACATCATTATGAATTACAAAAACATCTAGAAACGGCATAAATGATGATAGTAAATAAACTATCATCATTTATTGCTAGATTAAGTGTTGTATTTTCCTGTATTAATGGTGTTTGATAACCGTTGTGCCCAAACTTTGATGACTGATTTAAGACTATCAATATTTTGTATTTTATCATCAACATACATTTCATCAGTCTCTCGTTCTACAATGGCCGATATTAAAGTGTGTTTTGTATTTGTATCTATAAACTTAACTTCCATTGATGCTGAACCTATGACCGCTTTTTTAGCTGCAGCTAATAAGTAAGTATTTTTAGTGAGTGTTCTCGCAATTCTAATTGGCATAGGAATTAAATCCTTTAAAGCAATATTCTGTTCTTCTTCTTGAATATTAGTCAGAGCAATAGCGATAGTTAATGATCCTGATGTATCGATCGGTACAAATTCAATATCATGAGTGACATGTCGTTTTAATTGCATTTGAAAGTAATCTGTAAGTGCTTTTTGCTTCGATTTATCAGAAATAGTTAAAGCTTGTGCAGTATCAGTATCAGTTTTAGGTAACCAAACTTCTATTGGTGCTATCGCTATTTTTTTGTAACCGCTGAAATCAGAAACATTGAAATTACTGTTTTTTTTATAGAATGAATTATCTTCATTTGGATTCACTTTAAAGTTTGCATAATCGTTTAAAAATCCTGATTTATATTTAGGCGTTTTCTCTGTAGATGAGCACGCTACTAGAAACAAGCTAGTTATTACTATTAATAAATTAAACTTCATATAGTCAGTCAAAGTATTGTCGAAAGTAAAGCTTACTATAACAATTCAAAAGTGATTAAAAGTAACTCAGTATGGGCATTTATTTTTAAATCTGTAACAAAATTTATGTTTGCCACACACTTTGTGGATTTGGTATAGGTGTTTTTTTTAAACTGGTTGTTAAGTTGCACTTAATAATGGTTTTGAATTTGAAGGGACACTAATACCAATTCTAATAAATATGTGATCAATCTAAATGGTCTAAATATACAATAGCTGCGTTGCTTTCAATTCCAATAGCCAGCTATTGGTCAATCAAGCGCCTTGCTCTTGAAAATTTATCCTAATTTATATTAGGTCACTTACTGAATAGAATTGGTATAAAGCCGACTATAAAACAACAAATAATGAAATTGTAGATTTAAATTATTATGGCAAACTTTATTAATTGCTCTGAAAATTAAAAAAGTAACAAAATAATGTGCATTATTTTATTTTAAGATTTAAGACTGATGGTAATATTTGTTGTAAAGGCCTAGAATTAATACAAATATTAAAATCCCATTGTGCTCTATATGTTATTTAATCGAATTTTACTTTGTATCTGTTTTTTGTTTAGTTTTATCAGTTATAAGAGCTTATCTGCTCCTGTAAGTGATGGCATGTGTATTTTATTAAAGCAACAAGTACAGCAATTTAGTCATGCAAAACAAAGTCGAAATTATAGGCAGGCAAAACGCGCCTATGATCAAGGGTGCTATAGGGCAAAAGTAAATAAGTCAACCGCAAAACCTGTCGCTAATAATGCAAAAGTAATTAAGCCAATAGCAGCAGAAATAAAACCTGTTGAAGTGGAACCGGTTGAGATTATACCGGTTGAAGTCATGCCCATAGAAGTGGTTCCTGTTGAAGTTAAGCCAGTCGAAGTTAAACCTGTTGAGGTTAAGCCTATTGCCCAAGAGGTAAAAAAATCAGTACCGGTTATTTCAAATCCCGAAATGAACAATTCATTACTGGATGCTTATTTAATACCAATATTAGTCTTGGTTGGCGTTTTATTATTTGTTGTTTTCTTTGTTTTTTATATAAAACCAAGGGCTGGAAAGTTAAAAGATAATGTTGAAGCCATAAAATCTAAAGCTGAAAACATTAAAGCGAAGCAGGCTGCAAAGAAAGAGAAAAAAGAAAAGCTAGCCACTAAGCCAACACCTAAAAAACGTCCTGTAGCTAAAAAACGTAAAAAAGATGATTTAGATAAAGACATATATAGGTCATTTAAACAGCTGGTTTTACGTCTAGAAAACAATGAATTAGTTAAGGTTGAGCGAATTACAGTTTCTCCTTATGGTATATTTGTGGTTGAATCACAAACACAATCAGGTGGCATATTTGGTGGTTTAAACTCTGATAAATGGACAAGTAAAACAGGCGATAAAACGCTTGAATTTGATAACCCAATTAAAGATGCAAAACAAAAGTCAGTTGCTTTATCTAAATTTTTAGAATTAAAAGTTGAAATACAATTAGTTGTTTTATTTGATGATGAAACAGAGTTTAAGGCACCTATGCCAGCTGCTGTAATGAATAGAAATAAACTAAATACATATATTAAAAGTTTTAAAGAGCTTGTTTTAAGTGATGATGACTTTGAAAATTACTCACAATTAATACATGACAAAGTAACAGAAGACTGGAATAAAAGCCAAAAACATGAACAGCCAGAAGAGCCACATAATATCACTCAGAGAATCTCTGAAGAGCAGGTTATTAAGCAACCTTCAAAACAAAACTTAAGTGATAAAGTCATAAGTAACCCCGATATACCTGAGCAAAAAGAGGCTACTAAACCGCTCTCATTGGAAGAAACACTAAATGAGCTTTATAAAAATGAAGCACATATCTCTACTCAACACGTAGAAGAAACGATTGATAATACATCTGAAACGAATAAAACTGACAATACAGAGCAAGAGGAACTCACTGAACTTCCTACCCAAGATGAATTTTTAGCTAGCCTAGAAATGCCTGAACTTTCTAACGAAAAAGATACGGTAGAAACGTTTGAAAATAATGAAGAAAATGAAACAACCCCTTCAGAAAGTGACTCTATATTAGCTGAAATAGAGCAAGCAAAAAAAGAATTAAACTCTTATCTGGATGAGTCTGATTCAAACCATCAATCAGATATTGAAGCCTTATCAGACAATATTATTGATCAGCTTGATTCAATCGCGCATGGTAAAAATGAACTTCTGGATGCAGATAATGATGAAGCTGATTTTAATGAAGCGCCTCCTGAAACTGTTGATAATGTAAATAATTCAGAAGTTAACGATTTAAACCAAGCTGATAATACTCTTAATTCATATATAGAACCGGAGAAAGATGAGATAAATCATTTATCGAATGATTTATCTCAGGAAGAGGTCCTTGATGTTGACATTCAAAGTGAAAATGACTTAAAACAAGCTGATGATGTATTAGCTTCATATTTAGAGTCTGATTCTGAGGCTGCTCCAGAGGGTATTAGTGAGTTTCAACATGAAGTTGATATTCAAAGCGCTGATGATTTGAAACAAGCTGATGATGTATTAGCTTCATATTTAGAGTCTGATTCTGAGGCTGCTCCAGAGGGTATTAGTGAGTTTCAACATGAAGTTGATATTCAAAGCGCTGATGATTTGAAACAAGCTGATGATGCTTTGGCTTCTTATTTAGAATCTAAATTAGATGATTCAAATAACTTATCTAGTGATTTACCTCATGAAGACGGCCTTGAAGTTGATATCGAAAGTTCAGATAGCTTAGATCAAGCAGATGATGCTCTGGCTTCATATTTAGGAGCAGAATTAGATGATTCAAATAACTTATCTAATGATTTATCTCATGAAGACGGCCTTGAAGTTGATATTCAAAGCGCTGATGATTTAAAACAAGCTGATGATGCTTTGGCTTCATATTTAGACTCCGACTCAGAGCATGTTACTGAAGTTAACCATGAAGTTGACATTCAAAGTGCAGATGACTTAAAACAAGCCGATGATGCTTTGGCTTCTTATTTAGAATCAGAATTAGATGATTCAAATAACTTATCTAGTGATTTATCTCATGAAGAGGGCCTTGAAGTTGATATTCAAAGCGCTGATGATTTAAAACAGGCAGATGATGCTTTGGCTTCTTATTTAGAATCGGAATTAGATGATTCAAATAACTTATCTAGTGATTTATCTCATGAAGAGGGCCTTGAAGTTGATATTCAAAGCGCTGATGATTTAAAACAGGCAGATGATGCTTTGGCTTCATATTTAGAATCTGAACTAGATGATGAAAATAGCCTATCAAATGGTGTTCAGCAACAAGTATCAAATGAAATTGACATTCAAAACGCAGATGAAATCATACAAGATGAAAAGTTACATGAAGTGGGTAAAGGCAGTGACTTATTTTCAAATCTATCATTAGACCCTACTTGGGCCGCAGATTCTAAAGAAGCGCCCAAAAATCCAACGTTAGCCAATACAGATAAGTCATTAAAAGTTGAGAACCGTTCAGGCGGTAGTGGTTTATCTAACATGTCATTAGATGAAAGCTGGGATGAAAAACCTAAAGACCAAGATAAAGGGGCTTCATAAAATAAACCTTGATGAGAATAGTTAATTAATGGTCAACAATGAGTTGGCCATTTTTTTTTAGGTGATAGCATGCAAAATCTTGTGCTAAAAATATTTCACCATTATAGTTTTTTTGAGCTTCGTCACGAAGTAACTCAGTAGGGTGTTCTCCATAATCAGAATATCTAGCACTAAAATGGGTTAAAATTAAATTTGGCAAGTTAATATTGTTCGCCATTTTTGCAACTTCTTTGGCACTTGAGTGCATAGGCGCTGGGCCGACTTTATCTGAAACTGCTTGTGTATAGGTTGCTTCATGAATTAATACATCGATATCATGTGCGGCTTTGTTCAATAATTCAGGTTTACAATTATCTCCAGCGACTATGACTTTTCTAGCGCGGTGATCTGATACCCAATAATCTTTACCTAATAATTTACGACCATTTTCTAGTGTCACTATGTCGCCTTTACATAGTTTTCCCCAGATAGGGCCTTTTGGAATGCTCTCTTGTTCTAATTTACTTATGTTGAGCTTATGGGCTAAGTTCGACTCAGTAAAACGCCAAGCATGACAAGGGACACGATGTAATAATTCAAATGCTTCAACTTTAAAACCCGCAACTTCAATTGCGGAATTAAGCGTTTCAGTTGCTATAAACTCAATAGGATAAGGAATATAACAATCTGTTGTTTTGAGTATGACATCAATGAATTCTTTAATGCTTGCAGGTGCAATAACTTTGATTGCTGTTTTTCGTCCTGCCATACCCGCACTAGCTAATAATCCAGGTAAACCATAACAGTGGTCACCATGAACATGGGTAATGAAAATGGCTTCTAATGAGACTAAAGAATAGGGGGTATGTAATAACTGATGTTGTGTTCCTTCACCACAATCAACTAAACACCACCCTTTTTCTCGCTCTAACCCTATCGCTAAACCTGATACATTACGTTTTTTTGTCGGCACGCCAGCAGAAGTACCTAAAAATGTAAATTTCATTCGTAACCTGAATTAGTAATTAAGCTGTTGCTTTGTCAAAACAAGACTTTAAAAATTCAATTGTTTGCTCTTCAATAGGAGACAATACACCATCGGCTAAAGAAACACCTTGAGCCAGTTTTATTGCTTCTGCTTGCAGCGGTTTATCATGAATGTTTTGCGTTCTTTGCAGAATGAAATCATTGACCTTATCATGCTTTATCGCATCTTTACATTTATGAGAAACATCATGTAAGTATGTATCAGTACACATTTGAGAAGTCCAAGTCAGGCTTTTTAACCATTTTCTTGTATAAGCAAGTTCAGCATCATCAATTACACCATCAATTTCAATAAACAATACAACTAAATCAACTAAGGCTTCTCTTTGTAGCTGTTCAACACATACACCCATATCTAGGTAATTGAGTAAGTTTTCAAATTTCATTATTATTCCTTTTATATTCGAAAGTGATGTTATTTTATTATTCTCTTTAGAAATTAATTTAGTTTTCTCGTTAAATCAAATAGAACTTCAACAATTTATATCAACTTGCTTAAATCTCGTTAGGTGCATATTCTTTTTAGACTTATTTAATTTTTTCTCACTTATTAAAGCTTATTTGGTGTAATTTATGGTACAAAATATAGTCAAAGAATCAGTTTATACTAAAACAATAAAAACGATAATTGCAGCTATTTTTTCAAATTCATCAGTAAAAGACTCTATATATGAAGTTGCAGCTACTTATTTTCAGTATGCGTCGCATATAGAAGCAGAAAAAATAAAACTTGAAGAGCAAATAACGCAAACAAGACTGAAATTGACTGAAAATTCAAAATCAGACAAACTAAAACAGGCTTTAAAAAAACTAGAAAACACATTAAAAAATTTTAATTTAAAGCAAAGAGAAGAAAGGAACACTAGGTTATTACCTATTAAAAATGTGTGTGAAGATATTTTATCTTTATGCAAAGGCAGGGATAGTCATGATAGTAACAACAAGTTTTCGCGTATTTTAGGCACAATTCAATTAATGGCACCAACTGGAACAAAAGCTGCAAATAATCAAAATAAAAAAAGTAAACACTTATATCGGGCAATTTTAAGTTTGTTATTATTTGAACAACTAATGAAAGAGCAGTTGATCACTAATTCTTATATTCAAGATGTACAAAATAAAGCGTTAGATGAGGCTGATGATGAGATATATCAAAATGAAGTGCAAATCCCTATATTGATGACGGCGCTATTACTTGATGTTGGTAATCATCACCCCGATGCAATCAAGATACTAAAAGGAGAGGATGGTAAATTAGATGAGTTTAGAACACTTAATAACGAAGAACGTCTCACCTTATTAAAAATAAATTACCGACAAACAATTAATTATTTAGAAAATGGTATTGGTGTTGCGACCTACATCGGCAATAATAAATCAGAGAGAGCGTTATTTGATGAACATGAAAAAAATAAACTGTCGTTTATTCTCGCTTTATTAAAGCGCTCAGTTGATCCCAAAAAGGGGATCGGCAATGTCATTAAAATCCCCCAAATATATGTATCAGTAGTGTTAAGTACCCGGAAAAACTTTGATTATAAATCTCTACCTAGAGTTTTTATGTTATTAAATAAAGGCGCTGAAAAAGGTAGCCATAGCCAAGTTGTTGTGAATAGTTTGTTAAAAATACTGGGGATATTTCCCCCTGGCTTTGGTGTAACTTATATCCCACAAAATATGGATGGCGTTGATTTAGAAAGGTTTGAGTATGCGATAGTCAATGGTATATACCCTGAAAATCCGCATGCTCCTATATTGCGCGTAGCTACAAAAAATTTAACTTTTACCTCATCAGGACATGATTTAGTTTTAAAACCAGAAAACAACTTATTTTATCCAAATTGTCGTAAAAAGTTAGAAAAGGTCAGCAGTGAAAGGCTTAATGAAATCCTCAAAAAACTTTGGTCTAACTTTGAAAATAGAACTGATGAGGCTCAATTTGTACCAAGTTGCTGGGAACCGCATGAATACTTCTCTTATATTAAAAATCAAAATTTATGGAATAAAAACCGTTAAATTTAAGCGATTTTTTTTGATAGCGTTTTCAATAACAGTTATTCTGTTAAATGTTATATTTTTGAGAATATTTTTTAGTGAAAAATAATAAATCTACTTTAATTTCGCCCAATAATGATTCTAAGAGTGAAAAAACAATTCAATTTAAAATAGCAAGTATCAACCTTTTCAATTACTTGAGCCCTCCAAATGCTTATTATGATTTTGAGAATATTTATAGCCAAGCACAATGGCAAAAAAAACAACTTTGGTTTAGTCACTTTTTGGCTGAACAACAACCTGATGTTGTTGGTTTTCAAGAGGTATTTAGTACAAACGACCTAAAGTCTTTGTGTGAAAATTCAGGTTATAAATATTTTTCTGTTATAGATGAGCCTCACATTGAAAATGACTTTATTTATTCAAGTCCTGTTGTTGCTATTGCATCTCGTTTTCCCATTGTTAATACACAAGCTGTCATACCATCAAAAGACTTAGCCGTGACTATGGGTATGGTTGACTTTAATTTTAGCCGAAAAGTCCTTATGGCGACGATAGAGCTTCCAATCATAGGTTTATGTGATTGTTATGTTGTGCACTTAAAATCAAAGCGTGCAGACTTGCAGTGTGAAACTGATAATTTAACCGGTTTATCTACCAGTGCA
>Ga0209292_1005856_pt1 | contig 12352 bp, 7 predicted proteins | sample GOMGulsemesocosm_2_FD_184634 | JGI IMG/M metagenome (GOLD analysis project Ga0209292, IMG submission 184634) | Methane-oxidizing microbial communities from mesocosms in the Gulf of Mexico - GOM9C Gulf of Mexico (SPAdes) (version 2) | ecosystem: Environmental > Aquatic > Marine > Cold seeps...
AACATTGCCAAATTTTAATTGTCGCTAACGACAAACTTGCTCCACATACTCAATTTATTAAACAAATTTTGCGTACGTTACAGCTAGAGTTAAGTCAAAGCCATATCATCACAGAAGAACAGCTTAAGTATTATTACCAAACGCCTGAGTGGATTTGGACTATTGGCTGTAAACAGTCGGAACTCGCAGCAAAAAAACAACTCTCATCACCTCACCTAGATGTGCTGTTACATTCTGCTCAAGCGAAAAAGCAGCTTTGGCAACAAATCGTCGGTTATATGTAATCTCTCATACTAACGGGATCTTGAATGCCACAAATCATTTCTTTAACACCTGAACACTTACCTTTAATCCAAAAAATAGAAACAGCAAGTCATGCATTTCCTTGGTCTGATAAAGTCTTAGCCAGTAATTTTGGTGCTCGATACTTTAATTTTTTATTAGTTAAAGATAAGCAAATACTAGGTTATTACTTTGCTAATCAAGTGGCTGGAGAAGCTAGTCTGCTTAATATTGCGGTTGCGCCTGAGCATCAAGGTAAGGGCTACGGTAAACTGCTTATTAACCACCTAATTAAAGAATGCCAACAGCAAGACCTATTTCAGTTATGGCTAGAAGTACGTGAATCTAATCACGCAGCTTATCAATTATATTTAAATACAGGCTTTAATGAAGTTGATCGTCGAATTGGCTATTATCCTGCGGCAAAGGGCAGGGAAGATGCCATTATGATGTGCTACATCGTCTAAAAACAAGACAGGGTGATTCTTTAGTAGTTTTGCAATAGGGAAAGCCTACTGCTTATATACTTATTCCCAATTAATGATTACTATCCGTGATTATATCCCCAGTTTCTTGGGTATATAATGCGTTTAATTCTATTTTATGGATAATCAGGGAAGCTAATGAGCCAACACTTAGTAAGCAGTTTCAGATCTAAATTTGCAGCACGTAAAGCAACAACCGCAATTCGCTTTCAAGAAAACGGTGAATGGCAAGATATTACTTGGTCTGGGCTACTTGATAACTCGGATCGCGTTGCGAAAGCATTATTATTTCTTGGCTGTGAAGTGCAAGCTAAAGTCGGTATTTTTGCCAATAATCGTCCCGAGTGGAGCTTTGCAGATCTAGGTATTCTAGCTGCGCGTTGTATTACTGTACCTATTTATCCTACCAATACCACAGAACAAACCCGTTATATTGTTAATAATGCAGATATTGATTATCTATTTGTTGGCGGTCAGGAGCAGTTTGATAAAGCCCTTGAGCTATTAGCAACTAATGACTTAAAGCTGATCATTACATTGACGGATACGATAGACTTAAAAGGTGAATCGAATGCAATGCATTTCTCTGATTTCATCCAGCAAGCCAATCAAGCATCCGATACTGAATTTGAACAGCGACTGACTGATGCAAATATGGACGATCTTGTTACCCTTATTTATACATCGGGTACCACAGGGCAACCAAAAGGTGTCATGCTCGATTACACTAACTTTGCCGCTGCATTTAATAGTCATGATCAAATGATCGATGTATCGGAAGCTGATACCTCAATTGCTTTCCTGCCACTAAGCCATGTGCTAGAGCGTAGCTGGTCTTTTTATCTCATGCATTGTGGTGCGCAAAATGTGCACCTCGAGAATCCTAAATTGATTATCGATGTTATTGCTGAAGTGAAACCGACACTACTTGTTGCTGTACCGCGCTTATATGAAAAAATATACAGTACTATCCACACTCGTTTAGAATCAGCATCGGCAGTTAAAAAGGTGTTGTTCGGCTGGGCAACTAAAGTCGGTTTAGCACATTTTAAACTTGTCCATAGTAATCAACAGCCATCTTTTCTGTTATCTAGCCAGCATAAACTAGCTGATAAGCTTATCTTCTCTAAACTACGAGGGATCCTTGGTGGCAATACACGCTTTTTACCTTGTGGTGGTGCAAAGGTTGACCCGGATATAAACCAGTTCTTCCAATCTATTGGTATTCAGATACAAGCTGGTTATGGCATGACAGAAACTACGGCTACGGTTTGCTGTCATCGTGGTACAGGTTACGACTTTGGTTCAATCGGCCTACCGTTACCTGATATGGAAGTTAAAATTGGTGATGATAACGAGATCTTAGTACGTGGTGCTACGGTAATGAAGGGCTATTATAATATGCCCGAAGAAACCGACAAAAACTTTATTGATGGTTGGCTGAAAACCGGTGATGCAGGTAAAATTTTAGCTAATGGTGAAGTCGTGATGACGGAACGCATTAAAGAGCTAATGAAAACATCAAACGGTAAATATATCGCACCACAGTTAGTTGAAGGCACATTAAATAAAGATCACTTTATCGATCAGGTTGCAATTGTTGCTGATTCTCGCCACTTTGTCAGTGCGCTAATCGTGCCATCATTTGAAGCATTGGAAGAATACGCAAACTCGATTAATTTACAGTTTTCAAGTAAAGCGGAATTATTACGTCATAGTCATATCGTGACGATGTTTGAGAAACGCTTACAAGAGTTACAAGGTGAATTGGCTAACTTTGAGAAAGTAAAAAAATTCAAATTACTTAATCGCGAATTTTGCATGAAAAAAGGTGAGATCACACCGACACTCAAGTTACGTCGTAAAGTCATTGAAAGTGAATACAAGCAAGATATTGATGAAATGTATAACAGTGATAAAAAGTGATCGTTAAGTAAAGACATCGCTAAGTATAGAAAAGGGAGCTAATTAGCTCCCTTTTTAGTATTTATCTTATTGCATTAGGCTGCAGCCAGAACTGTGGTCTATGAAGACTTATTTGAACTGTGTTTGTAGCGGTGGTAATACTTGTTTTTTACGGCTTACTACATTTGGTAGGTCGATAAGTTCGTCAACGAACGTACCGCCAAGTGTTTCTGCTACTAACGCACCTTCTTCACTTTCGATTAAAGCGATAGAGTTTAGGTTAGTAATATCTGTTAATAATACTAACGCGGTGTGGTAACCGTGTTCAGCTTTATATTTAACAAGTTCAGTTTGTAATTCTTCTTTACGTGACAGTGCTGCATCAATGTTAGTGATCTCTACTTGTGCAATTGAAAAGTCTTTTTCACCGATGGTGTAAACTTTAAGGTCACGTAGGATCAACTCTTCAGAAGGCACTGCTGCAATATCAGATTTAGCTGCAAATTGTGCTGTAACGAATGCATCAATATCATCAATACCAGCAATTTTAGCCAGTTCGTGTGCTGCGTCAATATCGATTTGTGTACATGTTGGAGAGTTGAAGTGTACTGTATCACTTAAGATTGCACCTAACATCATTACCGCTACTTTTTGATCGATTTCGATGTTGTGGATCTTATACATGTTGTAAACAATCGTGTTTGAACAGCCACAAGGCCAGATCCATGCTTCAAGTTGTTCGTCAGTTTCGAAATCACCTAATTTGTGGTGATCAACGATACCGCGGATTTTAGCTTGGCGAGCATCTGTTGGTGCTTGGTTAAAATCAGAATAATCAATGATCCAAACTTCTTCACCTGCAATTGATGTACGGATCTCAGGGCACGCTAGACCAGCTTGTTCAAGCAGGAAAAGACCTTCTGCATTCGGTTCGCCTTGCATAATCGGTGTTACTGTTTTGCCATCGCGTTTTGTTAAAAATGCAGATAGAGAGATTGAGCCTGCTAAGCTGTCACAATCAGGGTTTGTGTGTCCTAGTACTAACATCATTGCTTCCAAATTAATTATAGGTTTATGGATTAACGAACATAATAGTGATCTCGGTTAAGCTGTGCAACCTTATCTAGTCGATCACTACATTATTTCCTCTGATTATTTACCTTTTTCTATCGACTATTATTCAATATTTAAGTATAACATCGAATTTTTAATGTGATCATGTGCACGTATTAAGGCAATTAGTCGACAATTCTGATGTGAATCAAGCAAACGACTATTTTGTCGTTAAATGACGAGACCTTGATTGTATCTGTTACCAAGACGATTATAATTGCGTGATCTAATTAACACTTTAAGGCGGTAGAATGCAGCAAAGGGCTCATCTTTTTTCGTTACGTATTGCCCATGCATTGCGTGAGTCTGTTAGTCGTTCTGGTTATACAGGTACTAAATTCGGAAAAGATTTATTAGCAGGTATCACGGTTGGTATCATTGCTATTCCTTTAGCGATGGCGCTTGCTATAGCTAGTGGTGTTGCCCCTCAATATGGACTTTATACGGCAATCATAGGTGGTATTGTTATCGCAATATCAGGAGGTAGTCGATATAGCATTTCAGGTCCAACGGCTGCTTTTGTTGTTATTTTGTATCCCATCGTTCAGCAGTATGGTTTTGGCGGTTTATTAATAGCAACTATGCTGTCGGGGTTACTCTTAGTCATCATGGCTGTATTACGTCTAGGTCGTTTTATTGAGTATATTCCAGAAGCTGTCACTTTAGGTTTTACTGGTGGTATTGCGGTTGTTATTGCAACATTGCAGTTAAAAGATTTTTTTGGTTTTCCTATCGAATCGTTACCGGAACATTATTGGGATAAACTGGCTGTATTAGCCAGTGCATTGCCGCTATTACATTTACCGAGTTTTGCTGTTGCGGCTTTTACACTGGTTATCATGCTCGTTTGGCCTAAATTAAAAACCGTGGTACCGGCTCATTTACCTGCGGTGATCCTCGGTAGTTTATTAGCGGTTGTATTGAATGATTTGGGAATGGATATTGCTACCATAGGTAGTAGCTTCCATTACTTACTGCCTAATGGTACTCAAGGTGCGGGTATCCCACCATATTTGCCTACTTTCGAGTGGCCATGGTTACAGACTGGCGCGAATGGACAGCCATTAGTATTAAGCTGGAAATTAATATCTGATCTATTACCTGCGGCGTTTGCGATTGCTATGTTAGGTGCAATTGAATCATTACTGTGCGCTGTTGTGCTTGATGGCATGACAGGTAAACGCCATAGCGCTAATAGTGAATTACTGGGTCAAGGTATTGGTAATATAGTGGTGCCATTTTTTGGTGGTATTACCGCGACTGCCGCGATTGCGCGCTCTGCTGCCAATGTGAAGGCTGGCGCACAAACGCCGATATCAGCAGTTATTCATGGTTTAGTTGTACTGGCTAGTTTAGTGTTACTTGCACCGCTACTCGCTTATTTGCCTATGTCGTCGATGGCAGCGTTATTACTCGTTGTGGCTTGGAATATGAGTGAAGCGGGTAAAGCATTACACTTATTAAAGACTGCGCCGAAGAGTGATATTTGGGTTTTTGCCATTTGTTTTTCGTTTACGATCCTGTTTGATATGGTATTGGCCATTACGGCCGGTATTTTGTTAGCTGCAGTGTTGTTTATGAAAGAAATTGCCGAGATGGTTAAAGTCACCGATATTACCGACAATAAGCGTATGATCACGGCTGATATTCCAGCTGGTTGGCGGGTATTCAAAATTAATGGACCATTATTTTTTGCGGCCGCTGATCGCGTATTTTCAGAGCTAGCAGATAAGACCAATGAGGTTGATGGCTTTGTACTGTATTTAGATGCGGTGCCATTACTCGATGCTGGCGGTTTAGCTGCAATGGAGCAGTTTATTAAGCAGTGCCAAATTTATAATACTCAAGTGATATTTTGCGATCTGCAATTTCAACCACTAAAAACCTTGGCAAGAGCGGGTGTACAGCCTATTGGCGGTGTGACATCTTTTAGTCCCACATTACATGAAGCATTAACTGAAATTGCCAATTATTAATTGCAGCTCGACCTTGTGTCTTATCGTGATTTCAGCGAAAATAGCGCCCATTAGATTTAACCCAATGAGAAGACTCATTCATGTCAAATAGCATTCTTGAGCAAGAGGTGTCGAAAAGACGTACTTTTGCGATTATCTCGCATCCCGATGCTGGTAAAACAACCATTACCGAAAAAGTACTTTTATTCGGGAACGCATTACAAAAAGCCGGTACTGTAAAAGGTAAAAAATCGGGTCAGCATGCTAAATCTGACTGGATGGAAATGGAAAAAGAACGTGGTATTTCGGTGACAACATCGGTAATGCAGTTCCCTTACCGTGATTGCTTAGTTAACTTACTTGATACGCCTGGGCATGAAGATTTCTCGGAAGATACTTACCGTACACTAACCGCTGTCGATTCATGCTTAATGGTAATTGACTCGGCAAAGGGTGTAGAAGCACGTACTGTTAAGTTAATGGAAGTAACGCGTCTGCGTGATACGCCAATTATTACATTCATGAATAAAATTGACCGTGATATTCGCGATCCAATTGATTTAATGGACGAAGTTGAAGACGTTCTTAAAATTGCATGTGCACCCATTACTTGGCCGATCGGCATGGGTAAAGAACTAAAAGGTGTTTACCATATTTTACGTGATGAAGTGATCATGTATAACGTGGGCCAGGGTCATATGATCCAAGACAGCCGCATTATTAAAGGTATTAACAATCCTGAACTTGACGAAGCACTTGGCGATTACGCTCAAGAGCTACGTGATGAAATGGAGCTTGTTGAAGGCGCTGCGAATAAATTCGATTATGACTTATTCATGGCTGGCGAATTAACACCTGTGTACTTTGGTACAGCATTAGGTAACTTTGGTGTTGATCATGTACTCGATGGTTTAACTGAATGGGCGCCAACACCGCAATCTCGTATGTCTGATGCGCGTACTGTTGAACCACATGATGAAAACTTCTCTGGTTTCGTGTTTAAGATCCAAGCTAATATGGATCCAAAACATCGTGACCGTATTGCCTTTATGCGTGTTTGCTCAGGTAAATACAGCAAAGGCATGAAAATGAAACACGTGCGCTTAAATAAAGATGTCAGCATTTCTGATGCGGTAACCTTTATGGCTGGTGATCGTATGCAAGCTGAAGAAGCGTTTCCTGGTGACATTATTGGTTTACATAACCATGGTACGATCCAAATCGGTGATACCTTTACACAAGGTGAGTTACTTAAATTCACCGGTATTCCTAACTTTGCGCCGGAAATGTTCCGTCGTATTCGTTTGAAAGATCCGCTAAAACAAAAGCAATTGCAGAAAGGTCTGATTCAGTTGTCTGAAGAAGGTGCTGTGCAAGTATTCCGCCCGCAACGCTCAAACGATTTGATCGTAGGTGCAGTTGGTGTACTACAGTTTGACGTGGTTGTGCATCGCTTACGTACTGAGTATAAAGTGGATGCAATTTATGAAGGCATCAGCGTTGCGACTGCACGTTGGGTTGATTGTGAAGATCCACGTAAGTTAGAAGAGTTCAAGAAGAAAGCCTGGGACAATATTGCCCTAGATGGTGGTGATAACTTAACGTATATCGCGCCGACTATGGTTAATTTACGCCTTGCTCAAGAGCGTTATCCAGATGTTGTATTCCGTGAGACACGTGAACACTAATTTATATTACTTAGTGAAATAAGCATAAAGCCTTACCTCTAAAGAGGTGAGGTTTTTTTTTGCGGGGAATTTGAAATATTAATATAGTTTCACTCGTAACATTTAAGTTATTGATTTATATTTACTCTTCTTGATTATTTAGCTGTTTTTTACTTTTTATGTGATTTAGGTCGCATATATTCTGATTTTAATTTTTAACTGTAGTATACTACGTCAGCCTTTTTATGTGGCTTCGCTCGTTAAGAGAGTTTGAGCAAAAGACCACTAATTTTGCGCACGAAATATGATATGTGGAGCTATAATTGATATAGCTTTATTCAAAGACCCGTCTACCTGAGGCCCGTGAATGTCTGATACATCACCCGTACAATTTACTGATTTAAATTTACCTGAACCAATTTTAAAAGCGTTGAATGATCTAGGTTATGAAACACCTTCACCAATTCAAGCTGAATGTATTCCGTTACTACAGGATGGTGGTGATGTGCTAGGTATGGCACAGACTGGTACGGGTAAAACAGCCGCGTTTGCATTACCATTATTGAGCCGTATTGATACTTCGTTATCAAAACCTCAAGTATTGGTTCTAGCACCAACTCGTGAGCTAGCGATTCAAGTTGCTGAAGCATTCCAAGCATATTCTCGTCATATGCGTGGATTCCATGTACTACCTATCTACGGTGGTCAAAGCTACCCAATTCAGTTAAAAGCACTGAAACGTAACCCACAAGTGATTGTTGGTACTCCAGGCCGTGTGATCGATCACATTAACCGTGGTACGCTTGATCTTTCTGGTATTAAAGCTCTAGTACTTGACGAAGCTGATGAAATGCTACGTATGGGCTTTATCGATGATGTAGAATCAATTCTATCTAAAACACCTGAACAGCGTCAAATGGCGTTATTCTCTGCAACTATGCCGGAAGAAATTCGTCGTATTACGAAACGTTTCATGACGGAACCGACAGCAGTTAAAATTGCAGCTAAAACATCAACTGTTGAAAACATTGAACAAAAATGTTTAATCATTGGTGGTTTACAAGCAAAACTTGACGGCCTAACACGTATTCTTGAAACTGAAGACTACGATGGTGTGATCATTTTTGCTCGTACTAAGACAATGACTGTTGAGCTTGCTGAGAAATTAGAAGCACGCGGTTATTCTGCTGCGGCACTAAACGGTGATTTAAACCAAGCAATGCGTGAGCGCACTGTAAACCGTTTGAAAAATGGCCAGCTAGATATCGTTATCGCGACTGACGTTGCGGCACGTGGTCTTGACGTTCCTCGTATTGACCTAGTAATCAACTACGATATCCCAACTGACACTGAGTCATACGTTCACCGTATCGGTCGTACAGGCCGTGCTGGACGTAAAGGTACTGCAATCTTATTCGCAGCACCACGCGAACGTCGTCTATTAAAAGCGATTGAACGTGCTACACGTCAGCCATTAACTATGATGGATCTGCCTTCACGTGATGATGTTACGAAAAAACGTATTGCATCTTTCCGTGATCAGTTATCTGTACTTTCTTCTGGTGAAGAAAACTTAGATTTCTACAAAAACTTAGTTGGTCAACTTTCTGAAGAGTTAGAACTAAGCGAATTAGATCTTGCATCTGCGTTATTATTCATGGCACAGAAAGAAAAACCACTAGTATTACCACCAGAAGCACCACGTCGTGAGCGTAGCTTCCGTGATGATGACCGTGGTGATCGTGGCCGTGATCGTAACGACCGTGGCGACCGCCGTGATCGTGGTGACCGTCCAGAACGTGAACGTGGCGAACGTCGTCCAGCTGCAGAAATGGAAGTTTTCCGTATCGAAGTTGGTCGTACTGATGGTGTTCAAGTTAAGAATATCGTTGGCGCTATTGCTAATGAAGCAAACATCAACAGCCGTAACATCGGTGGTATCCGTCTACATGATGAATACTCTACGATTGAATTACCAAAAGGTATGCCAAGCGAGCAGTTACAACAACTACAACAAGTTTACGTTTGTAACAAAGCATTACGCATGAGCAAACTTGAAGGTGTTGCAGCTGAAGGCCGTCAAGAACGTAGCCGTCCACCACGTGATAACGATCGTCCTGCACGTGATGGTCATCGTGGTCAACGCCGTGATTCTAACGGTGGCGAACGTCGTGATAACAGCGAACGTCGTCCACGTCGTCCACGTCGTGACTAATTTTAGCTAGTTAATAGTTAAATATATGAAAAGGAGCGCTTGCGCTCCTTTTTTGCATCTGGGATATTAATACTAATCATACTTCTTCAGTTAATTTATAGGATTTTTTCTTGTGAAAATGGATCTCTCTACCACTGCGCCTGTAGCGATGAAGCAAGCGCATTCAATGACTATTCATCAACACACACGTCAAGATGATTATTTTTGGTTGCGTGATGATGAACGTGAAAACAAACAAGTTTTAAACTATTTAGCGAAAGAAAATAATTATACGCAAGCGGTCTTATCACCATTAGCTTCATTACAAACCGAACTTTATGATGAAATGGTGGCACGAGTAAAACAAGAAGATGCGTCAGTGCCGTATTTGAAGAAAGGCTATTGGTATCAAACCAGCTTTTCGGAAGGTAAGGAATATCCAGTATATAGTTGGCGCAAAGATAATAGTGATGCCAAATGGCAGGTATTACTCGATGCCAATGAACGTGCTAGAGACCATCAGTACTATCAGTTAGGTGAATTAGCAATAAGTCCAAATCATCAGGTTTTGGCTTTTTCTGAAGATACCGTTAGTCGTCGTCAATATCGTCTACGTTTCCTTAATCTTGATACCGGTACAGCGTACCCGGAAGAAATCGAGGATACTGAATCTGTGGTATGGGCGAATGACAGTAAAACATTATTTTATGTAAAAAAACACCCGACCACCTTATTACCTTATCAGGTTTATCGTCATCAACTGGGTACCGACATCAGCACTGATGTATTGATATATGAAGAGTCTGACGATACCTTTTATACCGATATCTATAAATCAACCTCTGATGATTACATCATGTTATCGCTAAGTAGTACCATGACGACTGAGGTGCATGCATTATCTGCAGATCAGCCTACTGAGGCATTTACGTTATTACGTGCACGTGAACGCGGTCATGAATATAGCGTTGATCATTATCGCCAGCAGTTTTACATTCGCAGTAATAAAACCGGTAAAAACTTTGCTCTGATGTCAGCAACATTAACGACAATAGCCGATACGCAGCAATGGCAGACCCTTATTCCAGCACGTGCTGATGTTCTACTAGAAAGTTATGAATTATTCCGAGACTGGCTGGTTGTTGAAGAGCGTGAGCAAGGTTTAACGTTTTTAAGACAAATCAATTGGCAAACCAATGCTGAGAAAATCATTAAATTTGATGATCCAACTTATACCGCCTGGTTAGGCACTAATCCTGATCCTGATACCGATAAATTACGTTATGGTTATTCAAGCTTAACGACGCCAACCACAACCTATCAATTAAACCTTGATAGTGGTGAACGCGAAGTATTAAAACAGCAAACTGTTGTTGGTGACTTTTGTGCGCAAGAGTACCAGAGTGAGCGCGTTTGGATAGCTGCTGATGATGGGATTAAGATCCCGGTGTCTTTAGTATATAAAACTGCACTATTTTCAAAAACCAACACCAATCCAATACTGCAATACGCTTATGGCTCTTATGGTTCAAGTATTGATCCGTACTTTAGCGCTTCGCTATTGAGTTTACTCGACCGTGGTTTTGTTTATGCTATTGCCCATATCCGTGGTGGCGAAGAGTTAGGTCGTGATTGGTATGAAAACGGCAAGCTACTGAAAAAGATGAATACCTTCACGGATTTCACTGCGGTAACTAAAGGGTTAATCGCCCAAGGTTATGCAGATCCTAAGCGAGTCTATGCGATGGGCGGTTCTGCTGGCGGTCTATTGATGGGTACAGTTATTAACATAGCACCTGAGTTATATCATGGTGTCGTTGCTGCAGTACCATTTGTTGACGTAGTTAGCACTATGCTCGATGAATCAATACCACTGACCACTGGTGAATATGACGAGTGGGGCAATCCCAATGAAGCGGAGTATTATCATTATATGCTTTCGTATAGTCCTTATGATCAGGTCATCGCACAAGCTTATCCGCACCTGCTAGTGACAACTGGATTGCATGATTCACAAGTGCAATATTGGGAACCGGCCAAGTGGGTTGCTAAACTGCGTGATTTAAAAACTGATGAGAATGTATTGTTGCTGCATACTGATATGGACACCGGCCATGGTGGTAAATCAGGACGCTTCCAACATTATCATGATACCGCCAAAGAATATGCTTTCATGCTGGATCTAGCTAAGTCTACAAGGCTGTAAAACAACTAACAAGCAAGTGATCTAAGCCGCTATTCGCGGCTTTTATACTTGCCCTTCATTATCAACTCAGGGTATATTCCGCTTTAATAAATCAATTAAACTATTGAAAATAAAGCATTTAATCATATTTTATATTAAATGAATTATTCTATCTTAAATGAAATAGTTTATCTTTAAATTGTTTGTATTGCGCCCTGAGGTTGAGTCATGTCTAAATTAACGCTGTTACTGGCAGCTGTATTACTGTTATCTGGTTGCAACAAAACATCCGATACAGTCACTGCTGAGTTACCTAAAGCAGTTAAATTCCAACGTGTTAGTGAATCAACTGGCTCTATCTTTCGTGAGATATCGGGACAGATCCGCAGTGCAGAACAATCGAGCCTTAGTTTTCGTGTTAATGGTGTATTACAAGACATCTATGTGAGTAAAGGTGATCGGGTTGTGACTGGGCAGCCGCTTGCACAACTTGATGATTCTGATTTCATCGTAGCATTAAACAAAACCCAAGCTTCATTAGGCTCATCTCGCGCTTCAGCAAAAGC
>Ga0209292_1005859_pt1 | contig 12349 bp, 11 predicted proteins | sample GOMGulsemesocosm_2_FD_184634 | JGI IMG/M metagenome (GOLD analysis project Ga0209292, IMG submission 184634) | Methane-oxidizing microbial communities from mesocosms in the Gulf of Mexico - GOM9C Gulf of Mexico (SPAdes) (version 2) | ecosystem: Environmental > Aquatic > Marine > Cold seeps...
GAAAGTCGGTTGCTAAAGCAGTGAATAAACTTTTTCTGCGATAGTCTGATAATTGCCGCTAGTTTAACTCAAATAGTGATCTTTATCACCAGCGGTGTAGATTCTATCGAAGTAATTTTATGCTTATAAGCATACCTGATAGCTTTATCTTCCTTATTTTGCTTGTTATATAGTTAACTATTTTAATATACATCAGTATTGTGGATTTAGCCCAAGCTAGAAAATAAAGAAAGATGTAGAATTATGTATTTTTGATTATTTTTCCTATCACAGCAGAAAATTACTAAATATAACATAGAGATATTTATCGCCGATGGCATTTGAGTTAAAAATATTAATAAAAGTAGCTAAGCAAGTGGTTATACCTCCCCTCCCTATTTAATATAAATTGGCACCAATTTTTGTTGATATAACTCTTTGAGTTGTTTAATATTCCATGCTTTAGTCATAATCCATTTATTTCTAGGTAATAGCATCGAGTGAAAGATAAAAAAATATCCGATCATCTGATCATTGAAATGTCTGATCTGTTACAGCATAAAATTCAAAGTGGTGAATTTAAAGGTAGTGAATTTTTACGTCAAAATGAGCTAGAAAAGTTACTGGACGTGAACCGCTTTACCGTGCGTCAGGTGTTAAGCGAATTAACCAATCGTAATATACTTGAGCATATTCACTATCGAGGTCATAGGGTTCGTGAACATAGTGCTGATGAAAGAGAGCAAATAACAGAAGCACGGGTATTGTTGGAGTTGGGCGCAGCCAGCCAAGTACTTGCTAGAATTGATACACAGGGTTTAGTATTACTGGCTGAGCATGCTACAAACTTTGCCAAGGCGTTGGATGAAGGGGACCATAAGAAACTGATCAAGGCTAACCTTGCTTTTCATCAGCATTATTACAGTTTTTGTACTAACCCTTTTTTATGCGATTTAATTAACGATTTACGCGAGCAGGGCATACGGGTTAGTCGTCCTGGCTGGTTAAATGTTAAAGCCTCTGAGCACGCGCGTGATGAACATTTTGCTATGGTCGAAGCATTACAGAATAAGGATTTATTGAGTCTGAAAAACTTAATTTATCAACATCTTTATGCTTGGAAAAAGTACGTAACTAAAGACCAACCAGCGTAAGTTATCTGTTAGCTAAGCATTAATAAAATATATTTCCTTCGAGTTTTCTCTGATTTCCAGCCTTGATTATTTCTCTCTTACCGGGAGAGAAATATATAAACTTTAAAATTTAAGCAAAATAGCCAATGATTGTTTAAATAATGTGCTTAGCCTTTTCTATAACAAATCACACAACCTCCTTTACTCATCACTGTATCACTATGATAATTATATTATTTTATTCAGCTTAGTTGTATTTTACTGGTGTATAAAACACAGTAATACGAACCTCCTACTAACCCTTAATGAAAATTATTATCATTTAGCTTTACTAATTGGCGCCAATGCAGTAAATTTGCACCGTCAATTTTAAAGGGAAAGGATAGGGAACAGGATAATGAATGTAAAATACGGAAAGATGTCGAAATTAAGCTTAGCGATTGGCTTAGTGTTGGCGGCGCACAATGTTGTAGCCCAAGACAATACCGAAACTATGGTGGTATTAGGTGAGCAGCAACCCGCTTACAAACCCGCTGATAACCAAAGTGCGCTAAAAGTAGACATGTCATTATTGGAAGTTCCACAAATGGTTTCTGTGGTTGGCCAACAAGAAATACAAGATAAAGGCGCGTTAACACTAGGTGATGCCCTAAACGGTGTGCCGGGCATTGCTTCTCCATCGGGGGAAGGCGCGCGAGATCATTTCACTATTCGTGGCTTTGATGCGTTATATGATGTTTACCGTAATGGTTTGCGTGATGGCGGCAGTAATCAGGCATTTCGTAGCATGGCTAACGTAGAGCGCATCGAAGTCATTAAAGGCTCGGCTGGTGCGCTTTATGGTCGCGGCAGTGCTGGCGGTTTAATTAACCTTGTTACCAAGAAAGCGGATGGCCGTGGTGTTGCCGATGTAAAATTACAAGGTGGCAGTTTTGACCGTACTGGCATTAGTGCTGACTTAGGCGGTAGTCTAACCGACAATCTTAACGGCCGTATCAACCTTGAGTATAAGCAGGGTGATAGCCATGTTGATAATGCAGATTACAATACCTTGTTTATTGCCCCTACTTTCCGTTTAGAGCTAAGTGAAGATACCGAGATCGACCTGGATCTCGAATTCATGGATCAGGAAGTGACTCCGGTTCGTGGTATTCCGTCGGTTGACGGTCAACCAATTGATGTTGATAGCAGTACTTCCTACGCAAGCTCTAGTGATTTCCAAGAAAATACGTCAGTTAATAGTGCATTAAGTATTAAGCATTACTTTAATGAAAATACGCAGTGGACCAATAAGATCCATTATTCACGTGTAGAAATGGAGCAAGCTGGCACTCGTAATTCGGCAGTTGTAGGTGATGTGCTACAACGTAAAGTGGTTGCTTTTGCTTTTGACCCGCAGGAAGATTCGGGTTTGCAATCAGAGCTAAATGTTGAATTAGGTGATCATCAATTATTAATTGGTGCTGATGCTAACCGTATGAAACGTGTTAGTACTTCGGGAGGCACTACTGCACCAGATTCACCGCTTTATGCGCAGAGTGATTTTAGTTATGACCGACCTGAACTAACACTAAACCGTACCAATCAGGTAGATTCAACAGCGTTATATTTCCAAGATGTATTAAGCCTGGGTGATTCATGGAAAGTATTAGCCAGTGCCCGTTATGATTGGATCAAGAGCACTCAAGATAAACCGGGTACTGATAGCTTTGCCATTAAAGATGAAAAGTTAAGCCCACGTGCAGGTTTAGTTTTCCAGCCAACAGAAAATAGCGCTATTTATACCTCTGTGGGTCGTTCTTATGCGCTACCTTGGGGCGGAATTTATGCTGCTCCGACCAAAGGCGCATTATTAAAAACTGACCTCGCTGAGCTAGGTTTCAAACTCGATTTATTTGACAACCGTTTGGCGCTAAATAGTGCGATCTTTAATATCGAACGAGAAAACCCAGAAACGAATGAGCAAGGCGTTGTGACTGCAGTAAATAATGATCGTCATCGTGGTGTTGAATTAGAGCTAAAAGGTGAGTTGGCTGCAGACTGGCTAATTAGTTCAGGTTATACCTACCTTGATGCTGAAAACAAAGACACAGGTTACAAGCCAAATGACGTGCCTGAACATACATTCTCGTTTTGGAATACCTATCAAGTGCTGAGCGGACTGAAAGTCGGCGGCGGCGTTAATTATATTGGTGAGCGTTTCGTTGGTGGTAATGAGTCGGTGAAATTAGACGCATATACCAAGTTGGATTTGATGGCAAATTATCAATGGAATGCCCATATGTTGCAACTGAATGTTAACAATGTGACTGATGAGAAATACTACTCGGGCGCAACGGGTGGAGGCAGTGGTTTAACGCAAATTAACCAAGGTGCACCAGCTAACTTGCTGCTTACTTATAGCTATTCATTCAAATAAAGGGCGATAACGTTAATTAATGAGACAGCTTATTTTGCTGATATTATTAGTCTTACCCAGTGTGGGTAAGGCTTTTGTGGTTTCGGACCTGAGCGGCAGACAGGTCACATTCGAGCAACCACCAAAGAATATAATTCTTTCTGAAGGACGAATGATGTACTTGGTGATGGCGCTGCAGCCTCAGTCTCCAGGGCATAAGATTCGCGCTCTGGCGGATGATCTGGCAAAAGCTGATCGAGACACTTGGCAGAAACTCACCGAGTTGTATCCATCATTCGTTAATAAACCAATCGTGGCCAGCCCTAGCACGGGTCAATTTGACGTTGAGCAAGCCTTTAGCTTAAATGCAGACTTAGTCATTTTTAGCCTTAATTATCGAGCTAGTTTACAACAATCAGAAACATTAAATCGCCTCGATGCTTTGTCTATTCCTTATTTATTTGTCGATTACCGACACGACTTAAGCAATAACCTTTTACCGAGTATGCATATTCTCGGGCAAGTATTAGGGCAGCAAACACAGGCGCAGAAGTTTTCTAACTTTGTGCAAAAGCAATTGAATATTGTTGAGCAAAGGTTAGCGGAAAATAACCATAAGCAACCGTTAGTCTTGTTGGAACGTGCTGCAGGCATTAATGGCCCGGTTTGTTGCCGCGTGTTTGGTCAAGCCAATTTTGGTGCATTTGCTGAGACGGCTGGCGCAGAAAATTGGGGTAGTCGTAAAACCTCGGGTGTTTCCGTAGATTTAAATCCTGAAACTCTGTTAGTGGAAGACTTTGATGTCGTTATTGCTACTACGGGTAACTGGTCTCATAAAAAACAAAGTATTTCTCCGCCACTGGGTTATTCTGCGCAGCAATCACAAGTCGACTCAGGTATGCAAGCTTTAGTGCAGCGTACTGGTTGGCCACAAATGCCTGTGGTGAAAAATAAACAGGTGTACGTAATGTGGCATCAATTTTATAACCACCCGGGTTATTTTGTCGCTATTCAGGTGATGGCTAAGTGGATGCAACCGAGTTTGTTTACTGACTTGGACCCGCAACAAGTCTGGCAGGAATATCATCAGCAGTTTATGCCATTTAAATCTTCAGGTATTTTTTGGAGTCAATTACCGTGAGCAGTGCCCAGCTTGTTATTACTCAGCAGCGTTTCTTCTATCGCCGCCAGCGTTTAATTAAATCACTTATTTTATTGGCTTTGAGCGTTTTATTAGTGATTAGTTTTATTTGGGATTTAAGCTCTGGGCCAAGCAGTTATGGTTTGCTTGAGGTGGGCGCCTGTTTAGTGGATTGCCCTGATCCTAAATTAGATTTAATCTTGTGGCAGATACGCATGCCCATCGCCCTGATCGCTATTTTGGTGGGGGCGATGCTGGCTTGCGCTGGTGCGCAGATGCAAACTATTTTAAATAACCCGCTGGCCGATCCCTTTACCCTAGGGATATCTGCTGCCGCCGCCTTTGGTGCTGCTTTAACTTTTGTTTTGGATTGGGCGGTGTTGCCCGTTGCCGGTGTTTACATCGTCTCGGTTAATGCGTTTCTGTTTGCCATGCTCAGTGCTCTGGTGTTGTTTGCTATCAGTAAAATGCGTGGTGTGGGTTATCAGACGTTAGTATTAGCCGGCATTGCCTTGATGTTTAGCTTTAATGCCCTGTTAGCCTTTTTGCAATACATCGCCAGTGAAGATGCACTACAGCAATTGGTTTTTTGGACCTTAGGATCTCTAGCGCGGGCCAGTTTTGAAAAAGTCATGATTTGCCTTGTGGTATTGCTCAGTATGCAACTCTTTTTTTTCCGTTACCGAGACCAATTAACCGCATTACGTTTTGGAGATGAACAAGCCCGAAGCATGGGCGTTAATGTGGATAAATTACGCTTACTTTCCTTGTTGGCTTGTGCATTATTAGCTTCGGTTGCCGTGGCATTTGTTGGCACCATAGGTTTTGTCGGTTTAGTTGCTCCGCATATTGCGCGTTTATTACTCGGTGAAGACCAACGATTTTTCTTACCGGGCAGTGTCTTAGTTGGGGCGAGTTTGTTATCGCTTGCCAGTGTCCTCAGTAAATTAGTGATCAGTGGTGCTGTGTTACCCATAGGTATCACCACGTCCTTGATTGGTATTCCTTGTTTCTTCATTTTAATTTTTACAATAAGGCAGAAGTAAAGATGGCTTTATCTATGTCAAATGTTCACCTCAGTTACGGCAAAAAAAAGGTTTTAAATAACCTTAATATAACCAGTATTAACCGCGGTGCATTAACTGCATTAATTGGCGCGAATGGTACGGGAAAATCGAGTCTGTTTCGCTTGATTGCGGGTATTAGCAAAAGCCGTGGTGGAAAAATAATGCTAGACGGCCAGGATCTCGATCGCATGCCCTGCAAACAGCGTAGTTTAGCGGTTTGTTACGTGCCTCAACTAACGGATTACCATATTCGCTTAACGGTTTTTGAAGGCCTGATGCTTGCCCTTAATCTAGCATCAGAACCAGTAAAACAGCAATCTAAGGAGCAAAAAGTCAGTGAGATTATGCAGCTTCTTAATATCAGCGATTTAGCGAATCAATTTTTAGCAGATTTAAGTGGTGGTCAAAAGCAACTGGTGGCGCTCGGTCAGGGCTTGATCCGTAATCCAGATGTATTGCTCTTGGATGAACCCACCAGTGCCCTCGATCTATCGCGGCAACTACAGGTGATGATGTTATTAGCTGACTATGTAAAGCAGCATAATATGCTGTGTATTATTGCCATTCATGACTTGAACTTGGCCAGTCGTTTTTGCCCGCAAATGATTGCTTTGCACCAAGGGGCTTGCTGTGCTCAGGGGCCGATATCTACGACCTTAAATTCTCAGTTAGCTGAACAGATGTTTAATATCAGATTAAACAAGGTTGCTTCGGATTCGGGCTATGATTTACTCGATGCGCAGTATATCGCTTAGTCATTTTTTCACTCTAATTTGGGATCATAATAAACGTGTATTTCCTTAATAAAAGTATCATCGCTTTGACCCTCATGGCTTGCTGTAGTGCAAGTTGGGCAACCTCGGTTGAAAGCTTACAAAAGCACAGTCTGAACAGTCAGGCCAGCAGTAAAAAATCGCAACTAGAGATTAATAAAATTGACGACCAGTTAATTCAAATTCGTCAGCAAGTTAAGGCCCTGCAGGATGAGTCGGAAAATCTGGAGTCATATAATCGTTATTTACAGCGTTTATTAACGGATCAAGAGGCCGAGAAGACCTCGCTAGATAAGCAAATCGTAAGTGTGAAAGAAACGCGTCAGGGTATTGTCCCGCTGATGGTACGTATGTTTGAAAATCTTCAACGTTTTGTTGAACTGGATGCGCCGTTATTAGCTCAGGAGCGTAAGGAAAGATTAACTCAGCTAGAAAACATGATGGTTAAGGCCGATGTGAGTGAGGCTGAAAAATATCGTCGCTTGTTAGAATCCTACGTTATCGAAGCGGAATACGGCAATAAGATGGGTCATTACCAAGCGGCATTAACGATTAATGGTCAGCAACGTACGGTTAATTACTTCCATCTTGGACGTTTAGTGTTTGTTGCCGTTTCACTCGATGGTCATCAGGTATGGTCTTGGGATCGTCAAAATAATCAATGGATAAGTATTGATCCTTCCTATGCGCGCGGTATAGAAAAAGCAATGCGTATTAGCAACAAAACAGATATTCCGGCATTACTTGAGCTGCCTCTGTTAAGTGGGGTTAACTAATGAAATTACTTACTAGCTTATTGTTATTGGTCAGCGTTAACCTTTACGCCAATACCTTGGATGAATTGTTATTAACCATTAAATCTCAGCAACAACAAATACGTTTACTGGAAAGTGAGCGCAAGCAAGAGTTTTCCGGGGATTTAAGCGAATGGCAAGCGACTTTAAATAAAGCCCAGCAGCGTTTAGCTAATGCCAAACAACAGGCACAAACCTTAGGTCTAGCCTTTGATGATAATGAGAAAAAACTCGCGCAGTTAGAAACTGATTTAGAACTTGGTAAAGATAATCTTGGTGAATTATTTGGTGTGGTGCGTCAGGTTTCTGGTGAGTTTGCGGAGGATATTGAACAGTCGGTTATTTCGGTACAATACCCTGAACGGTTATCCTTTGTTACCAGCCTTTCTAAACGTAAAGAATTGCCATCTCTCACCGAGTTAGAGCAGTTATGGTTTGTTATCCAGCAGGAAATGACAGAGTCAGCCAAGGTCAGTACTTTTAAAACCACGGTATTAGATAGCAGCGGCCTAGCCCATGAGCAAACAGTGACACGTTTGGGTGCATTTAACCTAATGGATGATACGCAGTATCTGGTATTAAATAAACAATCCCAGTTACCACAACCCTTAACTCGCCCTGTTCCGGCTGAAGTTAAAACGACCTTTGATAACTGGTTAAGCAGCAATGAGCAAGTTAAAGCCTTCTATTTTGATCCAGCCAAGGGCGAGTTGTTAAAGGTTTTATCCCGGACCCCTACTTGGAGCGAGCGTTTTCAACAGGGGGGCGTGATTGGTTATTTAATCTTTGCGATCCTTATTTTCGGTCTGATTGTGGCATTAGTTCGTTTTATTGTCCTAAGCAAAGAATCGTTAAAAATTAAGGCGCAACTAAACAACACACAGGCTAATTCAGATAACAGCCTGGGGCGAATATTTGCCATTTATCAACAAAATAAAAAGCAAAACACTCAAGTGCTCGAACTTAAAATTGAAGAAGCGGTACTGCGGGAAATACCCAGATTAGAACGTGGCTCTAGCGTATTAAAAGTATTAGCCGCGATTGCGCCTATGATGGGCTTACTGGGTACGGTAACCGGTATGATTGCGACCTTCCAATCTATTACTTTGTTTGGTACGGGGGATCCTAAGTTGATGGCTGGCGGTATTTCCATGGCGCTGATCACCACGGTAATAGGGTTGATTGCCGCACTGCCTCTGTTATTAATCCATAGCTTATTGCATAGTCGTGCCAGCTCGTTAATCAATATTCTTGAGCAGCAGAGTGCCGGTTTAATTGCGCTGCAAGCGGAAGCTGAAACTGAAATTAATGGCAAAATTCAAGCCGCAACACACACCAACAAAACAGTAGAGCAATATGAACTGGTTAGCTAAACAGGTCGAGCTAGTCAGTGACTTTATCAATAGTGGCGGGCAAGTGCTGTGGCTGATTGGTTTTTTATTGCTGCTGCTTTGGGGCCTGATTATCGAACGTGGGTATTACCTGCTGGTGGTCTTTCCTAAGTTTAGTCAGCAAATAAGCTGTCAGTGGCAACAAAGGGTTGATCATGAGTCATGGTTTGCATTGCAAATTCGTCAAACTTGGATAGCGCAAGCGGAATTAAAACTACAACGGCACATGTCATTTTTAAATGTACTGATTAAGATTTTTCCTTTGCTCGGTTTGTTAGGCACGGTAAGTGGCATGATCCAAGTCTTTGATGTGGTGGCTGTACATGGCACGGGAAATCCGAGGTTATTAGCCTCAGGAATTTCCATGGCCACCATTCCCACCATGGCCGGCCTTGTTTGTGCTTTATCTGGTTTGTTTTTTTATTCACGCCTACAGAGCCAGTGTAAAAGTCTATTAGCCAGTTTATTACTGAAGCTGAATAGTCAAAAATAAATTTAAGAGAAAAGAACCATGAGAAGAAGACGTATACGTGCTGAAGATGATACCCAAATTGATATGACACCCATGTTAGATGTGGTGTTTATTATGCTGATCTTCTTTATTGTCACGACCTCATTTGTGCGTGAATCAGGTGTTGAAGTCAATCGCCCTAAAGCAGCGACTGCGACCGAGCAAACCAAAGCTGGTATTTTTATTGCTATTAAGGGCGATGGTGAGATTTATATGGATAGAAGACAGGTTGATATACAAAGACTAGGTGCAAATTTAGCACGTATTTTGGCAGACCGAGGGGAAGTTGGCTTAGTGATCCAGGCTGATCAAGATACGCGTCATGGCCTAGTGGTAAAAGTGATGGACGCGGCTCGGACAGCTGGCATCGGGCAAATATCCGTGGCAGCGGAGCCTAAACAATAATGCGTTTTCTACTTGCCGCTATTGGCGCGCCCTTAATCAGCTTTTCCCTGTTTATTTTTATGGCGAGCCTGATTAATAATCAAGTTCGCCTACCAAAAGAGGCTGAAGAGAACAGCTATTTTGATTTGGTAATGAGTCAGCAGGATGAGTCTTTTCAATCTAAACATAGACAAAAACCGAAACCACCCGAGCCTAAACCTCAGGTAAGCGCGGTGCCAAGCCTAAGCATTAAACCCGAGATGCAAAATCCTGGAGTTAGTGCCAGTTTAGATATGCCTGCCATGGATCTATCTAGCAGTGTTTCAGCCATGTCTATTAACATGCCGGGCATAGAAAGTGCTTTAGCACCGCTTGCCCATGTCGGTGAAACAATGGCAATGCCGCTATACAGAGTTGAGCCGAGATATCCGGCTAAGGCATTACGCTTAGGCAAGCAAGGTTATGTGGTTTTAGCCTTTGATATTAATGAAGCAGGTAAGGTGGTTAATATTCAGATATTAGAGGCCAAACCTAAGCGTTTATTTGAACGTGATGCCAAACGCGCCCTGAAAAAATGGAAGTACAAACCCACGATGGTGAATGGTAACGCGGTACCGCAGTTAGGTCAGAAGATCCGTCTTGATTTTAAATTGGAGTCTTAATATGAAGTGGGTATTATTTGTCATGCTATTTTGGGCTAATGGTGTTTATGCAGAAAAAGTGCAAAGTTTAAGTCGTAGTGTAGGGCTACAAGTGAGTCTTGCCTTTAAGCATTATGAGCAGGATAAATTAACTGATGCACTTAGCGTATTAAATAAAGTGACGACTAAAGCTGGATTTGATAAGGCCTATGTGGATCGCTTTCGCGCAAATTTATATTGGAGCCTAAATCAGCAAGACCAAGCGATAATTATGCTGGAAAGTGCCGTGGCACAACATGCTTTAGTTAAAAAAGAGCAGCAGCAAAGCCAACGTATGCTGGCAGATTTGTATTTGAATGTAGGGCAAACCAACGAGGCGATTGATTTATATTTAGGTTTAATCAATACCGCGCCCGATAAAGGCCTCTATCAGAATTTAGCGCAAGCCTATTATCAAACGCAAGCTTGGACATTATTGATCCCAACTGCCGATAAGGCGATTGCTTTATCTGCGCAATTTGATAAAAGTGTGCACTTACTTCAGTTAAGTGCGTTTTATAAATTGCAATATTATAAACAAGCCACGGTAACATTAACTAAATTAACTCAACTCTACCCGACTGAAAAACGCTGGTGGATGCAACTCGCTGCTATGTATAATTTGCGTCAGGACCATGCGCGTACCCTTTCAACTTATGAACTCGCTTATGCTCGAGGGTATCTTGATAGTACCAACCAGATTAAAACACTGGCGCGATTACGCGCTAATCAAGGCGCACCTTACCAAGCTGCACAATTATTAGAGCTATCATTAGATCAAAGCTTACTGGCCAAAAATAGTCAGTTATATAAAGAGATTGCGGGTTATTGGCAACTTGCGCGCGAGCATGATAAAGCGCAGCAATACTGGGGTAAAAGCGCGCAACTAAGTGGCAATGGCGAACATTATTTAATTCAGGCCCAGTTATTAGCGCTATTAGGCCAATATGACGCGATGTTGAGTAGCTTAAACAAGATCAATACTCAGAATCATAAATTTAAGGCGCAGGTTGCCCTGCTAAAAATACAAGCCGCCTTTGAACTAAAACATTATCAACAGGCATTAACAATGGCTCGTTTAGCCGCAAATTATCCCAGTGCAGCAAAACGCGCTTTAGCTTGGATAAGAATGATTGAAAGCAAACAACAAAGCTTGCAAGTTGAGATGTTGTAGTCTGAATTATTGAGTATTTAATGCTTGTATAATAAAGTTAGAAGATCTTGTGATTACAATTTTATGAATATTATTCAGATGAGTCTTTATCTTGCTCTACTTAGCCATTTTCAGCTATGGCTATAAAGCCCCTTATATTTAAGCCGTAAATTTATTTATCAGTCATGAATCTAGAGCAAACACCATCAACACGATACTGAAAAATGTTAGGGGTAGAATACGAATCTTCATCGTCAAGTTGTCCTAACATAGCTAACACAAGTGTTGCATCGCGTAATCGATAAACACTCTGAGCTTTGCTGGCATATATTTGGTTTGGGCATACTGCAGGGCAATGATCCCCTGATAATTACTCTTAATCGTCCAGTCACAAAGCACTTCGGTAACATCGCCTTTGCTGATTGCTTCCTGTACGACGAAGTCGGGGAAAATACCGATACCTAAGCCATTAATAACTCCATTTAGGCGCATCTGAGAGTGGTTGACTGCGTAACGACCAGAAACGGTTACTGTATGGGATTCATGACCTTTGACAAGATCCCAGATGTGATCGGTTTCATTCTCTGCTAAATAGAGGCAGTCGTGTGCTGTTAAGTCTTCAGGGTGAGAAGGAATACCTTTTTCTTTTAAGTAATCTGGACTGGCGCACAGCACTAAGTTAGTTTTACGGATCTCTTTTAGCACCAAATTTTCATCTGGTTTATCGGTGAGTAGAAAGGCTATATCGATACCGTGTTCAAAGATATCGATTGGCCCATCAATGGCGCGCAGTTTGAGCTGGATCTGCGGATACTGTTTTAAAAATGGAATGACAAACGGCTGTAGCACCACGTTTAAAAATGCCTCAGGTGCTGCAACTGTGATTGAACCGGCAGGTTGAGTATGCTCGAGGCTTGATACTTCAACCGCTTGCTTTGCTGAATT
>Ga0209292_1005860_pt1 | contig 12346 bp, 14 predicted proteins | sample GOMGulsemesocosm_2_FD_184634 | JGI IMG/M metagenome (GOLD analysis project Ga0209292, IMG submission 184634) | Methane-oxidizing microbial communities from mesocosms in the Gulf of Mexico - GOM9C Gulf of Mexico (SPAdes) (version 2) | ecosystem: Environmental > Aquatic > Marine > Cold seeps...
GGCATTGACTGCAAATGCCTTTGAAAGTGACCGCGAGGCTTGCCTTGCGGCGGGAATGGATAGCTTCCTTTCCAAACCGATCAAGAAGGCCCATTTGCTCGAAACTCTGGCAACGCTTCAGGCCGAGCGTATAGCTGTCAGAAAGTTGCCATCGGTAGAAGGCGACGGTGCGCCGGCTGTGGTGCCGTAACGTAGGCCAATGCAGCAGGGCCTCATTGTTTTTCATTGTCAGTTCTATTTGATGGCTTTTGCATTCGGTTCACCAATGGTTTCTGGCTCCTATTTTTTGAGCTTCAGGGAATGACTCTTTAGAATTAAAGGGTGCAAGTTAGTATTGATGGCATTCTGTCGAGTCCGCTCTACTTTATTGCGCGAGTGCTACGGGATCTATTGAAAATCTCTCAAGCCTGTAGCTGTTTGTGACGGCCGGTGTGGAGACACGGCGACATGGAAACTGTCTTGGACTTGCTACCGTTACTGGTCAAAATGGCCATTATCGTCGGCGTTTTGTTGCTGTTGCCGTTGCCATTGACTTGGCTGGAACGAAAAATTGCCGCGCATATCCAACAACGCCCGGGCCCGATGCGGGTTGGTTGGCACGGATTGTTGCAACCGCTGGCTGATGCCATCAAATTGCTGACCAAAGAGGATCACATCCCGGCGCAGGCGGATCGGATGTTGTTTGCCATCGCGCCGGTGGTCGCGCTCGTGCCGCCGTTTGTGGTGTTCGTCGCCATCCCCTTTGGCGACCCCATTCAGGTGTTCGGCACCGAGGTAACATTGTCTTTGTCAAATCTGAACGTTGGGCTTTTGTTCATCCTGGCGGTTTCGGGGATTGGTGTGTTTGGCACCATTTTGGCTGGCTGGGCTTCGAACAGCAAATATGCTGTGCTGGGCAGCCTGCGGTCCATTGCACAGATGATTTCTTACGAAATTCCAATGGGTTTCTCGGTGATCGGTGTGGTCATGCTGGCCAATTCCATGCAGTTGACTCAGATTGTTGCAGCGCAACAGGGGCTGTGGAACATCGTGGTGCAGCCGATCGGTTTTTTTGTTTTCTTTGTCGCGGGACTGGCCGAGGCCCAACGTATTCCCTTTGATCTGCCCGAGGCCGAAGGCGATCTGGGGGCCGGTTATCACACCGAATACAGCGGCATTCGGTTTTCACTCTTTATGTTGGCTGAATACCTAGTGGTAGTGGTTCTGGCGTTCCTGAATGTGTTGCTGTTCTTTGGCGGATGGCTGGGCGGTCCTGCATTCTTACCAGCCGTGGTCTGGCTGTTGTTAAAGGTTGGTTTCTTCATCTGGGTATTTATGTGGTTGCGTTTCACGTTTCCGCGCTACCGTTATGACCAGTTGATGACCATCGGCTGGAAAGTCCTGCTGCCACTCTCGTTGTTGAATATCATGGTGAGCGGATTTTTAATGCTGTGAATGATGGATAAGGCGTAATGGCTAGAACTCAGGTGAAACGACACGGCTGGATTGGCAGGTTGTTCTTTGCCGACCTGCTGGCCGGGTTGCGCCTGACGCTGGGCTATATGTTTGGGAAAACCATCACTCATCATTATCCGGATTACGAGAAATGGATCCCATATCAACGCCACCGTGGGCATCACTTTATGAACACAAATGATTTGGGTGAGGTGAATTGTGTGGCATGTGAGCTTTGTTCAAAAATATGTCCATGTGATTGCATTACCGTTATTCCCTTTGAAACCGAAAATGGCGACCGCCGCCCCGAAGTGTTCGACATTGATCTGGCACGCTGCCTGTATTGCGGGCTGTGTGAAGATGCCTGTCCGGCAGATGCCATCAAGCTGGGACAGGAATATGAGGTCGCGACCACCAATCGGGCCACGCTGGTGGTGCATCTTGAAGATCTGACCTCTGCTCCGCGCAAGGCCATAAATGGGGGGCAAGTGCTGCCCGCAAGACTGGACCCAGAGGGAGGATTGCGATCAGTGCCTCGTTCGGGAACAGAGACTGTGGGGCAGGATTGGTGGTCGCGGATACGACAAGGCAAATGAAAATCAGAGAATATGACAGTGTCCAAAGCGTTGAATGATCGGGACAACACGAAAGGGCGAATAAATGTATGTCAGCACAATTTTGCGCCACAAGGGGTCAGAGGGGTGATGACCAGCGAGGTGGCCACCTGTGTGCCGGATGACAATTTGATCCGGATCGTGGCGATGATGACCCAGAAGCGGAATCGCCACATGTTTGTGTGCGACGACAATGTGTTGTGTGGATTGATCAGTATCGGTGACGTGGTCAAACATCGTCTGGACGAGATCATGCGCGAAGAGGAAGAATTGCTGAAAAGACATCGACGGCACTGGCTATAGCGTTTGAGCGAGGCGCGGCCGGATCGCGCTGGATGCTTGAACAGGAGAAAAGCACAGAGGGACAGAGATGGAGCGCGAGTTTTTTCTACTCTTGTCAGTGGTGGCAATCGCGTCAGCGCTGCTGGTGGTGGTGGCCCGAAATCCGGTTCACAGCGCGCTGGCTCTGGTCGCTTGCCTAGTCCAGATTGCGGCACTTTATGTGCTTCTGGGGGCACCATTTCTGGCTGTCATCCAGATTTTTGTTTATGTCGGTGCTGTGATGGTGCTGTTCCTGTTTGTCATCATGATGCTGGACGTCCGCAAGGAAGCCCAAACTAGATATCTGAAAAACGCCGCTCTGCCCGGAGTTGTGGCGCTCGTAATCCTATCGGGCGAACTGATCGTTCTGCTGACCCAAAGCGCACGGCTACATGCAGTGATGGGGCCGGGACAGCCGATCACAAGCCAACCTTCGGTGGAAAGTCTCAGCCTGTTGTTGTTTCAGGACTTTCTGCTGCCGTTTGAGGTCGCCTCGGTAATCCTACTGGTGGCCCTGATTGGAGCAGTGATCTTGGCCCGAGCGGACGAGGGCACGGTGCCTGCGCGGGCGGGCAAAGACCACGCTACAGATTACAGAAATGACACCGGTGAGGGTCTCAAATGATCCCGACAGCTTGGTATCTTATTCTTGCCGCTACCCTGTTTGTGATTGGGGCGGCTGGCGTCTTGTTGCGCCGTAATGTGTTGATTGTGCTGATGTCTCTGGAACTCATGCTGAACAGCATCACCATTAACCTGCTGGCCTTTGGTCATGTGTTGCAGGATTTGCGTGGCCAGATCATCGCAATTTTTGTCATCGCTATCACTGCGGCTGAGGTCGCGATTGCACTTGGAATTCTGGTTGCGCTGCTGCGCAACAAAAACACGTTGGAAGTGGATGAGTTGACCGTCTTGAAAGGCTGAAATTCTTGGAGTTTTTACTGTCTATCAGACCCTTACTGGCCATCGCCGTCAGCCTAACGGCCGCTGGTGCAATTCTGTGCCTGCGCAATCACGCCAACCTGCGGGATGCGGTTTCGGTTCTGGCTGCAGTGGTGAAATTCCTGATTGTGATCTCACTGGCACCGCTTGTTTTGGCGGGAGGCACGCATGATCTGACTTTGTTCGAAGTGCTGCCGGGGGTGGATTTTGCCTTTCGCGTTGATGCGCTGGGGATGGTCTTTGCCACTGTGTCCAGCCTGCTTTGGATCCTCGCAGCGCTGTATTCCATCGGTTATATGCGTAGCCAGAACGAACATGCGCAGACCCGTTTTTTTGCCTCGTTTGCAGTGTCATTGTCGGCCGCCGTGGGCGGAGCCTTTGCTTCCAATTTGTTCACCCTCGTGATTTTTTACGAAGTCCTGAGCCTGGTCACATATCCGCTGGTTTACCATAAAGAGGACGATGCCAGTTGGACCGGTAGTCGCCGCTACATGGTCTATTTGCTAGGGGCCTCAAAATCCTTGCTGCTGGCGGCCTTGGCGCTGACCTATCATCTTGTTGGTTCTCTGGATTTCATGCCGCAAGGGTTGTTTGGCGGTGTCGATCCTTCGGGCGCGCTGCTCAGTGTGGTTTATTTCTGCTACCTGTTTGGCTTTGCCAAGGCGGCGATCATGCCGTTCCATGCGTGGTTGCCAGCGGCCATGGTCGCGCCGACCCCTGTCAGTGCCCTGCTACACGCGGTGGCCGTGGTCAAAATGGGTGTTTTTTGCCTGCTGCGGGTGATTTTTCACGTCATAGGCGTGGACCTGATGGGCAGTCTCGGGTTGGGCATCGCCACTGCCTATCTGGTGTCCTTCACCATCGTCATGGCCTCGGTCTATGCGCTGACCCGCGATGACCTAAAAGCGCGCCTGGCCTATTCAACTGTCAGCCAGCTATCGTACATCATCTTGGGGGCAGTGCTGCTGACGCCAATGGCGGCGGTGGGCGGCGTGACCCATATCGCGGCGCATGCGTTTTCTAAGATCACGCTGTTCTTTTGCGCCGGGTCGATCTATTGCGCCTCGCATCGTCGCAACATCAGCGATCTTGCGGGAATCGGACGGCGGCTGCCCTGGACCATGGTCGCGTTCTTTATCGGTTCATTGGGGATGATCGGTATCCCACCCAGCGGCGGTTTCATCAGCAAATGGTATTTGGTTTTGGGCTCGGTTGAGGCGGGGGAATTGGTGTTCTTGGCGGTTCTTCTGGCCAGCGCGATCCTGAATGCAGCCTATTTCCTGCCTGTCACCTACACTGCGTTTTTTGAAAAACCCAAGCCACCGCAGGACCAAACGGTGGTGGCCATGCAGGACGTTCGCGAAATCCCGATGGTGGCGGTGCCTTTGATGGTAACTGCGGTTTTGTCGCTGGCATTGGGTTTGAACCCCAGATTTTTCGTGGAGCTGGCGCAGCTGGTTATGCAAGGAGCGGGGCTGGGATGATTGCACGATTGGTGAATTTCTTTGGTGACGATCATTACAAGCGGGCGCGCTGGGTCCTGTTGGGGGTTGTGCTGGCCGTCATAGTGATCGCTGATTTTTTGGTGCCTCGGCCCCATGTCGACCATATCTGGGAGGCCATTCCCGGATGGAGCGCGGTGTTTGGGTTTATCAGCTGTGTTGTCATCATTTTCGTCAGCAAATTCATCGGCCACAGCGGCGGCATCATGCGCGACGAGGACTATTATGACTGAGTGGCTGATGCATCCTGCATTGCTGATGCTGCTTGGAGCCTTGCTGTTGGCACTGCTACGCGGAACTTGGCAAAAAGTAGTTTCTGTATTGGTCCCGCTGCTGGTGCTGATCAGCGTGGCTCTGCTTGTTCCTGGCCGTTCCGGGCAGCTGAGTTTTGCAGGCATCGATTTGGTGATGTTTCAGGCTGACCCTTTGTCGCTGGTGTTTGCCTGGGTGTTTTCGATCATGGCGGTGATCGGCAATATTTATGCTTGGCACATCAACGACACAGGTCAGCGTGTCTCGGCATTTCTGTATATTGGCTCAGCCTTTGGTGTGGTTTTTGCCGGCGATTGGTTCACCCTGCTGGTCGCTTGGGAGGTGATGGCCTTTGCTTCGGCTTACCTGATTTTCGCCTCGGCCAACCGGGCTGCGGTCGCGGCAGGATTTCGGTATCTGATGGTGCATGTCGCAGGCGGAGTTCTGTTGTTTGGCGGTATTGTGCTGCACGGTATGCAGACCGGGTCTTATCTGGTGGGGCCACTGGATCACGGGCAGGGTGGGTTGGCCTATAATCTGATCCTGATATCGTTCATGCTGAACGCTGCAGTGCCGCCGCTCAGCGCCTGGCTGACTGACGCTTACCCCGAGGCCACAGTCACAGGTGCCGTTTTCCTTAGCGCCTTTACCACCAAAACCGCCGTCTATGTGTTGATCCGGAATTATCCGGGGGCTGAGGTTCTGATCGGCTTTGGCGTGGCTATGGCGCTGTATGGCGTGGTGTTTGCAGTGCTGGAGAACGATTGCCGCAGGTTGCTGGGCTATCATATCATCAGTCAGGTCGGGTACATGGTTGCCGCTGTGGGCATGGGGACTGAGATGGCGCTGAACGGTGCGGCATCTCATGCCTTTGCCCATATCCTGTATAAGGGGTTGTTGTTCATGGGGGCAGGGGCGGTGATCCTGATGACAGGACGGCGCAAACTGACCGAGCTGGGCGGCTTGTACCGAACCATGCCGATAACGTTGTTTCTGTACATGATCGGCGCGCTGGCGATCTCGGCCTTTCCACTGTTCAGCGGTTTTGTCAGCAAAAGCATGATCATCTCGGCCGCTGCCGGGGACCATCGCGCTGCGGTGACCCTGTTGCTAACCGTGGCCTCGTCCGGCACGTTTTTGCATACTGGACTAAAGCTGCCTTACTACATGTTCTTTGGCAAAGACTGCGGTTTGCAGCCTCCCGAACCGCCGCTGAACATGTTGCTGGCGATGGGAATTGCCGCGGTGTTTTGCGTTGGCATCGGCATATTCCCTCAGCTGCTGTACGGCTTGCTGCCTTATCCGGTCGACTATCACCCGTACAGCGGCGCGCACGTCACCCAAAGCCTTGGGCTGCTAATGTTTACTCTCTTAGCCTTTGTTTTGTTCCTGAAATATCTGGACCCAGAGAAAACCATCAGTCTGGACACCGATTGGTTGTACCGGCGTGGAGCCGCTGTGTTCATGTGGATCGCCCGCCACCCTGTTCTGCTGTGGGAGCACATGGTTGTCACGCTGGGTGACGGCGCAGGCCTGCGGCTGCTTCACCGGCTGTCGCGGGTCAGCCTGAGGATCGACACCCAAGTGGTAGATGCGGCAGTAAACGGAGTGGCCCAAACGGCACGGCGCACAGGCATGCTGTTGCGGCAGCTACAAACAGGGATTGTGTCGCACTACACCTTGGCAATGATAGTTGGTCTGATCGTGGCGTTGGCGATGCCCCTGATAACCGGTTTGGCCCTGCCATGACCGAGGTGCCGGTTCTCAGCATCCTATTCCTGCTGCCCATTGCGGGCGCTGCGCTAATCCCGTTCCTGCGCGATACCAATACTGTGCGATGGTTTGCGCTAGAAGTGCTGCTGGCGGATTTCCTGATCGCGCTGTGGGTCTTGCTCAATTTCGATGCCAGTTCCGCCATGATGCAATTTGGCGAATACCACGCCTGGGTGCCTGCGCTGGGCATCAGCTATCGATTGGGCATTGACGGTATCAGTGTCTGGTTTGTGTTGTTGACGACCCTGTTGGGCTGGATCTGCGTGCTGGCCTCGTGGACATCAATCACCAACCGGGTGAGAGAGTTCATGACTTGTTTATTGGCGATGCAAGGCCTGATGGTCGGCGTCTTCTGCGCCTTGGATATGATCCTGTTCTATATCCTGTGGGAGGCCATGCTGGTGCCGATGTATCTGATCATCGGCATTTGGGGCGGTGCCAATCGGGTCTATGCCGCATTCAAGTTTTTTCTCTATACGCTGGCCGGTAGCCTGTTGTTCTTGATCGGTATTTTACTGCTGTACTTCGGCGGTGGGCAGAGTTTTGACATGCTGTCCCTGATGGATACTCAGTTTCCGCTCCAACTGCAGATCTGGGTGTTCCTGGCCTTTCTGGTGGCCTTTGCGGTCAAGGTCCCGATGGTGCCACTGCACACTTGGCTACCCGATGCCCATGTGCAGGCCCCGACGGCGGGCAGCATCATTCTGGCCGGCGTGTTGCTGAAAATGGGGGCTTATGGCTTTCTGCGGTTCTCATTGCCAATGTTGCCGGATGCCTCACAATACTTTGCCCCGATGATGGTCGCTCTGTCGGCGCTGGCCATAGTCTACGGCGGGCTGTTGGCGCTGGCGCAAAGCGACATCAAGAAGCTGATTGCCTATTCAAGTGTCAGCCACATGGGGTTTATCACTCTGGGTCTGTTCACGCTGGACCCGATGGGTATGTCCGGTGCGGTGATCCAGATGTTCAACCACGGCATTACCACCGGCGCGTTGTTTCTGTTTGTCGGCCTGATTTACGAGCGGACGCACTCACGTGAGATCACTGCTTACGGTGGATTGATCAAGGTGGTGCCGCTGTTCGGTATCCTGTTTGCCGCCTTCTTGCTGGCCTCGATGGCGGTGCCGGGGCTGAACGGCTTTATCGGCGAGCTGCTGGTGCTGGCTGGAGCCTTTGGGTTCAGCGGTTGGGCCGGGTCTGCTGGAGTGCTCGGGGCCCTGATCGGTGCGGCTTATCTGATGGGTATTTACCGCCAGATGCTGCTTGGAGAGGTCAAGACGCCCGGTGATGCGGCTGTCTGGGATCTGGGCCGCCGCGAGCTGGCCTGTGCGGCCCCTTTGTTGCTGTTTGTGGTCTGGTTTGGCCTGTATCCAAAACCGTTTCTGACCATCCTGCAGCCATCGCTGGACCACTTGATGTTGCAACTCGATACAGAGCGGCCAGAGCCATGAGGAGGGTCGCGTGGATCTGACCGTGATCAAATCCTCGGTGCTGGCCTCGGGGCCCGAGATCATCGTGATCCTGGGCGCTTGTGTTGCGCTGATGCTGTCGCTGGTGCCGCGTCCGGGGCAGGGCAGATTGCTGGCGGGGCTTAGCCTGCTGATGATTGCACTGGCCGCGATGATGAGCCTGTCGCTGGGGCAGTATCCTCAGACGGCCTACGCAGGCATGTTTGTGGTCGATAGTTTTTCCACCTATTTAAAGATGCTGTTGTATCTGGGAACGGCGCTGACCATTCTGATGTCCACCAGCTATCTGACCGCTGAAAACGTGGCCAAGGGCGAATATTACGTCCTGCTGCTGTTTGCGCTGTCCGGCGCGATGATCATGGTGTCGGGCACAGATTTGCTAATCATCTACATCGGGATCGAGCTGCAGGCGCTGTCAATCTATGTGCTGGTTGGTTTCCTGACCACAAACACCCGCTCGAACGAGGCGGCCCTGAAATATGTCATTCTCGGAGCATTTTCTTCAGGGCTGCTGCTGTTTGGCCTGTCGCTGTTCTACGGGCTAACCGGCACCACTCAGTTGGATGTCATGAGCGAGGTGCTGGACGTCGCGGATACCAGCAGTCCTTTGCTGGCGCTGGCGACAATGTTTCTGCTGGCCGGGTTGCTGTTCAAGGTCGGCGCCGTACCGTTTCATATGTGGGTGCCAGACATCTACGAGGGCGCACCTTCGCCGGTGACCGGGTTCATGTCCACCGTGGGTAAGATTGCGGCCTTTGCGGTGGTCCTACGGGTGCTGATGTTGGATCTGGTGGTGCTTGATCCCATCTGGCGCAACAGCCTTATCGTGGTGACGGTGCTGACCCTCGGCACTGGCAGTTTGGCGGCATTGGTGCAGACCAATATCAAACGAATGCTGGCCTATTCCTCGATTGCGCATGCCGGGTTTCTGATGCTGGGACTGCTGGCAGGCGGCAGCGACGGCATCGCCAGTGTATGTCTGTACCTACTGGTATTCACCGTAATGAATCTGGGGGTGTTTGCAGTGATCATCCTGCTGAACCGCGGCGCGGATCAGGGTGAACCGATTGAGGCTTTTACCGGTTTGGCGAGAAGCCACCCGGGACTGGCGTTGATCACGATGATCTTTCTGCTGTCGCTGGCAGGCATTCCCCCGACAGGCGGGTTCTTTGCCAAGTTCTATGTGCTGGTGGCGCTGATCGAGGCGAACCATGTGGTGCTGGCGGTGATTGCAGTGCTGTTCAGCGCCGTGTCGGCCTGGTTCTACCTGCGCATCATCATGTTGATGTACATGGGCGAAACGGACCATCCGGCCAAGGTTCAGATCACATCTTCCATGGGGTTGGCCTTGATCGTGACGCTGATCGGCACAGTATTAACGGGGGTTTTACCGGCGTGGTTCCTGAGCGTGGCACAGGCTGCAACGGAGGGCGGTTTGGGTTGAAGGAACGAAGCTGAGAGTGAATTAAGCCAACAAGGAAGACATCATGCCAATTGATTTCCTGCCTGTGTTTCTAATGGTCGCTGTGGTCGTCGTGCTGTCGGTGTTTATCCTGACGCTGTCTCGACTGATCCGACCGAACAATCCTTACCCTGAGAAAAACCGCCCCTACGAGTGTGGCGTCGACCACGTAGGCGAGGCCTCGGCTGGTCTATTCAAAGTGCAGTATTTTGTGATCGCCATCCTGTTTGTGGTGTTCGACGTCGAAACCATGTTCTTGTTTCCTTGGGCCGTGGTGCTGCAGGATATGGGGATGTTTGGCTATATCGAAATGCTTGTCTTCATCGTTCTGCTGCTGGTTGGGTTTGCCTATGCCTGGATAAAGGGAGCGTTGGAATGGGTATCCTGAGCAATCGCTTCCAAGATAACGTGTTCTTCACTTCGTCCGACGCCATCATCAATTGGAGCCGCAAGTCGTCGCTGTGGCCTCAGACCTTTGGCATAGCCTGCTGCGCAATCGAGATGATCTCGGCGGGTTGCGCGCGTTATGATCTGGATCGCTTTGGTGTGGTGTTCCGCCCGTCACCGCGCCAATCAGATGTGATGATCGTAGCGGGAACAGTGACCCGCAAGATGGCTCCGATTGTGCGGCGACTGTACGACCAGATGGCCGAGCCGCGATATGTTATTGCCATGGGCACCTGTGCCATTTCCGGTGGGGTCTATAATACCTACGCGGTGGTGCAGGGCGTAGATCACGTCATACCGGTCGACATTCATGTTGCCGGGTGTCCACCGCGCCCCGAGGCTTTGCTGCATGGTTTTGTGCAGCTGCAGGAAAAGATCACGGGCACCAAAGTGCTGCGACGTCAGGACTCTGCTGACGCTGCCGTGGGAACAATCTGATGCTGAGGAATGGCCTTCCGCTGGCGCCTGTGTTGCTGCCGTTTGGCCAACGGGTCAGCATAGATAACAGCGCGACTGATATGCCCTGTCTGTTGGTGCCTCCTGCAGATCTGGTGGATCTATGCACTCAGTTGCGCGATGATGTGTCGCTTCGCTTCGATTTCCTCTCTGATATCTGCGGCGTGGATCTTCACCCCAAAACACCACGCTTTATGCTGGTCTATCATCTGTTTTCACTGCCACATAAATGGCGGCTGCGGATCAAATGTCACTTGACGGATCCACCTATTGTTCCAACAGTTACCCAGGTTTGGACCACCGCCAATTGGCACGAGCGTGAAGCCTATGACTTGTACGGCATCACTTTTGACGGCCACCCCGATCCGCGCCGGATCTACATGTGGGAGGGGTATGAGGGATACCCAATGCGCCGCGATTTCCCGTTGCGTGGATACAAGGATGACTACAATCCGATGGGGGCAGAACGCCCCGCAAAGGAGGGCGGCCGATGACCGAAGTGACCGTCATCGACGAGGTCTCAACCGACACTGGCCTGACCCGCGAAGTGCTGATGAACCTTGGACCGCAACATCCCAGCACCCACGGCGTGTTGCGATTGTTGCTGCAGATGGATGGTGAAATCATCGAGCGGGTTGAGCCGCATATCGGCCTGTTGCACCGGGGCACCGAAAAACTGTTCGAAAGCTTCACCTACACCCAGATCTTTCCGCTAACAGATCGGCTGGACTACCTCTGCCCGCCTTCCAATAATTTGGGTTATGCACTGGCGGTCGAATCCTTGTTGGGGATCGAGGCCCCGCAACGCGCGCAGTACATCCGCGTGATCATGGCTGAACTGTCGATGGATGTAGGGGCGATGACCTCGCTGCTGTATACCATGCGCGACCGCGAAATGGTGATGGACCTGATGGAGATGATCACCGGCGTGCGCATGCATACCTCGTTCTGTCGGGTCGGCGGCGTGCGCGAGGATCTGCCGGAAGGGGCCGAGGCGCGGATTTTGGAGTTCTGCAATATCTTCGCGGCAAGGATTTCGGATTACGAGACCCTGTTGGACAACAACCGGATCTTTCTGGCCCGGGTTGAAAATATCGGCAACATCACTGCTGAGGACGCCATTGCGCTGGGCCTAAGTGGTCCGAACCTGCGGGCCTCGGGCGTGGATTGGGACATTCGCCGTGATGACCCGTATGAGATCTACGATCAGTTGGAATTCAAGGTGATCATCCGGCAGGACGGCGATTGTTATGATCGCTGGAAATGTCGCGTGGACGAGATGCGCGAAAGCCTGTCGATGATCCGGCAGTGCGTACAACAGATGCCGCAGGGTGATATTCTGGTCGACGACCCCAAAATCGCCTTCCCAGTTGACAAAGACCTGCTGTCCCACTCGATGGAGACCCATATCCACCACTTCGAACTCTCGGCTTATGGTTTCAAGGTTCCAGCGGGCGAGGTCTATACCGCGATCGAGGCGCCCAAGGGCGAATTGGGCTATTACCTGATCTCGGACGGCAGCGAAAAACCATTCCGGCTCAAGGTGCGCGCGCCGTCTTTTGTCAACTTGCAGGCGCTGACAGAACGCACCACCAATATCAAATACCTGGCCGATGTGATTGCCATGTTGGGCAGTCTGGATCCGGTGATGGGGGAGGTCGATAAATGAGCGTC
>Ga0209292_1005865_pt1 | contig 12344 bp, 8 predicted proteins | sample GOMGulsemesocosm_2_FD_184634 | JGI IMG/M metagenome (GOLD analysis project Ga0209292, IMG submission 184634) | Methane-oxidizing microbial communities from mesocosms in the Gulf of Mexico - GOM9C Gulf of Mexico (SPAdes) (version 2) | ecosystem: Environmental > Aquatic > Marine > Cold seeps...
GAGAACCCGTTTTTACTTTATTTAAACTCAATTGCCTATAGCTTCTATCCTATTCTCGCCCTAATATTTGTATTCCTTATTATATTTTTACAAAAAGATTTCGGTCCTATGCTCAAAGCAGAACAAAGAGCATTGAAGACACCAATAGAACCTCTGCCTGAGTCCAATCAAAAAACTGCTTCTAGTTTATTTGCTGTAATACCTATATCTGTATTTATATTGTCTGTACTTATTGGAATTTACGCGACGGGTGAAGGCAGCACAGTGAGAGAAATTTTGGAAACTGCAAACTCCTTTAAAGCGCTTTTAATTGGCTGTTTCTTGGCTTCTATCACCGCCATAACAATGTCAGTTTTTGGACGTCTATTGACGTTTAAAGACGCTATAGAATCATGGAGCAATGGAGTTAACTCTGTAATTGGTGCCGTCATTATATTGGTTTTAAGCTGGTCCTTAGCTCAAATAACGCAAGAATTACAAACGTCTACTTACCTAGTGAGTACTCTCGGAGCTGTAATACCTACCGTATTTTTCCCTGCTGCAGTTTTTATTGTTGCGGCACTCATTGCGCTAGGCACGGGTTCCGCCTGGGGAACGATGGCAATTTTGATGCCTCTCGTTGTACCTCTTTGCTGGAGTGTGATTGGCGGAGATATGACTCAGATGAATATCCTCTATGCGACCCTAGCTTCTGTAATTGCTGGTGCCGTTTGGGGTGATCATTGCTCTCCAATATCAGATACAACTATCCTCGCATCCGTGGCGTGTAAATGCTCGCACATTGAACACGTAAGAACTCAAATGCCCTATGCCATTTTAGTGGCCATAGTTGCGTTAATATTTTGCCTAATTCCCGTAGGATTTGGTGTCCCCCAATGGTTGTGTTTAATTTTAGGCGTCATCGTGCTGTTTACGGTACTCACTGTCATTGGGAAAAAATCAACAGAAGAATTACTGCCAGATGCAACTAAGATGCAAACGGAAAGGTTGACCCCTTCGCAAGAGAGCTCTTCGATTGGATGACAGATATTATCGTTATTAATGGTTCTTTGGATATTGGAAGTACAGGAGGTATGACGGTATAAATAATCAAACCTTCTATTTTTCAAATAAAAATAGTAGCTTGATATTTTTTATGGCGTCATATAAAAAGCTCACAATAAAACCATTGTTACTAATTATATTTGGCGAGAGCTACCAAACTGAATATAGCAGCGTTATCGTATACCGCAGGAGCAAGAACATCATTTCTTCTTTATAATCTGAAAGTTGACCTTCACATTTGAGGAGCTTTATGACTTCTGTGTGCACTTTCTTGACGTTATCTTTTAGTGAGAGACTACCAGTGTTCATTTTTCTAAGGTCATTAGCTGCCACATTGAAGACCTAAGGATTTAATACCATAACGACAACTGTGGGACGGTAAGCGGTCCTAAATTGCGAGCCTAAATCATAATATCTAGCAGTCACAATGAGCCTATAGCAGTCATCGAATTTTTTGTGAAAACACGAACATATTCAGGGCACTACTAACTAGTATTAATTTCTTGTTTGGGACTTGTTAAAGCTCATAGTTCCCCACATTAGAGCTGTAGATATCTAAAAAGAATAAGAACAATTTTAACTAATTTATCAACATAAAGGCTAGTTTTCCTGTGTATTATCGGCCAAAGTTCAAGGTATTTGCATGCCCAACCTTCTAAATTAAGTTGTCTTATTTCACTTATTACTCAAAGCTTATAAAGAGTCAAGAAATCCTATAAAACCAACTGATTGACGAGACCAGTAGTGTCAGGGTATTTTACAGCCTTATTATATATAAATCCTATCGACTTTCCATTACATTGAAATAGCGATATTTTTTTAGTTTGGTATGGTTTTTGTATAACAGTGAAAAATATTTTATAAATTACTGTTTTAACTATTACCTACCAAAATTGATGGAAAGGGATTAAAAGGAAGATCACATGAATAATATAAGTACTGCTGCTATAAGCTTGATTTTTGCAGTTATTAGTAACACTGCAATTGCAGGATTAATAACCGTTGTAGGAGATGTTAACTCTGACGAGGCAAATAACCAAACTTTCTATAATAATGTTCTGGGCTCCTCCGACAATGTTCTATTTAATAAACATAGTGACTTTTATGCTATTGATGGGATATATGAAAATTATAATACAAAAGGCCTGAATTCCCTTTCGAGTACTTTATCTACAATCACAGGAGATCTACTTTTAAATGTTGATTTACTAGTTTTTTCAGGAGATTACAGTAAAGCTCTAAATTACACTGGTGCTGAATTGTCGGCGATAAGTCAGTTTCTTATCGATGGTGGCGACCTTTTATTAGTTGCTGAATCACATAGCTCTTATATTGACTATTTTACTAATTTCAACAGCTTTTTAAGCGGTGTTGGATCGAAAATCACCTATACAGGGGAAAGGGTAACTGAGTGGGATAATACTCAAGCTTCAGTGAGTAATTTGACAGTTGGCCAGGCTACACTTCGTCAAGGACATTATAACATCTTGACCGGCGGAGATACCGTTTATTCACTGAATGGAAAAACTTCAGTGGCATCTGAAGTAATAACGTCTTCAGTACCAGAACCATCTACTCTTGCTATATTTGCATTAGGGCTGGTTGGTTTAGCATCACGTCGAATGAAGAAACAATCTTAATTTAGCTTTTTATATTAGACTCTAGGAAACATCAATTGTCATGATTGGTGTTTTTTTGTTTCTAGTGGAGGGTAATTCTAAGCAGTTATTTAAATGTGAATAATATTACCGAATTTCATGTTATAAAAGTGGTAACAGTAAGCGTTCATAACCTGATTATCAACGACTATAATAAGCCTGAAGCAGACCTTAAAAACATTAGCCAATTTACTTCTCCTTTGCGCACCACAATGTCATTAACTTAAGGATTTAACACATACGTTTATAATTCATTGGGTACTTATTTGTCTTGTTTCTCTTATCTTGTCGAAAAAATTTACGATCAGGTCGAATAACACTTAAATTCTTTGATATTTTACTTATCATCAGTTCATATAACTCAAGCTCAGCTAGTCTCATAATGAACCTGACTACATTGTCCTTTAGTTGATTTATCGCAAAGGCGAAATTGATTTTATATTGATAGAGCCTATTGTTTTTAGGCTTCTTTATTTTTCGTTTTGCATCGTGGATCGCAGAAGCGGCAAGGTTCTTAGTCAATAATTTAGCGTGTAAGTCTTGTAAAACACCTTCAACAGAAATACTAGAATAATTCTCAATATTAAGCCGACTTTTCAATACTTTGTAATCTTCTTCAACACCCCAGCGTTGGAAATATAAATCAGCAAAAAGAGAAGTAGGATAAGCTTCTAGATCTGTTAATGATGAAACCAAAATCTCACGTTCACCTGATGGCAGGTCAACTCGCACTAATCTTAAACGTAGTGACTCGGTCGATATTTTATCTTTTCTACATCGGCGAAGAGACTTCTCCGTACAAGGAAAATCAATGATGTCACTATATTTCCCACTTTCTAAGAAGGCTTTAACAATATTAGAGCTTTTAACAATGCGCATGCAGAAATCAACATTTTTTAGCTTATGGTACTTATAAAACCAAACGGCAGGATAACCTCTGTCATAAACGACTAAGTCGCCTGTTTGGGTTTTATTTAAATGCTTTAGCGCCATTTCACGCTCTCCTGTTGAATGGCTTTCTACCTGTAAATCCAGGGTAATATTATTCTTAACATCATAAAGTTGAGAAAGACGCACATGAGGCATAGCAGCATGTGAACGAGCTTTACCAAAATGCTCAAGTAATCCGTCAGCAATAGGTAGTTGTGTGACTGAGCCATCAACAGCTAACAATCTATGGCCTTGCCATTTATCAATAGTTGCAGCTTCATAGAACGTTTGAACCAAATCATCATTTAACTCAATAAATGCCTGATGAGATAGTTTCATTCTGGCTTTACAAAAAGCAGCGGTGCTAACTGACTTTGTTGATAAGTAGCTATCGTCAATAACATTGAAAAACCGAACGAGTTCAGCCTGAATTGAACCATTGAGAGCATTCAACATAAAACTCATTAAACGAGGAAAAGTAAGTGTTCGGTTTCGAGTGAAATCGGTAGGTTTTTTACGGTGATTTTCTAAAAATTCAGTTGAATGAATTTTATTGGTTAACTTTTGTACTATTTGAATTAAATACTGAACAGCTCATTAGTGATTTCTCTATATTTTTAATTCACAGCTAGGTTAGCAACTAGCTAACTTATTGTAAATACGTAAATAAAGCTTAAGTTAATGACATTGTGGTGCGCTTAGGGGAAGTTAGCAACTAGTTAATCCTAACGTCCGCTGCAAGCTCATTGCTGCCGTTGATCTACGATCATTCCTGTCTTCTAACTGACATGAATTTACTCCTCCGTACTCTAATTAAATTAGTTTTAAAATAATTCACTTAAATTTCGTCTTTTTTTAAAGTCCTTCGTCTTACTAGGTATAAATCACTTAAACTTAAAATGAAGAGACCTAAAATGATTAAAATAGTTAGTTATAAAATATGCCCTTTCGTACAACGTGTTACCGCTGCGTTAGAAGCAAAAAACATCCCTTTTGAAATTGAATACATAAGCCTTAAAGATAAACCAAAATGGTTTCTAGATATATCTCCAAATGGGCAAGTACCTATTATGGTGACAGAATCAGGTACAACACTTTTTGAGTCTGATGCCATTATTGAATATATCGAAGATGAATATGATGCATTGGAAAAAGACGTTACAAATGAGCAACGTGCGCTTGACCGAGCATGGAGCTATTTAGGTTCAAAAAACTACCTTGTTCAATGTGGAACCATGAGTAGTACCGATAAAGAAACCTTCACAGAACGCTCTGACAAATTGATTACTGCATTTGCAAAAATGGAAAAACAATTAACGAATGATTCAACATTCTACAAACCAAACGCGTTAAGCAATGTTGATATTGCATGGTTGCCACTGTTACACCGAGCAGACATAGTGAAAAAACATACGGGTTATGATTTTTTATGTGGGTTACCAAAAACACAAGCATGGCAGGAAACAGTGTTAGCTACAGGTATCGCAGAAAAAACAGTTTCAGAGGATTTTGAGCAGTTATTCAAAGATTTTTATTTAACAAATACTTACCTTGGTGAAGGAAAAGATGTTCAACAAAGTGAAGGCTGTGGCACATCTAGTTGCTGCGGATAAGTCCTTGAACAAGAGGTCGTTAAATACACCTCTTGTTTCTCTTACTTTTTAATAAGGAAACATCATGATTAAAGTTATTAGTTTTAAAATTTGTCCGTTCTTTCAATATGTAACAGCCATGCTTGAAGCTACGAACACCCCCTATGAAGTTGAATATGCTGATTTTGACAATTGCTTGTTTGAACTATCCCCAAATGGAAAAGCACCGATATTAATTACGGATAACAAAGCAATTCTATTTGATGCTGATGCTATTGTTAATTACTTGGACTCGCTTTATGAGGGACAATATAAACCAAATACCAAAGAGGAATCTTCATTAATTGAAGCTTGGGCAAATTACGGTTCAAAAAATTACGTTCCACAGTGTAGTACAATGAGAAGCGAGAGCGAGGCTGAGTATCAATCAAACTTGGCGATATTCTCTAAGTCTTTAATCAATGTTGAACGCAAGTTAGGTGAATATACTTATTTTAATGGTGAACAACTTAGTCGTGTAGATATTGCTTGGTTGCCTATTTTGTATCGTTCACACTTGATAGAAAAGCACACTAAGGTAGACTTTCTAGCTCAATACCCGAAAGTTAAAGCATGGCAGAAAGTGATATTATCTCTCGGTATTGCCGAAAAATCAGTTTCTTCCGATTTTGAGCAAGTATTTACAGATTTTTACCTTTCTAATAGCTACCTAGCTAAGTGATAAAAGTATAACCGGTGATAGTTAATGAATATAGAGAAAATTTGGTTAGAGTATCAAGCAAAACTGAAAGCATTCTTACGTAAGAATGTCTCTAATCCTGCTGACGTAGACGATCTTCTACAAGAGATTTTGATTAAAAGTTATCAGAGTTTTAATGCAGTAAAAGACACAAAAAAAGTTAAGTCTTGGTTATTCCAAATAGCCAATAACACGATTATTGATTTTTACCGAAAACGAGCTAGAACATCTGACGTAACATCAAGCGATCTTTGGTATGAGGATGCAGAAGAGGAAGTGCTCACGCAATTATCGCAATGCGTATTACCATTTATTAAAGGATTACCTGATGAAGAGGCCAATTTACTTATCGCCATTGAAATAGAGGGTGAATCACAAAAGCAATTTTCTGAGAAAAATAACATCAAATATTCAACGCTAAAATCAAGAGTACAAAAAAGTCGTCAAATGCTCTTTCAATTATTCAATGATTGTTGCGAATTAACTATCGACAAAAAAGGAAACTTGGCAGGGTTTCAGTCAAAAGGGCAGAGTTGTTCAAATTGTTAATTTATGCGTAGTCGGCTTATAAGTCGTGCCAGTATCATCACATGAACGACCTCTGTGGTGGCTAAGCAGTCCTTATAATAGGCTGGTTTTGTCATTAAAAGAAGTCAGGTTTGTGGCAGCTACTGCCCTTAGAGTAATCCGGTGTATGAACTTTTAGTTTTACTTTAAAAATTCGATATTTCAAAAGATATCCTAACGACAAGTTGGTGCGCATTGCGGAAGTTAGTATTTAAGGTTTTTCCATATGTTTTCTAATGAATTTTTCGAGTCGTATTACTGAGAAGTATCAGTAACATCAAACTTTTAACGATAATTTAATCTTTGTGTTTCCTAAGTGCGTGAAATTATGGGATATTAATGCCAATTAAATAAAGTTTATGGGACTGACATTACTGAGAAGTCTTCAGAATAAGCTTTAGGTAACTAAGGAAGATTGATGAAGTGTCCACATTGCGAACAAAAATTAGGTTTTTTTTCAAAGTCATTGAGTAAGTTAGGAAGAGTTAAAATTTGTTCTAGCTGTGATAAAAAGATCAAGATATCGTTCAATTTCAAACTAATAATGCTTTTAGTTATCCCTGTGTTTTTACTTCATTCATTTATACTAAAACCTTTGGTAGTAATTCTTGGTTTTAGTGGTAGTGGTATCGCAGGTATATGGGGTGGTGTTTTAGTTTTACTCGCTATGCAATTAAAATCAGCAGAACCTGAGTAAGCGTTACCTATAAGCCACTCAAGCAGGACTTTGAACCGTTGGTTAGGCTCCGCTTCGCTTCACATTTAGCCAACAATTAAAAGCCTCTTAATGGAGCATTAGCCAACTTGCCATATCATTGGTCTGAATACTTTGAATAAAGGAGTTTATTTTGAAAAAAGTAATATTGTTTTGTCTACTGGCCTCGAGTTCTGCTTACCCTGCAGAAAGCGAACGCGAACAATTTCTGTTAGAAGCAAACAAAATTGGAAAGCAGATACTAGAGCAAACGAAGGGGAAAAGCCTAGTTTATAAACTTCCTATCATTGAAAGTTTTGCGAAAAAATTTACGAGTAACTACAGTGCTTTCGACATAATAATACAAAATCTTGGTGTTCAATATTCTTTTGCGGGCTTACATAAAAAAGTATTATTTACTAAAGATAGGACAGCAAGGGTTGAAAACAGCAGCCTTGAAGATTTAACTAACTATAAAGAACAAGACGCTATTGTTGAAATTTTAGAGCGCGCCAAAAAACACCAAATTGTCATGGTCAATGAAGCTCATGATATAGCACAGCACAGGGTACTAACTTATCGCATACTTTCCGGATTGTGGGAGCAAGGATATCGTTACTTTGCTGTTGAGACTTTGAGTAACTCGGCTTCATTACAAATTGATAAAGGGTTTATTACTAATAATGTTGGGTACTACACCCGTGAAGCCTTATATGCAAACCTAATACTTAAAGCAAAAGAACTAGGTTTCGAAATAGTCTCATACGATCAACATAAACCAAGTAAGTTAAATACTATAGATGAACGTGAAAGGAACGCAGGACTCACCATAAAAGAAAAAGTCTTTGATAAAAATCCTGATGGAAAAGTAGTTATTCATGTTGGCTATTCTCATATAAACGAAGAAAAGTGGTTAGCAAGTAAACTTAAGGACATTACCAACTTAGAAACACTTACTATTGATCAAACTACACGAGTAGAAAGAAGTAATAAAAAATACGAGCATCCAACATATACAAAAGCAGTTAAAGATGTGGATTTACACGATCCCTTTATTTTTGTAAATGGTGATAAAACTTGGAGTTCGGATTCAAAAAAATGGGATGTTTCGGTTTTTTGGCCAAGAACACGCTATCTGAATGGGCGCCCTAAATGGGCATCTTTAAATAGAGAAACATATGATTTAGCCTCGAACGATTGTAGCAACTTGTACCCTTGTATGGTTGAAGTATTTAAATTCAATCATACAGATGAAGTACCCTTGGATAGAATTATAATTTCGTCTAAAGAAGAGCCGAAGACAGTATTCTTGTCTCAAGGGAGTAATATTATCGTAATGAGTAATAGTAATGGAAAACAAATAAAAAGAATCACTGTACATAATTAAAAGTTAACTATAAGCCATTCAAACAGGACTTTAACAGTTAGTTAGGTTCCGCTTTGAACTCACATTTTAACCAAAAATTAAAGCCTATTAATGGGCCGTTATCGATACAAAACCTAATCCGAAATATTCATTGTCTTTAAAAGCTAAAGTCTCTTTTGTGGCATAAGTGACGGTTAGCATTTTTTGTTGGTGTGGAATTTTGGTTAATTAGTCGAAAGGATCACAATGTGCGCATCAATGTCATTAACTTAAGGTTAAATTATTAATTTACAATAGGTTAGCTAGTTGCTAACCTACCTATGAATTAAAAATATAGAGAAATCACCAATGAGCTGTTCAGTATTTAATTCAAATAGTACAAAAGTTAACCAATAAGATTCATTCAACTGAGTTTTTAGAAAATCACCGAAAAAAACCTACCGATTTTACTCGAAATCGCACCCTTACTTTTCCTCGTTTAATAAGTTTTATGTTGAATGCTCTCAATGGTTCAATTCAGGCTGAACTTGTTCGGTTTTTCAATATTATCGATGATAGCTACTTGTCAAAAAAGTCAGTTAGCACCGCTGCTTTTTGTAAAGCCAGAATGAAATTATCTCATCAGGCATTTATTGAGTTAAACGATGATTTAGTTCAAACGTTCTATGAAACTGCAACCATTGATAAATGGCAAGGTCATAGACTGTTAGCAGTTGATGGCTCGGTCACACAATTACCTATCTCTGATAAACTACTTGAGCATTTCGGTAAAGCTCGTTCACATGCTGCTATGCCTCATGTTCGTCTTTCTCAACTTTATGATGTTAATAATAATATCACCTTGGATTTACAGGTAGAAAGCCATTCAACAGGAGAGCGTGAAATGGCGCTAAAGCATCTAAATAAAACCAAAACAGGAGACTTAGTCGTATATGACAGAGGTTATCCTGCTGTTTGGTTTTATAAATATCATAAGCTAAGAAATATTGATTTCTGCATGCGTATTGTTAAGAGCTCTAATGTTGTTAAAGCTTTCTTAGAAAGTGGAAAATATAGTGATACCGTTGATTTTCCTTGTATTGAGAAGTCTCTTCGTCGATGCCGAAAAGATAAAATATCGACAGAATCACTACAGTTAAGACTAGTGCGAGTTGACCTGCCATCAGGAGAACCAGAAATTTTGGTTTCATCATTAACAGATCTACAAGCTTATCCTACTGCTCTTTTCGCTGATTTATATTTCCAGCGTTGGGGTGTTGAAGAAGATTACAAAGTATTGAAAAGTCGGCTTAATATTGAGAATTATTCTAGTATTTCTGTGGAAGGTGTTTTACAAGACTTGCACGCTAAACTATTGACTAAGAACCTTGCAGCTTCTGCGATCCATGATGCAAAACGAAAAATAAAGAAGCCTAAAAAGAATAGGCTATATGAATATAAAATCAATTTCACCTTTGCAGTAAATCAGCTCAAAGATAATGTTGTTCGGTTCACAATGAAGCTAGCTGAACTTGATCTATACGAACTGCTGTTAGATAAAATATCAAAGAGTTTAAGTGCTATTCGACCCAAGCGTAAGTTTGTTCGACAAGACCGTAGAAACAAGACAAATAAGTACCCAATGAATTATAAACGTATGTGTTAAATCCTTAAGTTAATGACATTGTTGTGCGCTTAGTTGACTGTAGCGTTTGATTTACTAACGTCAGCTCCAATACTTAGAGCGGTCGTTAGCACCAATGATTCTCTTATGGCTTCTGATCCGACACAGTGGACTTAATGTAAAAACATATACAACACTATTACTATAGATTTGTTTTCTCAAAATTTGACATTTATGGCTATTTATTAGAGGGTTAATACATAAATAATTTTCATATCATTAATAAGGATGTAAGTTGGCTTTTCTCGCTAGGTTAATAAATACCAGTCGTTTATCAGCATCGTTACTTACTCGAATATTACTTTTTAGTGGCTTGTTCACGATTATCATCACATCATTGCAGCTGTATCTAGATTATAAAGACGAAATAATACAACTGGAACATAAACTAAGTAGTATCGAGAAAACTCGATTAAAACCTATAGCTACAGCACTTTGGGATTTTAACGAACCATTGGTTCAACAACAACTTGAAAGTATTATTGGTATTCAAGGTATTACATTCTCAGAATTTACAACAGGTTTTGGAAAGATATATGCAGCAGGTGATGATTCAACACAGAATATAATTTCTCGAAGTTCCCAGGTTCTATTTATGAATAATGACATCGGCACTATTAAGGTATACGCTGATAAAAATTTTGCAAAGAATAAAATAATTGATAAGTTTTATATAGTACTTATCTCTCAAGCAATTAAAACATTTCTTGTCTCAATTTTTATATTGTACATTCTACATCGCTTAGTCATTCGTCATATCACGCAAATAGCAGATTGGTTAAATAATTTTAAGCCTGAGTCATCATATTCGACAACTTTACTAGAAAGTGACACTTCAAAAAACAATGAAATGATAAAGCTTAAATCTGCAATAAGTGCTATGGGTGAGCAAGTATATCAACATACCGTAGCACTAGAGAGTAAGGTAGCGCTACGGACTAAAGAATTAGAGCAAGCCAAATGTGAGCTAGAAAAACTAGCCTTTACTGATAATTTAACTGGTATCGCCAATCGAAATGCTTTTTTTAAACAAGCTGATGAAGAGTTAAGTCGTTCTAGACGGTTATCTTACGATATAGGCATAATGATGCTAGACCTTGACCATTTTAAGCTTATTAATGACAATTATGGCCATGATGCAGGTGACGAGGTATTAAAAGTCATTTCAAAAGCTATGGCTGACTGCCTTCGTAAAGAAGATACATTGGGCCGTATTGGTGGAGAAGAGTTTGCTATTATTGTTCCCGGCACAGATGAAATTGGTATGCACAGATTAGCAAAACGTCTTCAAGCTTCTGTAGAGTTTCAGAAGTTTTCACTTTTAGGGATGGATGAAAAAATTACTGTCAGTATCGGCTACACTAAGGTTAAGGACGAAGAGTTATTTAAATCGTCACTTAAACGAGCTGATGAACATCTTTATACCGCTAAAAACAACGGAAGAAATCAATTCATTACAGATGAAGAATATGTGCCAAGCATAGCTGGTTAACTGTAGATTTCTAACGTCCGTTCAAGGCTTAAAGTGACTGCTAGATATTGTGGTCAGATTCTCAATTTATGACAGCTTACCGTCCCCAAGCTGTCGAGATTGTACTCAAGCATTAGGTCTTCAATGTGGCAACTAGTGACCTTAGAAAAATGAATGTTAGTAGTTTTTCCCTCACCAAAAGCTAACGTCAAAAAAGTGAGCTAAGTTGACGTTACGAACTGAAAATTTTAATATCTTCTAAGAGCGGTAAGTAGTCAAAAACAAAAAAGGAATACTTTGAGTACACTAGTTGTTGTTATTAAAAAATATGCTTTTTCAACCATTACATTGTCGAATAGAGACTCCAATCATTTGTTAAATTTTTAGGTGCAGTAATGACTAGTATTCGTAATAAAAAAACAATGAAAGAGCCGTGGCTTTTTTTAGTTGCTGTATCTTTATCAAGTTTGCTTTTTTTCTTAGTTTTTAAGGAGCTGTCAACGGGCACTACTATTATTATAGGTAAGCGTGAAATTACGGATATTAGTGATCCTATTTTATTTTACTTCGGAGTATTCCTTAAGTTAGGTTTTGGTGCTGTCATAGTAGGGTACTACATA
>Ga0209292_1005867_pt1 | contig 12342 bp, 12 predicted proteins | sample GOMGulsemesocosm_2_FD_184634 | JGI IMG/M metagenome (GOLD analysis project Ga0209292, IMG submission 184634) | Methane-oxidizing microbial communities from mesocosms in the Gulf of Mexico - GOM9C Gulf of Mexico (SPAdes) (version 2) | ecosystem: Environmental > Aquatic > Marine > Cold seeps...
TAATCATCGTCATTGAGTCAGTTTAATGAATCCTAAAATCACAAAAATTATTAGCCAAATCAGTCAGCATTTACTCGGTAAAGAGCGCCAGATAAAACAAGCGCTATGTTGCATCTTAGGCAATGGTCACCTATTGATTGAAGATGTACCTGGAGTGGGGAAAACGACCTTGGCGCATGCGCTGGCGGTGAGTTTAGGCTTGTCTTATCAACGGGTTCAGTTTACCAGTGATATGTTACCTGCGGATTTAATCGGGGTATCTATTTTTGACCAGTCAAAACAAGAGTTTAACTTTCATAAGGGGCCGGTGTTTAGTCAGTTATTATTAGCCGATGAAATTAACCGAGCTAGCCCGAAAACACAGAGTGCCTTGCTGGAAGCAATGGCTGAACGACAAGTGAGTGTTGATGGTGAGACCTATCAATTACCATCGCCATTTTTTGTCGTTGCGACCCAAAACCCTCTCGATCACTCTGGCACTTTTGAGTTGCCAGACTCACAGCTTGATCGATTCATGATGCGTGTTGGTTTAGGATTTCCAAGTGTTGAAGCCGAAAAGGCGATGCTAACGAATCCGCAAACATCGTTAGAAGATGTTGAAACAATTATTACTATTGAACAGCTGCAAGAGCTACAGCAACAAATTAACCAAGTGTCGATCAATGAATCGGTGATTGATTATTTATTGGCGTTAGTCAACGAAACGCGTGTTAACCGCATCTATCCACATCCATTGTCGCCGAGGGCATCAAAAGCAATTCTTGCCGCGGCTAAATCATGGGCATTCATTGATGGTCGTGATTATGTGCTACCTGATGATATTCAAGCGGTATTACCTTGTGTGACAGAGCATCGTCTGCGTGGAGGTGATCAGCGAGGTGGTCATGCGCTGAGTGAGCAACTATTACACAGTATTAACCCATTGGGATAATTCTATCATGCTAACATCGTGGTTTAAAACGCTAACAAAGCGTTGGTTGGTCAAACGCATACCGCCGAATGCTAAGGTTACGCTGAATCGACATAATATTTTTATTATGCCGTCAGCATTTGGTGCATGTTATGGAACCTGCTGTTTGCTGCTTTTTTTGTTAGGTACTAACTATCAAAATAACCTAATTATTCTATTTAGTTTGATGATGACGAGCATCTTCATTACCTCGATGTTGTTGTCATTTAAAAATCTAAGTGGTCTAAGCCTCCAGCGACTGGGCCAACAAGAAATCTTTGCAAAACAAGCGATGGACGTACAATGTCAGTTACAGTCCACTGCTTCGCGTCACAGCATAGCGCTTGAATTGAATGGCCAGCCATCTTTAATCAATGAGTTTTGCCATCAACAGGATGTAAGCATCACCATCGCAAGTCGGCCGCGTGGTGTACATACTCTCGACCGAATTACGATATCGACAGCCTATCCACTTGGGCTCTACCGTTGTTGGTCACATGTTGATCTCGCGATAGAGCTCACCGTTTTTCCTGAGCCACTAGTGGGTGAGTCGTTGCTATTTTCAGATGATGAAAGTGGCGATCACAGTACAAATATAGTGATTGGCAGAGGGGATGATTTTCATGGCCTCGAACAATATCAACGCGGTGAATCGTTAAAGCGGGTGGCATGGAAGCAAGTAGCGCAAGGACGCGGCATGTTAACTAAACAATTTAGCCATGGCGTTAGTGAATCACAATGGCTTGATTTTAGCCAAGTCGAGGGTCAAAATCCAGAACAGAAACTAAGTCACCTATGTTATTTGGTTATCGAATTAAGTAAACAAAACCAATCATTTGGTCTGAAACTCCCTCACGATAAGCTCGATATCGGGCAAGGGGAAAGTCACCGGTTGGCCGCACTCAATATGCTAGCGAATTATCGAGGTGGACATGAGTAACGCTTGGCTTATCACTAAAGCGGCTGTCATTGCGATGATGGCAACGTATCTGTTTTCGATGGCCGCTATTGTTGAACAAGCGCAGTGGTGGGTTATTCTGTTTGGCGGCGTTTGTGTTGTTTGGCGCGCCGCGATGCTCTATGGCAAGGCGGGCTTGCTTAAATCAAGGTGGCGCACAGTGCTCACCTTGGTGATGATTGCGCTGCTGACATTAACAGCCAAACAAATGGGGCTGCTCAATGCCATGGTCAATCTATTGCTCCTTGGTTATGGCCTTAAATTTATTGAATTGAATAAACAACGGGATGCGCTGGTGTTGCCACTTGTTGGCTTACTTTGTGTTTGTGTGATGTTTATTTATAGTAGTGGCCTTGGCAGCGCGATCATTGGATTTTTTTTACTGGTACTTAATTTATCAGTGTTAGTCGCGGTGTTTGCGCCGAGTTTACGGTTATCAAATCAATTAAAGTTATCATTAAAAATCGTCGGATTAAGTATCCCGCTCACAACCGTGCTGTTTGTGGTGATGCCTCAGTTATCACCTTTGTGGAAAATGCCCACCGCAAAAAATGCCACCGTTGGCTTGTCTGATTCTATGTCCCCTGGTGATATCGCACGGCTTGGTCAAGATGACACATTGGCGTTTAGTGTTACTTTTGACGAGCAACGCCCACTTGCCGATCAGCTTTATTGGCGGGCGTTAGTGATGGAAGAATTCGATGGTCGTCGCTGGCAGAAAAGTCAATTAAGCCGAGAAAACCAACGGCTACAGCAATTAAATTACCGCAAACCAACACAAGTTGGTGGCGCTGATGGTATTCGCTACCAAGTGATGGCCAAGGCGAGTAACCAATCTTGGCTGTTTGGTTTAGCAAGGCCGACCTCCAGCGATAAGGGCATTATCGAGACCGACGATTTAAACCTACTAAGTAGCAAGCCATTGGCATCGTCAAAGGCGTATAACGTCGTCAGCTATCCGAGTTTAATGGCTGGAGTCACGCTGTCACCATTGCAAAAACATATCAACTTGGCGGTGCCGCGTGGCACTAATCTAAAAACGAAACAATGGGTTGCTCAATTACGCCACCAATATAATGACCAAGAGTTGATCGATTATGTATTGGCTTATTTTAATAAAAATCCATATGCCTACACCTTAACGCCACCACCGTTAGGAAGAGACAGTGTTGATGAATTCCTGTTTAGTACTCAGCAAGGATTTTGTGCACACTATGCCAGTGCTTTCTCGTTGATAATGCGTTATGCCGGTATTCCTAGTCGTGTTGTTGCGGGGTATCTTGGCGGTGAGTGGAATGAGGAAGTGGGCTATCTCAACGTTTACCAATATGATGCGCACGCATGGAATGAGGTTTGGCTTGAAGGGCGAGGTTGGGTACGTGTTGATCCCACAGCCAGTGTCGCCCCAGAACGTGTAGAGCAAGGACTAGCAGGATCGCTTGATAATCAGCGAGACTTTCTATCTGACTCCACCATAAGTTTAGCGAAATACCGCAATATAGCCTGGTTAAATGCGCTACGAACTAAGATGGCTAATGCCGAGTATTACTGGAGTCGTTGGCTATTAGGTTACGATAAAACTAAACAAAATCAGCTGCTTTCTAAAATCCTAGGGAAGCTGACTCCAACCAAGCTGATCGTTTTCACCATTAGCTGTTTAGCGCTGGTGGGCACATGGTTATTATTTGCTGGTGGCTTTCGTTTCAAGCGATTAACCATGTCACAAAAAGTAGACCGCCTCTACCTACAACTGGTGTTAGCGTGTGAGAAGCAAGGGGTGAAGAGAGAGAATCATCATACACCGAATCAATTTTTGCAACTGGTTAGTCAGCGTTCCCCCCAACTTAGCAATGAGATGGAGCAGCTCACCAGCCAATATAACTACCTGCGTTTTGTCTGCCAGGACGCTATCACGACTAATGAGCTTGCCGCCTTTAAAAAGCGAGTACAACGGCTACTCAAGAAAATCTAAAATGGCGTGTGCGACATCGGTCGGTGCTTCCATCGGTAACAAATGTCGTTGGTTCTCAAATTCGACAAATGTTTGCGATGGCTGAATACGCTGCCATTTTTGCCAAGACTTTTCGGTTAAAAATTCTGATTGTTGGGCGCGGATCCCTAATGTTGGGATCTTAACGGTACGTAACAATGGCCAAGCACGGGGCAGATGTTGGTAGAACCATGCTTCCCAACTTTTGGGGTAGAGTAATTGCCACTTATCTTCGATTGGTTTGGTCGCACCAACAATGTATTGCCATAGCGCGGCATCAGACAACGCGTTAAAGGCTCGCTTGGGGCGATGGAAATCGTAAGCTTGTTGCAGGCTATCCCAGCAATCTGGTCGTGATAGGGTTTTCTGGACTAATTTGGCCCTTCTAAGCCAACGTCTTGGCGTGAGTCGTGACAGTTCCACCATGTGACTCGGCATAAATATCGGATCAATAAAGACCAAGTTTTTGAAGAGTTCCGGTGCTCGTCGAGCTGCCCGGAGCAACACAATACAACCCATTGAATGACCGATAGCGACAAACGGCTGCCCCGTCTCAACAAAGCGTGCGCGGGCGAATGTGATAAGATCATCAACCAATAACGGCCACTGATTGCGCTCGTTTGGATCAGATGTATCCCAACATGCACGAGACAACGGCGCCATAACATCACAGCCTTTAAGTTGCTCCAACATCGGCAAATAACAGTGGCTCGGATAGCCATTAGCATGGACAAACAGACAAGGCGTAGCGCCTTGCTGAAGATGCAAATAGGGAATATTTGTAGTGGCACAAACAATGGTGTTTTCTCTATGGTGCATAATCTGTCATCATACCTATTAAGTTATTTATTCGAGCAGTGCTGTTATGACGCAATGGGCTACCAATTTACAACAAAACTCACTCAATGGCATAGGAAATCTCTCAATTGCCTATGCGTCGATGATCCAGCCACAAGCATCGGCGGCGTTAGTATTGGTCAATGGGCGTTCAGAAAGTTATCTTAAATACCGCGATATCGCCAATTATTATTACGCTCAAGGTTATAGCGTTTATATGTACGATCATCGAGGGCAGGGACTTTCACAGCGATTGATAGAAGATAGGGATAAAGGTCATGTGATTGATTTTAATCATTATATAGAGGACCTTATACGCTTTATTGACTCAGTAGTACAGCCCGCTGCTCACCAGCGAATAATGATGCTTGGCCATTCGATGGGCGGTGCCATTGTCGCACGCTACTTACAAACTCAGTCACACAATATTGAGCGCGCAATACTGGCGAGCCCAATGTTCGATATATTATTACCCGCCCCTAAACCGTTAATAAAATTGGCGGCCAATGCGCTCATTCTACGCGATTCACTGCTGTCCAGCTCACCAAGTTATGTTATTACAGGTCATAACTACCAAGAGAAAGCTTTTGCGGATAATGATCTCACGCAGTCACCTTCGCAATATCAAATGATGGTGGAGTTGATTCAGCAATACCCAGCTATTCAGCTTGGCAGTCCTACCAACCTTTGGTTGCTACAGGCGTTAGAGGCGTGTGAGTTGTGTGTAAGAGAGGCTGACTCAATCAGTATCCCATTGCTACTGTTACAAGCTGGCAGCGATACGATTGTTGATAATAAAGCGCAAGATGACTTTAGCGCGATGGTGAATCCAGCGTTACTGTCGAAGCGAAGGTTTGATGATGCCCGTCATGAATTGTTTTTTGAACTGGAGCATATTCGCTCAGAAACACTCGAAGCAAGTGATACGTTTTTGGAGTTACAAGGTTGAGATTCGTAATTATAGTTAGTTTGATATTGGCAAGTACCGCCGCGCCGGCAGCGGTTTTTGAGCGTGAGCATAATGCCCCTATTGGCGATATGGTCGCACAGTCCTATGATGAGCTTTGCACCGTAGCCGCCGGCACGAATGCATACCTCAATAAAGGTCGTCAGTATGATCCTTCGGTTATCCACGCTGGCGTAGCGCAAGACTTTGGCGCCGACTTAAAGCGGGTACAACAAACGCTCGACTTTATTTGTGACACCATCAGCCAGGACAAATTACTCAAACGCGTCTCACGACTCGGCGACGCTGCGTTTATTAGTGAACATTTTGAAATGATCCGTTGGCGCCCTAACAAACAACAGTCTCGTCAATTTGAAGACAATAAACCGCTCTTACAGCGGATACCAGATGATCAGATCCTACTGACTAAATATTATATAAAAAAAGCCCAAGGCAGCACACAAAAAACTGTAGAAACACCACACGCGCTATATGCCATTCCGCACGATGAAGCGAATCTAACCCTAGAGCAAGCGGATGTGAAACGTGGTGAAATCAGCCGTTATCGCTACACCAAACATCAAGTGCTCAGCGGCATTCTCGATAAAAAAGCACTAGCATCGCCATTAGTGTGGCTGTCACGTGACGACCTTGAAGATACCTTAATGCAAGGGACAGTGATGATTGAAGGTGCTGATAAACCAACCTTTTATAATGTTCATCGCAATAACGGCATCGGCTATAAACGCGACCTTAAAAAACGTCAGCAACAGCGATATTGGTATTTTAAGCAAACAGACAGCGTGCTTGGATACGGCAAAGATGCGAACTACAAGATCCCCATTTTTCCCCATGCCACCGTCGCGGGTGACCTAGCATATCTTGGATTGGGTAAGTTGATTATGCTAAGCAGCAATGGCCAAAGTCGCTTAACGATTCTGGCGGATACTGGTGGTGCTTTTGTCGATAACCAATATCAATTAGATTATCTGGGCGGCTATTTCTATAATTGGGCTGATTATATAAAAACGTACCGCCACTTCCCTGATTACTTCGAAGCGCGCATCTTGTTGCTAAAAACTAAACCGTTATCTGCTGACGTTGATGGCGCTTCTGTTGTAGCGCCAGTAATGGGTAAATGATACAGCTCATGACAACCGCGTAAAGCATGCTATCAGCTAAACCGAAGCCAATCGCAATACAGGTGCTTAGGCCGCAGAAGCTTGCGATTAAATACTTTCGTGGCAATAACTTAGTTGCTGCTAACATGCTCGCCGCATAGATAATGACAAACACACCGTTGGTCCAACTTAGAAACAATTCAAATGGTAATGAAAAGTTAAATTGAAGCGTGATCACGCCAGCCATCGCTAACGTCACCATATTCGCTGCTCGTTGTGGCACCTGCTGGTGGTTTAACTGCGCAAAATACCTCGGCAGTACCGATTCGTTACTAAGACTCCAGGCCAAGCGAGCGACGCCGCCAACATAAACATTAATGGTGGCAAGTCCAGCGGTAACTCCCAACACACCGATTATCCAGCGGCCGCCTGCGCCAAACAGATCGTCAAACACAATCACCATCGCAGAGGTCGAGGCATTAGGTTGTGACAATACGAGCCATACACAGGCAATATAAAGCAATCCAACTAATCCTGTGCCAATCAACATCGCAGGGACGAAATCCTTGCGCGGATCTTTAAATTCTGATGAAAAGTGACTGACAGCTTCAATCCCCAAGAAACTCCAAAATGCGATACCGGCGGCGAGTAAGGTTGTTGATGTATCAAACGTGGTGTGAGTTTCAAGTGCAATAGCCTCGGTTACAGAGAACAGACTAATCATCGCGATCACAACCGCGGTTATGGCGAGCGTTAACGCGAGTTGAATAGTGGCAGACAACTTAACGCCGCGAATATTGAGTAACCAAATCGCAAAAAGTAAACATAACTGGGCATAGAATGATTCGCGTACGGTCAGCGTAAACATCAGCTGCATGAACTCCATCACCATCATCATAGCCGCTGAAGCACCTATCGGTACCGCTGTCACAAACAGCAAACCAACAAGCCGACCAAATAATGATCCAAAGGCTTTTTCGACAAAGTAAGCGGGGCCTGCGGCGTGTGAAAAAATACTCGCTAACTTAGCGAACACCCACACAATCGGCAAGATCGCGAAGGTAAGTCCAACCCAGCTATACAAAGCATTAAACCCTGCTAAGTCCACCGTCAATTGCGGCAGGATGAAAACACCAGTACCAAGCAGCGTTGTCGCCAATAATCCGATGCCCTGATTGCGGGTAATTTGTTTAGTTAAGTTGCTCATAAGTCACCTCATTGTCCGTTAAAGACGCAGTATAAAGCAGTTAAGAAAAACAAATAGTCATCTTTAGCCTGCAAATCGTCAGCAGGACTAACAAATGTGTCATAACGCTGTATGCTATATTTAATGGTGCTATGGAGGCAGAATGGATAACTTTGATAAGAAAATAATAGAAGCGTTAAGAATAAATGCCCGACAGTCTGTGTCTGCGATCGCAGAGCAAGTGAGTCTATCGCGCCCAGCGGTGTCTGAACGAATAAAACGAATGGAGCAATCTGGCGTTATTCGTGGCTATCAAGTAGTGGTGAGCGAATCGACCAAACAACAAGTGTCTGTCTATTTCGAGGTCAAACATAGCTACGAGCGTTGTTGTGACGTTGCTGATATTTTCCTTAAAATCCCTGAAGTTATTAGTTGTAATGGTATATCTGGAGATGTTGATCTTATTGTATTCTTGCGGGCAGATTCAATGCAACGCATTCATGAGATCAGAGAAACATTGGATGCCAACCGAAAATTCATTAAGATTAAAACCCATGTTGTCATGAGTGAATGGGTAATGCAGCGTTAAAGCAGTAGATAGGAATAGAAGATGAAAGATAAATTATTAATTTGGGATTTACCATTAAGACTTTTTCACTGGGCTTTTTCGGTGACGATTATTGGTTGTTGGGCGACTAATGAACTTGGCAGCGAATATATCGACTTGCACATGACATTAGGCTATGTCGCGATGGGATTAGTGCTCTTTAGGGTCTTGTGGGGCTTAGTTGGCACCAAACATTCACGCTTTGCGAGCTTTATACCGACACCAGCTAAAATAGCTAATTACTTAAAGCGGGGCCAAGTGGAAAGTGCAGGTCATAACCCATTAGGAAGTCTAATGGTGTTTGCGATGCTCATCCTAGTTTTGCTACAAGCAGGTAGCGGATTGTTTGTCGATGACGAGATATTTACGACCGGACCATACTTCAATGCACTGGGCGGCGATATCGATAAACTGATGGCAACGATTCATCACAATGCGTTTGATTTCATCATGATAGCGATTGCACTGCATATTGCGGCGGTGGTGTTTTATCAGTGGGGGAAACGCCAAGATATAATCAAACCAATGATCACCGGTTACAAAACACGAGATGCCGTCGAGCAAGGTCAGGAGATCACTAGTTCTCGTATGATCCTAGCGATTATATTGGCATTGCTAGCCGCTGGTTTCGTATATTGGCTGGTGGTGATCAATGCACCCGTCGTGGAAGAGTACTATTGATAAATAGCGGCCTAACAAGATGTTTGGCCGCCGATGAATTCGACTTAGTCTTTCTTGAAATCGTCGTGACAACCACCACATGTGCGACCGATGCCGCCAATGGCTTTTTTGATGGCCATGTCGTTACCGTCGATAACAACTTTTTGTAAATTAGCAGAAGCAAGTGTTAGCGCATTTGCTTTTTCATCTAATAAACTTGGATTGCTCCACGCACTATCAAGTGCTTCAGTCTCAACATCAAACTTGCGCGTATCAAGTGCCATGTAATCGGTCACCATTAATGACAGTTGGTTAATGCGCATTGCGTTTTTAGCAATTACTGCTTTATCCATAGGGATTTTACCCTTAGCCATAGCGCCCATTGGTCCGATGTTGCTAGCGAGTAATTGGAATACGCTTTGGCGTAAGTCCGTTGCTTTTTTTGCGTGTTTAAGTGATTTTGCTGGTTGCGCGATTACGGTAGTGGCGGCCAGTGTAAGCCCAATAATCAATGCAGTTTTCTTAAGTATCGACATGCTATATGCCCTCATATTATTATAAATTATAGCCACTTATCCTACCCGAACATTCAGCCTGAATACAACCTTGGATTGTTACGAAATATACGGCGACGAGAAGTAAGGGGAAACTCAGCCTATTAAATCCCCCAATGCCTTTGAAACTAAGATATTTTTAACCAGTTAGCTGTGTTACATTAGCGATTATTCCATTCACTTAAGCCAACTCGAAAGCGCCCATGCAAACTCGATCTCTACTCAGAATCTTAGGTCTATTAATCACTATCTTCAGCACTACATTGTTAGTGCCAGCAGCCATTGCGGCAATCTATAATGATGGTGGCGGTGTAGCCTTTGTACAATCGTTTGTTATTTGTGTCTTTATTGGCTTAATGTGTTGGTATCCCAATCGCACCTTTCGCCATGAGCTCAAAGTGCGAGACGGCTTTGTAGTGGTGGTGATGTTTTGGCTCGCACTAGGCAGTGTTGGTGCCGTCCCGTTCTTATTATCTGAGCGGCCCGACATGAATCTGGCTGACAGTGTATTCGAGTCATTCTCGGCATTAACCACCACTGGCGCCACCGTTATCACCGGGTTGGACGATTTACCCAAAGCGGTATTATTTTATCGACACTTGCTGCAATGGTTAGGCGGTATGGGGATAATCGTATTAGCCGTGGCAGTACTACCAATGCTTGGCGTTGGTGGCATGCAGCTGTACCGCGCCGAGACACCAGGGCCGGTCAAGGACTCTAAAATGACGCCGCGTATCGCTGAAACAGCGAAAGCGTTATGGTATATCTATCTGGTCTTAACAACACTGTGTGCGCTCGCCTATAAAGGTGCGGGTATGACAACCTTTGATGCTATTTGTCATAGTTTCTCAACCATCGCCATTGGTGGGTTTTCAACGCATGATGCCAGCATGGGCTACTTTGACTCAACGCTAATCAATTCAATTTGTGTGGTGTTTTTATTGATATCAGCCGTCAACTTTAGCCTACATTACGCTGCCATTATTCGCCCTAAACATCTCATTAGGTCTTATTTTAAAGATCCTGAATTACGCTTTTTTCTCGCCTTTCAGTTGATCTTGGTGCTGGTGGTATTTGCTGTATTATTCAAAGAAAACATTTACCTATCGATTGAAGATGCCTTTAGTCACGCTTTATTCCAAGCGGTTTCTATGTCGACTACCGCTGGTTTCGGTACCGAAGCATTTAGTAGTTGGCCGTTGTTTTTACCTTTGCTGCTGATCTTCGCTTCCTTTATGGGAGGCTGTGCCGGTTCGACCGGTGGCGGCATGAAAGTGATTCGCGTGGTTTTACTCTTCTTACAGGGCGCGCGTGAACTAAAACGTCTCGTGCATCCTCGGGCTATATTTGCGATTCGCTTAGGTTCTAAAGCTTTACCAGATCGCGTTGTCGATGCCGTGTGGGGCTTCTTTGCCGCTTATGCGTTAGTGTTTGTAGTCTGTATGCTTGGGCTACTATTTACCGGCCTCGATGATATCACCGCGTTTAGCGCAACAGCCGCCGCATTAAATAACCTGGGTCCTGGCCTTGGCGAAGTGGCTGCGCATTACGGTAACATTAATGATTCGGCTAAGTGGATATTGGTTATCGCGATGTTGTTTGGTCGCCTCGAAATATTTACACTACTAGTGCTCTTTACTCCGGCTTTTTGGAAAAACTAAATCGATGTCTTACACCTTGTTAATCTATTCAACCAGCGATGGTCAAACCAAGAAAATTTGTGATGCGATGGCGCAACAGCTGATCGGCTCAGGCGAGCAAGTACAACTGCTTTCACTAACCGATGCCAACAACATAACATGGCAAGAGGTCGATAAAGTGGTGATTGGTGCATCGATACGCTACGGTCATTTTAATAAGGCGCTCGACAAGTTTATAGCACAATACCAAACCGAATTAGAGCAACGTGTAAATGGTTTCTTCTGCGTTAACCTAACCGCCAGAAAGCCCGAGAAAAATACACCAACCACCAATGCCTATATGAAGAAGTTTATCGAAACATCACCATGGCAGCCGACACTACAAGCGGTGTTTGCCGGTGCACTTTTGTATAGCAAATATCGTTGGCTGGACAAAGTGATGATCCGCTTTATCATGAAAATGACCGGTGGTGAAACGGATACCTCCAAAGATATCGAATACACCGACTGGAAAAAGGTCGATGACTTTGCCAAAGAGATAGCAAAGGCCTAACGGATAAAGGAGAGTGTTATTACGTCCCCACAATTAATACGCTCTCCGGCACGGCAATATCAATGGACATTATTGGTTGGCGGCGTCGTATTGTTTGCCACCTCACTTGCCTTACAGTTTTGGTGGTCGCAGTGGCAAGGAGCAAGTATTATGCTCGCCTTAGTCGGCGTTTGTATGCTCGCTGCCACATTAGCTATTAGGCTTGAACCTCGTCATAGTTTGTCATTGAGCCTGCAACGACTACGTTACTTTCATCGTTACGGTCAATGGTCAGTGCAATGGAACAACATCTCCCGCGTGTTTCAGCCGTCTTTTAGCGAAGGGTTAGAACGAAAGCACAT
>Ga0209292_1005871_pt1 | contig 12327 bp, 13 predicted proteins | sample GOMGulsemesocosm_2_FD_184634 | JGI IMG/M metagenome (GOLD analysis project Ga0209292, IMG submission 184634) | Methane-oxidizing microbial communities from mesocosms in the Gulf of Mexico - GOM9C Gulf of Mexico (SPAdes) (version 2) | ecosystem: Environmental > Aquatic > Marine > Cold seeps...
CAGTCTTGTGATCGCCCACCGTCTGTCGACAATTGTCGATGCTGATAAGATTATCGTGCTCGATCAGGGGCGAGTAGTCGAGCAGGGCAGCCACCAGCTATTACTGCAGCAGCAAGGGGCCTACGCCAAGCTGTGGGCGGTACAGCAGCAGGAGATTCAGGACGCCGAAGCCGCTTTCTAACCAGCCAAAACGTTATGCATTAGCACTTATAACCTTATGCATTGAATACCACGCTATTTGATAAAGCCGCACTCTAATATTCGAGTGCGTTTTTTTACGTCCAGATTTATCTGCTCATGATCATCGTTGCCAAGTCGTTAGTCGCGACGCTTTTGCCATATATGCTTGTTCCGCGGTAACCCTGCTCGGTGAGCAGTTGTGTGACAACCTGCAATCGGGTCGTTTTACTGGGGCGCGCACAGTACTAGGCAGGCGTCTTGTCAATTAGATGGAGTTACAGACAAAAGTCTTTTAGTGGAAGCTTAAAGGGTGACCGCAGGGTCTTGCGGTGTGGTGTTGTGAACTCCGCATCTAGGGCGAGTGAAGTGCCATCTTTGTTGCTCCAGAGGTCTCGGCGGACGAGACAAGCCGGTTGTTCCTTCGTTAGAATGGTGGGCTCTGCGTTTTGATGACGCCTGTCTCCCCCTGATGCCGCGAACCTATGAATTTAACGCCCTCACCGACTGAAGCCGAACTCGCTGTGGACAGCAAGGGCCTGGCGCTGTCTGAGTCAGAGGCAGGCCCAGCGGCTGATGGGGTGAGCTGCGAGCCGGGTTTTTTACTGACCCGCCAGTGGTTTGATAGCTACCCGCCTAGGCAAGCGGAAGCAGAAGGCCCCGGTCGCGACAAGATCGTTCGAAATAAAGGCCGGAAGCCGCGGGCGCTGCAATTACACTTTTGGTTTACCACGGCCAAGGGCCCAACCAAGGTGTGTATTGAAGGGCAGTCGGCGGTGTGCTTTGTGCGCGCGAATCAACAGGAAGAGGCCTATAAACTGTTGCAGCGAGAGCTGGGGTTTAATGTAGGCTCCAAACACTTTGAGCCGCTCTGGCAGATAAAACCTTTGGGTCTTAAAGATTTTGAGCAGCAGCCGCTGGTCGGGGTGTATTTTCGCGAGCAGCGCGCTCTCTACCGCGCTCGGCAGGGAGCACGGCGTGTTGGTTTAGATTTACTGGAAGCGGATGTACGCCCGACTGATCGCTACTTGATGGAGCGCTTTATTACCGGTCCGGTCAACATCGAGGGGCGCTGGCACGAGCGCGATGGTTTCTGGGAAGTTTCACAGGCGCGCTTAAGCCCTGCGGCCTACCAGCCCAGTTATCGGGTGATGTCACTGGATATCGAAACCTCAATGGAGGGCGAGGCGCTCTATTGTATCGGCGCACAGTTGGCGAATACGGACGCTAGCGAAATCACGCAGGAGCGTGTATTCATGCTCCGCAGCGAGGCGCCTGTTGTCGAGCAAGCCCCAAACTATCTTGTTTACTGCGACACAGAAACGGCGCTGCTTGAGAGTTTTTTAGAGTGGTTTAATGATGCGGATACCGACATAATCATCGGCTGGAACGTCATTAACTTCGACTTACGTTTTTTACAGCGCAAGGCCGATGCCCTCGGCGTTGCTTTATCGCTGGGGCGTGACCGTCGCCGTATCGATTGGCGTCAATCCATGGATGACGACGATCACTACACCTTAACGGTGCCCGGGCGTCTGGTGCTAGACGGTATTGATACGCTTAAATCAGCCACCTATAGTTTTGAAAGTTTTTCCCTCGATTACGTGGGCCATGCGCTGCTAGAGCGCGGCAAGTTAAATTTTGATGTGCCGGGTTTCGAGGTGGAGCATCGCGGCGAAGAAATCAGTGCACAATTTCATAGCGATCAATTAGCGCTGGCGGCGTATAACCTGCAAGATTGTCAGTTGGTGTGGGATATTTTTCAGCACACAAAGCTGTTTGATTTTGCCGTCGAACGGGCGGCCTTAACCGGTTTGTCTATGGACCGGTTCGGTGGTTCTGTCGCTGCCTTTGATAACCGCTATTTGCCGCGCTTGCACCGTGCCGGTTACGCCGCGCCTAGCTTAAAACTGAGTCCTGAAGGCGTTGGCAGTCCGGGCGGTTATGTCATGGATTCTATCCCCGGTCTTTATCAGCATGTACTGGTGCTCGATTTCAAATCCCTGTATCCCAGTATTATCCGCACTTTCTCGATTGACCCCCTAGCCCGGGTACAAGCCATTGCCGATGAGGCGCAGCAAGCTGTCGTGCGTGAGGCATTGCGCGATAGAGAAGAGACCCTTGACGTTGATCGGCAGCATTATGTGCCGGGTTTTAACGGTGCGTTGTTTAGCAAACAGGGTGCTCTGCTGCCGAATATTATTAATGAATTATGGGCAGCGCGAGATGTCGCCAAGCGCGAAAATAATGCGGCCATGAGCCAAGCCATTAAGATCATCATGAACTCTTTTTATGGGGTCTTGGGTACCCCCGGCTGTCGTTTTTTTGATTATCGCCTACCGAGTTCTATTACCCTGCGCGGCCATCAGATTTTAAATAAGAGCAAGGACTTGATAGAGGCGCAGGGGCACCAGGTGATCTATGGGGACACCGATTCGGTGTTCGTCTGCCTGAAAAACCTAGATGACAAGACTAGTAACAGAGAGGTTGACCGCTTGGGCCGGGCCCTGGCCGCCGAGCTGAATGATTGGTGGGATGAGCATTTACGCAGCGCTTATCACCTTGATAGCGGTCTAGAAATAGAATTTGAAACCCACTACCGGCAATTTGTGATGCCAACCATTCGCGGCGCCGACACGGGCAGTAAAAAGCGCTATGCGGGTATTGCCGTGCCGGTCAACGACCGCAGTGACAGTGACGCTGGAGAGCTGATTTTTAAGGGCTTAGAGGCGGTGCGTACGGATTGGACTCTACTGGCGCGTCGGCTACAACGTGAGCTCTATAAACGCGTGTTTGCCGGAGAGTCGCTCGACAGTATTAAAGCCTACCTACTGTTGTTGATTGAGCAGGTGCGCAAAGGGGAGCGCGACGCCGAACTGTTTTATCGCAAGCGCATTCGACGGCGCCTTGATGAGTACCATCGCAACGTGCCGCCCCACGTGCAAGCCGCGCGTAAAGCCGATGCGCAGCGTGAGGCCAAAGGACTGTCTCCACGTTACGCTCGCGGTGGTTGGATCGAGTATGTGTTAACCAACGCTGGGCCAGAGCCGTTAGTGGGGGCAACGACCGCGCTCGATTACGAACTTTATATTGAGCGCCAAATAGAACCCATTGTCGACGGTATCATGATGTTTCGCGGCACCAGCTTCGCGGAGTTGACCGATCAGCAGCTGGGCTTGTTCTAGACTTACCCTATCCCGATTCCCTTTGGCTCCTAGGCTTGCTGGTGCTCTGTGGACGCATTGATGCAGCTTGATCAGCACCGCCCGTAGTCTTGCTAAACTTTGTCTATACTCAGCCGATTAGTTAGTGGACTTTCAGCTTTTACTGTTACTTTCATTGTTTATTAGGTGTTGAGTATGTCGTCTGCAAACCCAGGCTTTTCCCTTAAATTACCCGAGTTGATGTTGGCCACCAGCGGTGTTTCGGTGTTGGTATCATTGATTTCTTTTATCGTGTTGGAGTCCCTGGTTTTTGATAAAGGGCTGAGCGGCACTGAAATGCTCGTCTTTGGGATGTTATTTTTATTGCCTTTGCTGGTGATGTTCATTGTCGGTAAGCACTTACAGGGATATGCGCTGGAGTACATTGCCCAGGCCAACCGTTTAGCCGATGGCGATCTGCGGGTATCTTTCCGTCAAGACAGTGTTTGTTGGTGCTTTAATACCCAGGCGGCGAGTTTGTCTAATGCCGTATCCAGCCTACGTGAGCTCGCGGTGACCACCTCGCAAGTCAGTGATCGACTCGGTGAGGGCGTCGAGGAAATTGGCCAAGAAGTCGTCAACGCCGACCAGCTGGTGAATGTAACCGCCGATGAAATAACCAAGGTCGCCTCTGCTGTGCAGGCGCTGAGTGCCCGCGCCAATGAAATAACAGAGAATGTTAACCACAGTGTTGATATGAGTAAACGAGTGAGCACGGTTAGCTCAGAGAGTAAGAACCTATTGCTCTCAAGCAATCGCAGCATTGCCAAGTTGAAAGGTTCACTCGATAGTGCAATGGAGAATGTACGCTCGCTGGATGAAATGGCCTCATCTATTGACCACATCAGCGGGGAAATTCAAGCCATTTCGGAGCAGACCAATCTGCTGGCCTTAAACGCGGCGATTGAAGCGGCGCGGGCTGGCGAAGCGGGACGGGGTTTCGCGGTGGTGGCCGATGAGGTTCGGACCCTATCGCAGCGTACAGCCGAGTCGACCACCAATATTCAATCGACCATTGGCGACATTCAGGCCGCGGTCTCGGGTGCCAATAAAGTGGTGGCCAGCTCACATGAGTCGGCTAACGAAGTTGAGAGTAACTCGAGCGATATTCTAAGCAGTTTTGATGACCTGAATGAGTCCATCGGTTCGCTCGATACACAGGTACAGCTAATCTCAGGCGCAGCGGCTCAGCAGATGGATGTGACCACGGGTATTTCTTGTAACATTGAGGCTATCCACAACAATGCACAGCAGGTCACCGGCTCACTGTCGACGGTGACTGCGAAGGCCGCGTCCGCCACAGAGGGTTCGAGTGAGCTTAAACGGGCCATCAGTGGTTTCTCTATTTAACGAGCCTTCGCTTTGCTGCTGTGTGCCGCTGGGGCCTAGGTGCCGAGAGGTGATAACCCTCGGCGTCCCGCTCTATAAACCCCATCTTTTGTCTAACCACCGAGTCTCTCAGTAGAAACAGCTCTAATATTGTTGAAGTGATGTTCTTTGCGGATGGGCTATAACTGTAGGTAAGCAAAGAAAACATGCCCCACGTCATCATCCCCAAGCTAACCGTGCGTGTTGTTGTGTTTTATTAATACACATCAGGAGAAGCGTATGACCAATGATCAACTCAGGGCGTCTATCGCCAATGTTCGTGAAGTTATGCAGGTTGCGTTAGAGTCCTCAGAGCGAGATCTATTAGGGCACCTTTTGAGTGAAATGGTGCGCGGGCCTCAGGTGGCCGTTGCGGCCGGTGGCGCTGCGCTGGCCGTGAACAGTGATATAAGCTCGCTTACCGATCAGTTGGACGAGCAGGCGGTAGGTTTTGAATCTGAGCACCCGCAGTTGGCACGGGCGCTGCGCGAGTTGATCGATGCGCTAAATAAGATGGGTGTTTGAGTCGTTACGTTTTATTCCTCTGGCTGCTGGGCTTGCAGGTGGTTGATCACGAGGCTCGTCAGTTCAGGTGAGTTACCCATGTAATCCAGCAGGCGCACAGTGACGTGACTGAAGCGCTCCATGACCTCGGCAACCTGCTGAGGTATGTCTTTTTCTACGTGTCGGCCCTGGTTTAAAAACAGCGGGTAAACGTCAATGTGCGTGCAGTTCTCGGCGACAGCCGTTTCACAGGCTTGCATTAACGTGGGCGTGGCCAGTTCTAGAAATGCTGCACTGACAAACTGATATTGTTGAGCCTTCGGATCAGCCGCGCTGGCCTGCGCGACCCTTTGCGTGTAACCAGCAAACTCGGTGTTGGCCGCTTTGCGCCTGCTGCCGTGCCCCATGATCACTAGGCTTTTCTTGGTAGCACTCATAAATCTTGATTCTCTAGAGACTGTGTCGCTGTTTTCAGTATACGCCGGTGCGCTTCGAGTCGCAGTGGCGTTCGGTTCATGCGCAGGGCTATGTAATGCTCATTAAAGACTGAAAAATAGTCGAGCAGTTGTTCACAGGCGCGATCTTGTCCACAGCCTTTTAAGGCGGCAGCGGCGGCTTCACAGGTGGCGAGTTGGCCATCGTGTACGGCTTTTCGCACGCGATAGTTACCTATGTGTGAGAGCGCTTCGCTGGCCAGTATGTGCTTTAAATCCAGCAGTGGTACACCGGCCAGCCACTGGCTTTGGCGGTACATCTTGCGCGCTTGCTTCCAGGTGCCGTCGAGTAAAATCAGCGTTACTTTCCGCTCGTCGTCTACTGCCTGAAAGGGCTTGTCGATGGTGGGCAGAATACTTTCTCTCGGTGCATTATTTCTCGGTTGATTGTTCCTCGGTGGATTGTCATCGCTGGGGAAAATAATAAAGCAGCGGCGCTTGGGATCTTGCAGCAACGCCAGCAGGGCGCTATCGGGTTGGGTTCTGTCCCAGCAGAAGGCATGGCTTTGCTTGGGGAATAGGTCAGCGATCAAGCGGCCAGTATTGGTGGGTTTGAATATTTCATCGCGGTGCAGCAGCAGGACCCAGTCAACGGCACTGTTGCCCGCATCGCTGGCTGCACGCCATTGGCAGACACAAGTTTGCTCGCCGAGTAAACACTGAGCGCAACGCTTTACCGACACCCCTCGCGCGTTAAATACTCGGGTCGACTGGGCCGCGTGGTGGGCCCTTAAACGATCGACACTGTGTGCGCTAAATACCGGTTTATCGACACTCAAAGGGGGGCTGTTGGCGAGCATATTCAGGCGCTCGTCACGGTGTCAGGGTAGAGTTGACGCCACATGTCCATGCCACCATCAACACTGTAAACCTTAGTAAAACCCTGTTGCATAAAAAACGCTGCGGCCTGTTGGCTGCTGTTACCGTGATAGCAAAAAATCAGCGTCTCGGCTTGCTTGTCCGACTGCTCGAGGTAGGCGGTCAGGGTGTCGTTGTCGATGCGTGTGGCGGCGGCCAAGTGATATTGGTTGAACGTCATTGGATCGCGTACGTCCACCAGTTGGCAGTTGCCCGAGTCGATTAATTGTTTGGCTTGCTCACAGCTGATGCGGCTAATATTGGTCATGGCGGCTCCTGTTGTGTGTATGGATTGTTCAGTAAAGAGTGTGGTGGCATGTTCGGCGCTGTTTGCGATAGGCCTAGCGAATTACGCTGGTGTATGCCTCGAACATTGGTGCCGAAAAAATCAGCGTCGAAAAATAGTGACGCTAGGCAACTTCACGGCGCAGCATGATGACGCTCGATTCGACGCTGAGTACCTGTTCATCGCGTGGGTTATAGGCCCGCTGCTCGTAACTGATTAAACCGCGTAGGCCATCCTTAAGCGGACGAGACTCGGTAATAGTGAGCTCGGAACGCAGGCTTTCATCGGGTAACACGGGCTTGGAGAGGCTCATGTTTCCCATTTTTACCCCAGCGACAAACGCGCTGTTTTTGAAGAGACCCAGCACCAGCAAGCGCTGGCAAATCCCCATGGTGTGGATACCCGTCGCGCAGAGAACCCCCATTGGGGACTCCAGCGCTTTGACGGGGTCGGTGTGAAAATCCTGAGGATCGTATTGGGTCGCGAATTCAATCAATTCTTTTTGCGTTAAAAAATATTCGCCTAGGTCGTGCTGCGCGCCGACGGGAAAGTCTTCCCAGTAGAGTTTGCTCATGGTTGTGTTGCCCCAATGGCAGTGTCGGAGGCCTGCTCACTCACTTGCTCTTGTATTTTCTGTTGCTCGTGAAGAGGCTGGCTCAGTTGCTTGAAATTACGGGGGGCTACGTACTGAAAGGTTTCTTTGGTTTCTGGGTGAAAGACCACATCTAAACCTTTCTCAGGGTAGAGAAGATGCTGGCCCTGCCCAGCGCTGGCGATGACTTCTGTAGGTTCACCAAAGCGCGCAATAATGGTCTCGCGGCTGAGGTTAGCGGCGGGTATTAAGCTGAGGGCTCCAATGGTTAACGCTTGAATGTTGTTTAGGTCTGTGTCGTTTAGAGAAAACTTACGGGCACCGGTTTTAAGGTATTGGGCCTTACTGGCGCGCGCCTGCATGGTTTCCAACAGCAGAGGCTCAATGGTTACCGACAGTACGAGCTTAGCGGCTAGAGGCCCGGTGCGAAAATGGCTGTAATAGATTTCCAGCCCTGAGTGGTCTTGCTGATCACTGATGATGGCCAGATCGTGATCAATGCCGAGAATGGCCAGTGCTTCGCTTACCGTGGTTTGCCCAAGGGTAATACCGAATACTTCGCTGTGGCCGTTGTCGCTTAGGCGAATATCCCAGGGCAATGTTGCGCTGGGCTTGGCTTTAGGGTCGGGGCTCAGACCCACAAAAGCGAGGGCGAGCAACGCCAGCCCAAGAACCCAATAACTCAATGTCTTCATATGTTACCTGTTGTGTCGTATGCGGTGCGTTTAGCGGCGACGAGGTTTGTTGGGGCGACTGCTGAGTCCAGCGATGCGTGGGCCTAGGTGCTTATTACCCGACGTTTTTGTCGTCTTGGTGGTATTGGCCGATTTCTTGGTGCTGCTGACTTTCACACCGTTGGCAGGGGGGGCATTCTTGGTCTTTTTCTTTGCTGGTGTTTTCGGCTTGGCTTTCTGGACTTCTTGGCCGGTCAGCGGGTCTAGGCCGCGGCGCTCAAACTTGTTGCGCACCTGTTGCTCGCCGTCGCGGGTGCCTTTCTTGCGGTCGCGCAAGCGCTGGGCTTTTTTCTCGGCCTTGAGGGCGATGGCCTTAGCGACCTCCACTTTTTCTATGTCGATCATCTCGGGGGTTTCGAGGGTGATGAGACCCAGTGAGCCGTCGCGAAGCTCGTTGATAAGAATCTCAGACACCTTGTGGGTGTTGGCGATACCACCACTGCGCAGACAACCGCGGCGAGCCGCAATCTTGTCCATTAGCTCAATTTCCGTGTGCGGCAGCTCGTCGATATCAAAGCGTTGCTTGAGCAGCTCCGGGTAGGCCGTTAACAGGTAATCAGCGGCAAAGTAGGCGACGTCAGCGTACTCCATGGCTGTGTCTTTGATGGCACCGGTGGCGGCAAGGCGATAGCTACTTTTGGGGTTCTCAACCTTAGGCCAGAGGATGCCCGGGGTATCCATGAGGATAATGCCGTCGCCCAGATTGATACGCTGCTGGCTTTTGGTGACGGCGGGTTCGTTGCCGGTTTTGGCAATAGGCCGGCCGGCCAGAGTATTGATCAGCGTCGATTTACCAACATTGGGGATGCCAACGATCATTGTGTAGATGGTGTCTTGGCCATCGGCTTTGTGCGGTAGCAGCTTCTTACAGAGGTCAATCAGTTGTTTGGTTTTGGCTGGTTGTGTGGTGGTGATGCCGAGGGTTTTAACGCCTTTTTCACGCTCAAAGTATTCCTGCCAGCGGGCGGTCATTTCAGGATCGGCGAGATCGGTTTTGCTCAGTACCTTAATACAGGGTTTGTCGCCGCGCAGCTCGGCGATATGTGGGTTCTCACTGCTGAAGGGAATGCGTGCATCGAGGACTTCAATCAGCAAATCCACCTTCGGCAGGATCTCTTTGATTTGCTTTTGGGCCTTGTGCATATGGCCCGGATACCACTGAATACTCATGCGATTGCCTGTGTGAGCGAGTTGCGGGTAGAAATAAGCCGCAATTGTACACCATCAGGCGCCCGCTCGACTGTTTCGAGGCGTGGAGTATTCTCAGCAAGGCTTAATTGAGAATGCGGTAACCGCGCCCGCGTAAACAGCGTTTGACCACCTGTTCTTGTTCGCGGCTGACGGCGCCGACACCCTTAGCGGTACCCGCCACGGCGCCGGCCCCAGCGCTTCTGGCCGCGGTGTGGCTGTTGCCAAATATGGCGCCTATCGCGCCACCGACCACCGCAGCGGTACCTGCGCTCTCGGCCACGGTGGCGCCAGCATCCACCTCGCTGGCGTAAGCTTGGCACTCGCGTAAGTCCTGGCGGTAGGCGTGCATGTCGACGTGTTTTTTATCGATGATGATGCGACCACCCTCAGGCTGGTTAGCGCAGCCGCTCAGCGCCAGCACACTGATCACTAACAGGGCTGGGAGTGTATGGGGGCTTGGCTTCACGTCAGAGAACATGGGTGTTTCCTCGGTTTCTGGTAGGGTTCTGTCTCGGAGCTGGGTGAGTGGTCACCCAAGCGGGGCTTTCTTGCTATAGTGCGCGGCTCGGTATCCGGTCCAGTGTATGGCCAGTATCCTCGCACCTACCTTAACCCTAGATGAATTGCCCGCAGATGAATGCCAAAGCCCCAAAGACTAAAGCAGCGCATGATTTGGCTGCGCCAGCGACTGCCGGTTTAGGTGGGGCGAACTACCGCATGGCTATTTATCTGGCCAATCGTCCGCCGCTTGATGACTATCCACAATTGGACACCTTGCGTCCTGTGTTCAGTGGCGAGCTGGATCACATTGTGCGCAATACTAGCAACCACTGGCGCAAGGTATTCAGTGTGTACGCCAAGTTTATGTTCGAACTTAAGACTCGACAGCCTTGGCCTGAGTGCGACGATTTCAATCGTTGGCAGGATTACCGCGATCAACGTATGTTGCAATCGAACTCTGAGGCCGTGCTGTTATTTTCACCGCCGCGTATACTTCCACCAGCACAGGGGGCTGCCTCCCCCAACTCTTCAGCAGCCCCTATCCATATCATTGCGGGTAAAACCTACGCCGAGACGCTGGGGCTTAGTGGGCAGCTCACATGGCTGGATGCTCATTTCGCCGTGATAGAAGAGCAGCGCCTGATTGTCTGTCCTTACTTGGACTACCGTCAACTCAGCAATGAGCGCATCGAGCGCTTGGTGGGTTATATTCAGCGCTTTTGGGGCGAGGGCACCGAGCCTGAAGAGGCGGGGAGCAATGCCTGTGGATAACCGTCGGACTTACAAGGTCGCCGCGCAAACCCTAGAGGTTGAGTTTGAGGTTAAGAAAAGTCGCTTTATCACTCGGGCTTACCCTGCGACCAGTCGTGAAGAGGCCATGGTGGGCCTAGCACAGGCACGTAAAGACTACCCAGATGCCCGCCACCATTGTTGGGCTTACTTAATTGGCAGCCCTCACTCGCCCACTACTCTGGCCATGAGCGATGACGGCGAGCCCAGCGGCACAGCCGGCAAGCCAATTCTTAATGTGTTGCGGCACAAAGATGTTGGCGATGTCATGCTGGTGGTTATTCGCTACTTTGGCGGCATCAAACTTGGGGCAGGTGGTTTGGTTCGCGCCTACAGTGCGGCCGCCCAGCAAGTGATGGAAGCGCTACCGGTTAAAACCTTGGTACCTATGCACAGCCAAGCATTAACGGGTGACTACGCCTTTGAGCAACCCCTGCGCCATTGGTTGGGGGTGCATCAAGGGCTGATAGACAGCGTCAGTTACGAAGCTGATGTGTGTTTTGCCGTGCAGCTGCAGCTCGATTCGCTCGCGGACTTTGAGGCGTTTTGCGCCGCCCACGGCGCTAAGCTATTAGCGGATACATAGAACATCGATTGGGGCCACCCTGTAGCTGATGCATGCTAAGAAGCCGTTTGAACTCTAGTGTTGTCGCTGTGGAGGAGCGGGGGACATACGCCTCGACGTCGCTAGGAGCGCCAGCCTACCGCTGTCGTCATAAAGAACCTCCCCATCTTGCGGTCGCCCTGAAGAATCGCCATACTGCGCAGCTTTCTGGGGCGGCGCTTTCAATAGGTCCGGCCCTGATGATTTTATACGTTTGCCCTCTGCGGGCTTCAGGAGACAGTTATGCAAGTCAGCAGCGATAGCGTTGTATCTTTCCACTACACACTGAAAGAAGAGGGCGGTGAAGTCTTCGAAAGCTCAGTAGAAGCCGATCCAATTCTGTACATGCAGGGCCGTGGCGGCATGATCCAAGGCCTGGAAGAAGCCATGGAAGGTAAATCGGTCGATGAAGCCTTCGAGGTCACCGTGACACCAGAGAAGGGCTACGGTAGCCGCAAAGAGGGTGAGAGCCATCGCATCCCTAAGAAGCACCTGCTGACCAAAGGCAAGCTGACCCCGGGCATGATCATTCAGGTCAATACCGCCAATGGCCCAGAAGAAGCCATCCTCTTGAAAGTGGGTTTGAAGAATGTCGACATCGACGCCAACCACCCACTGGCCGGTAAGACCCTCGTGTTTGATGTCAAAATTGTGGATATCCGCGATGCGACGTCAGAAGAGAAAGACCATGGCCACGCCCACGGCGTAGGCGGTCACCAGCACTGAGTTTGTGCAGCGCTGAGTTTTAAAGGCACGACATACAAAAAACCCAGGTGCACATGCCCTGGGTTTTTTTATGTCAGTTGGATTTTGGTTGGACTGTTTATCCCGGGTGAAGATGGTGCTCTTGATTAGATAGGCCCCGGCGAGTTAGCCTTGTGTGCGAGCATGCTGATCCTTATAGGCGTGGTAAATAATCTCCTCCACCTCCGTGCCGTAACAGCGCGTGTGCACAAATTCACCGTTTTGTTCATAGACGCTGGAGTTGTAGATAATATATTTGACCCTTTGCTTAGCTTGTACTTT
>Ga0209292_1005873_pt1 | contig 12323 bp, 11 predicted proteins | sample GOMGulsemesocosm_2_FD_184634 | JGI IMG/M metagenome (GOLD analysis project Ga0209292, IMG submission 184634) | Methane-oxidizing microbial communities from mesocosms in the Gulf of Mexico - GOM9C Gulf of Mexico (SPAdes) (version 2) | ecosystem: Environmental > Aquatic > Marine > Cold seeps...
AACGCAAGACCTGCGCCTAATAATAATGATTGGGTGATTTTATTTTTTAACATGTACAACTCCAGTACGACAATTACATCCATGACCTTTAAATTTGTTTTATATTTCAATTTCTGTTGCATCAAAATATCGAACATCTCTAAAGGAGTAGTATTTACAGTAACAATTAATTCATTTAATTGCTATATATTCCAAACTATCATCAATCGACAACCGTTAAAACCTAGAATACGACAAAACATAAGATTTAGTATCTAAATGTGACCTTAATATACTTAATAACCCCTTATTGGAATAGATGCTCAATAATATAACAGTATTAATACTTATAGCTGAGAACTAACCTACTGAATCAACGGCTAAAACAGGTGTTAATGTGAGAGGATTCACGCTTTCGCTTTGTTTCGCAAACGAACCTGAACAAGTATTGACACCTTCCAAAATGAACTTATATGCTCAACCAACCAATCAAGACAACCTGTCCCATTGGTTAATTTGAGGATAAAAAATGAAACGGAACTTCAAAAATTTAGCACTTGCAACCGCACTGACTAGCGCAACATTAATGACAACGCAGGCTAACGCAGGCTGGTTTGATAAACCTGAGCCTATTTTTGCAAAAACTCAATATCCGATTGTGATGGTGGGGGGCGCATTTGCCTTTGATAGTGCCATGGGCATTGATTACTGGTACGGCATTACTGATGCGCTGCGTGAACAAGGTGCCGAGGTCTATGTGACCAATCTGTCGAGTGCAGAACTTAACGAGGTACGTGGCGAAGAGTTGGTTTATGATATCGAGCAAATATTAGCATTAACTGGCGCCGACAAAGTTAACCTTATCGCCCATAGCCAAGGTGCGCTGGCTTCACGTTTTGCCGCTAATGACGACCGCCTTACCGATCGTATTGCATCGGTATCAACCTCTCATGCGATGAACAAAGGCTCCCATTTCTCAGAAGGTTTCAGAGAGGCTGTCGAAGAAGGCAGTACCATTGAAAAGATCGGTGTGCCACTCATTAACTTTGTATTTAACACCCTCGAGTTATTGTCTGCTAAAGAGGATGCAACTGACGGTGATTATGATAGCCCTGAACGTGGCGATCAAGATCTGTTGCGTCTAGCAGAAGCGACCAATCGTGAGAAAGTAGCGCAATACGCTGCCAATTATACCGATATGGCGGTGATGCCGACTCAAGACTGTATGACGATAAATAACGGTGAACAAGGCGAAGTAGACCCCGCATTCTACGGCCAAACAGAATCAAATGGCGTTAAATTCTTCTCTTGGGGTGGTAACCAATACAGTACTAACTTCCTCGATCCGCTTGATTCAATGTTAGTGCCAATATTTGGTATGTTTGTACCTGAATACAAAGAAGAAGGCGGTTTTCAATGGGATGGTTTAGTACCAGTTTGTGGTCAAGCGATAGGTCAAGTCATCAAACTTGATTATAACGCCAATCACTTTGATGCCATTAACCAGTTAATGGGCTTAGGCAGTTGGAAGTTAAATATTCCAGCCATTTACACTAAACATGCCAATATGCTCGCGCAACAAGGTTTGTAACGGCTATTTGTTAACTGCTACTTGTCTTAGCTGCAACATGTCTTAACTGCGTTAACAGTTAACACTCAACATGTATATTCACAGATCAAAGCTTAAATGAGCGCTGTTTTGGTCTTTTATCAGGATGATAAAATGCATAACATTAAAAAATCAGCGGCTATTATCAGCCTCTTTATAATCAGTGGTACAGGAATCTACTTATCTGCTAATAAATTGTCTGAAAATAAATCATCTGGCGACAAATTAACACACACTATAACCGACCAATCGAGTTCGAATCGTAGCGAACATATTACCGACATGGGGCAACAAGCCAGCTTCATCTCGTCAATTACATTACGTAAAAAAACCAATACCACAGGCACTGAAACCGTGGCGTTGGCTGACATTAACATGCCAAAATCACTGAATAATACCGATCCCAGCAGCTTGGTTCACGTTGATGCAGACAACCAGCTGATTTTAAATCACGACATCAAAGTATTATTTGATTATTTTTTTAGTTCTGAAGGTGACTTAAGCCCTGCAGAACTGCTTATCAGCATGCAACAATATATTCAGCAGGCTTATCCACAACCCGCTGCGCAGCAAGCGTTAGTTTTATTAACTAAGTACGTAGATTATAAACAACAGATGCGAGATTTTCATGCTCATAACTCGGCACTGCAAGATTTACCCGAGCTGGATACTCTGAACTATAATGACAGTAATACAGATAGGAGTGATACCTTACAAACCGTTGAAACATTAATGCAAGAGCGTCAGGATATGCGAGAAAAAATATTCTCGATAGCAGAAACAGATGCCATGTTTGGTCAGGAGATTAACTATGACCAATACATGTTAACAGTAGCAAAACTCGATGCTGACTTATCCCCGACAGAACGTAAACAGCAAATAGCCCAAACAGCCGAGCAGTATCTAACAGAAGCGCAACGAGATGCACGTAAACAAACATTCATCCTCCAGAACTCACCACCGAACTTTAGTATTGATGGCAATGCCGAATGCCAAGGCAATAAACAAGACTTTACTGCCCAGCAAGTCATAGCATTATGTCAGTTAGCGGAAAAAAGACTGGCGCGTAATGAATCAAACAGTTGATTTAGATTATTAGCATCGTTGTAAAAACAACAAGGCTCATCGATATTGCAATATCGATGAGCCTAATGATACCAATCACAATAAATAGATGATCATTCTTTCTGGTTAAAACTGCCACTAACTGCGTTGTTAATTTTGCAATTAGAATAACTAGTTACAGCAATTAACGTCTTGTTATTGTCAATTTTTCCGGCGAAATAATCGATTACTTATTTAATGCCATTGGTATGAATACCAAGTAAACCGTCACAAAATGAAGTAATACCTAAACTAGTTTTCTGTCACTACATTTATCGGTTCTGATAATTTCGCTTTACCTTGCATAATACTAATTTCAACACGACGGTTACGACGTAATTCACTTTCGTCATCAGTTAACGGTTGAGTATCTGCCATGCCTTGTACAATCAAGCGACTTTCAGTAAAGTTTTCAACCTTTAACATCTCATGGGCAACAGAAACAGCACGCTGACTCGACAGATCCCATTTCGAACGATAGAGTTCAGAGTGTAATTGCTCTTTACCCGTATGTCCGGCAATAGTGATAATGCCCGGTATCGTCGCTAATAATTGAGCCACTTTTTGGATCACAGGGCGGAAACGAGGTTGTAAAAATGCAGAACCAGAAGGGAACGAGCCCTTTTCATTAATGCGAATAATGATTTGTTGGCCCAAATTCTCCACTTCAACACCACCACTGTCGATCTCTTCTTTGAGCGCCTCAGCCAGTGCTTTGACTAACTCACTGGTATCTTCGGTCACTTCTACATTTTGTGTCGGGGTATTATCACGAGTAGAGGTCTCTGGTGATTTACCACCATTACTGTCCTCTGCAAGTTTATTTTTACCACCCGCATTTTGATCTTCACCATCTTTAAAATCCAGCTCAGCTTCGCTGTTATCAATGGTGTGCTGCATGATAGTTTCAATCGGCGTTGGATCCGGGCGACCAGGACGAAATTCCTGGGCAATAACGGTGGTACCTTTGGGAATGTTTTTTACATCAATCTGATTTTGCACACCAAAAGCAAACTGCATCGAACCCGCAATTTGCTTAAACTTAACCACATCCATTTCTGAAAATGACAGCAGTAATACAAAGAAGCACATTAACAGGCTCATTAAATCGGCAAATGTTCCCATCCACGCGGGTAGCCCTGGGGGTGGGCAATCACATTCATCTGACATAGGTTATCTCTCTACTTATTCAGCTGTCATCTTGAAACTAACTAAACGTCAGCATCTGCCACTTCACGTTTTGATGAATTAAGGTAATTCTTTAATAAACTTTCGATTACCCTTGGGTTTCGACCTTCTTGAATACCTAAAATTGCATCCATGATCAGGGTGTTATTTAGCATTTCTTCTTCAGAACGGAGTTTCAATTTACCCGCAATTGGGATCGCAATCATATTGGCAAACACAGCACCGTATAACGTCGTTAACAAGGCAACCGCCATTGCTGGGCCAATAGATTTTGGATCATCCATGTTTGATAGCATAGCCACTAAACCAATCAGAGTACCAATCATACCCATCGCGGGCGCAACTTCACCGATCATACTAAATACGTGGATACCGGCTTTATGACGGGCAGTGGTCAGCTTAATGTCTTTTTGTAAGGTCTGACTGACAACTGTTGCATCGTGGCCATCGACTAATAAATCGATGCCTTTTTGCATAAATTCATTCTTTACTTCTGCTTCTTCAAGGGCTAAAAAACCACCTTTACGTGCGGCATCCGCCATTTCTACCGCTTGTTCGATTAGATCTTCTGGTTTGTCTATTTTGAACATAAATGCTTTAACTGCAATTTTTGCCGCTGCTAAAAATTGGCCAAAATTAAAATGCATTAATACTACAAAGAGTGAACCAACAAATACGATCAATACTGACTGAGTATCAACAAACGTACTTATATCGCCGCCCAACACCATAGCCATCACGACGAACGCAAACGAGCCGACTAATCCTATTAAAGTTGCTAAATCCACAACATTCCCCATCTCAAGCAAATTATTATCATATTTATAGCGAGTGTATTCACTAATCTATATCGGCAAGCAAATAAAAATCTGAAGTGATCTTATTCTGCTTATCGCTGTCATCTCACAGTCTAAGCTGTATATACCTTATTAACTGGGATATACCCAAACTACTTCAAGATGCGATATCAGAGGTTTGCTGATCGTGCATCTTGAAGTAATTTGGGTATAATACCCGAGTATATTATCAGAGGGACACCCGATGGCGGTAAAAAAACCAGAAAATATGACGTTCGAGGCGTCAATTGCAGAGTTAGAGACAATTGTGAACAGCTTAGAGCAAGGTGATTGCGAACTTGATAATGCGTTAAAGCAATTTGAACGCGGTATTAGCTTAACGCGTGCTAGCTCACAAAAACTGCAGCATGCTGAACAACAAGTAGCAATATTACTCGCCAACGGTGATCAGCAAACGCTTTCTCCCTTCAATTCTGACAGTAGTAATTAAATAGTGCAGCTTTCAAACTCGATTACCCGATACCAGGGTCGTATCAATGACTATTTGCAACAGCAAATAAACTTGCTACCAACACATGATACCCAACTTGCCGCAGCGATGGAATATGGCCTCTTACAGGGCGGAAAACGTATTCGTCCGGTGATAGTTTATGCCGTAGGTGAAATGCTCGGTGTGAACCTTAGCGATCTTGATGGTCCAGCCGCCGCAATCGAATCAATTCATGCGTATTCATTAATTCATGATGATTTACCCGCGATGGACGATGACGATTTACGCCGCGGTCAGCCGACTTGTCACATTAAATTTGATCATGCGACTGCTATCTTAGCGGGTGATGCCCTGCAACCGTTTGCTTTTGAAATGTTACTCGATTGCGCACTGGCACCAGAAGCAGAGAAAAATCGTTTAACCATGTTAAAATCACTCACCCAAGCCAGTGGTTATAGCGGTATGTGTGGTGGTCAAGCAATGGATTTAGCCGCGACTGATAAGCAGATCTCGCTGACTCAACTGGAAGCTATCCACAATAATAAAACCGGTGCATTAATTAATTGCGCAGCAAAATTGGGCGGTCTAGCATCACCACATTGCTCGGTTGAATTATTAGCCTCTCTGGATGCCTGGTCAAATGCCATTGGTTTAGCATTCCAAGTACAAGATGACATTCTCGACATAATCAGTGATACTGAAACGCTTGGAAAACCCCAAGGCTCGGATGTTGAATTAAATAAATCAACTTACCCTGCATTACTTGGTTTAGCCGGGGCGCAAGAAAAAGCCCAAGCCCTGTATCAACAAGCGATTTTCGCCTTAGAAACAATTCCGCATGATACGACCACTCTCGCATTATTTACGCAGTACATCATCGAGCGAAATAAGTAACTGATTCTAACAAAGTATAAAATTATAAAAATTATGAGCTTAGATATTTCGAACTACCCTACATTGGCATTAGCAGACATCCCAGAAGAATTGCGCCAATTACCAACAGATCGTCTCGATGACTTATGTGATGAACTGCGTAGCTATTTATTACACACTGTAGGTAAAAGTGGCGGTCACTTTGCTTCAGGTTTAGGTGTTGTTGAATTAACGGTTGCCCTGCATTATGTCTACAATACCCCATACGACAAATTATTATGGGATGTGGGTCATCAAGCCTACCCGCATAAAATTTTAACGGGTCGTCGTGATCGTATGTCTACAATCCGCCAGAAAGGCGGTTTACACCCTTTCCCTTGGCGTGACGAAAGTGAATATGACCACCTTAATGTCGGTCACTCATCAACATCTATCAGCGCGGCACTTGGTCTTGCAGTTGCAGCCGACCAAGAAGATAAAAACCGTAAGACAGTCGCTATTATTGGTGATGGTGCCATTACTGGTGGTATGGCGTTTGAAGCATTAAACCATGCCGGTCATATCGACAAAGACGTACTGGTTATTTTAAATGATAACGATATGTCTATTTCAGAAAACGTTGGCGCGGTAAACAAGCACTTAGCAAAATTATTATCCGGTGTTGCTTACTCAAGTTTCCGTGAAAACGGTAAAAAAGTATTATCAGGTATTCCACCAATTAAAGAACTTGCCCGTCGTGCCGAAGAGCATTTAAAAGGTATGGTAGTACCAAGCACGTTATTTGAAGAATTCGGTTTTAACTATATTGGTCCAATTGACGGCCACGATGTTAATGGTTTGGTTGAAACACTGCGTAATATGCGTAGCCTGAAAGGCCCGCAATTCCTACATGTGATCACCAAAAAAGGTAAAGGTTATGCACCAGCCGAGCAAGATCAGCTGGGCTATCACGCAGTACCTAAATTCAACCCGGAAGAAGATACCTTACCTGTTGCAGCCGCATCAAAACCAACGTTCTCAAAAATATTTGGTAATTGGTTATGTGACGTAGCAGCAACAGACAACAAGCTAGCCGCAGTGACACCAGCGATGGGCGCAGGCTCAGGGATGATCAAGTTCTCTGAGACTTATCCTCAGCAATATTTTGATGTGGCAATTGCCGAACAGCATTGCGTTACGTTTGCAGCAGGCTTAGCCATTGGTGGTCATAAACCTGTGGTTGCTATCTACTCGACGTTTTTACAACGCGGTTATGATCAACTGATCCACGATGTAGCAATTCAAGACATTCCGGTATTATTTGCCATTGACCGTGCAGGTCTCGTGGGCGCAGATGGTCAAACTCACCAAGGTGCGTTTGATATTAGCTTTATGCGCTGCATTCCTAAAATGGTGATCATGACGCCAAGTGACGAAAATGAATGTCGTCAAATGCTGCATACGGGTTACCAGTATAATGGTCCAGCCGCTGTACGTTACCCACGTGGCAGCGGTACTGGCATTGATGTTGAGCAAGCGTTTACTGAGTTTGAAATCGGTAAAGGTATTGTGCGTCGTCAAGGTGAAAAAGTTGCAATTTTATGTTTCGGCACGCTAATGCATAACGCTATTCCAGCGGCTGAACGTTTAAATGCGACAGTTGTTGATATGCGCTTTGCGAAACCGCTAGATGAAACACTATTAGCTGAGATGGCACGTAGTCATGATATCTTAGTCACTGTCGAAGATGGCGCTATCATGGGTGGTGCAGGTTCTGGTGTGAATGAATACCTGATGGCGAATAAGTTGATGACACCAACATTAAACTTAGGTCTGCCAGATACGTTTATTCATCAGGGAACCCAAGATGAAATCTACGCTGAATTAGGCTTAGATGATATTGGTATTGAAGCTAGCATTAAGGCGTTTGTCGCGCTGTAACAACTAACAAAGATTATAGATAAAGAAAAAGCCCTACTCGATTCACATCCAGTAGGGTTTTTTGCTTTAGCTTTCCGCCAGATTAGTTAAAAACGCCCTACCCGCTGTAAATCCATCCATGGAAGCTTGAGGCTGGCATCCATGCCAGCAACAGTAGGCTTATTTTAATTAATCCGGCTTATACACTTTCTATTTATCAGTTTACCTGTTTATCTAAAACTAAAGTTAAATACGATTTTCTTCAACGGCATGACAGGCAATTAACGCTTTACCAAATTCAGCCAGTTTAGGTTGTTCGACATTACAGCGTTCATTAGCAAATTGACAACGCGCGTGGAAAGCACAGCCTTTTGGCGGATCAAGTGGCGATGGTAATTCACCCACCAACTTGATGCGTTCACGGCGGTGTTCAGGATTTAACTGCGGTGTACTTGATAGCAAGGCTTGCGTATAAGGATGACGAGGATTGGCAAACAACTCTTCTTTGGTTGTGTGCTCAACAACACGGCCCAAATACATCACAATCACTTCATTGGCGATATGTTCAACCACAGATAAATCATGGGAAATAAACACATAGCTTAAGTTTAGTTCGTCTTGTAAGTCCATCATCAAGTTTAATACTTGTGCCTGTACCGATACATCCAGTGCTGAAACCGGTTCATCCGCCACAACCACGCTTGGATCTAACATCAAGCCACGGGCAATGGCAATACGCTGACGTTGACCACCAGAGAACATATGTGGATAACGATCGTAATGCTCAGTCTTCAAGCCTACTTTCGCCATGATCGCCATGGATTTTTCTTTACGCTGCGCTTTGTTTAGCTTGGTATTAATTTCTAATGGTTCTTCTAAAATTTGTCCCACTTTTTTACGTGGATTCAACGAACCATACGGGTTTTGAAATACGATCTGGATCTTTTGACGCAATACTTTAAACGTGTCTTTATCCATTTTAAGCAAATCTTGACCCTGAAAATCAATTTCACCATGAGTAGGTATCTCAATCATGGTCAGCAAACGGCCCAGCGTCGACTTACCGCAACCCGATTCACCAACAATCGCTAACGTCTTACCAGCGTCTAAGGTAAACGATACCCCGTCTAGCGCTTTGACTGTCGCATCCGGTTGACGAAAACCTTGTGGTACTTGATAGTGTTTTTTCAGATCAACCGCTTTTAATAATGGTTGCTGCTCTGCAGTGTTTAAACTTACAACGTCACTCATGCTGCAGGTCTCCCTTCAATAGTTAACGGCGTATGACATTTAACTTGGCCAAGTGGGCTTGCATGTGCATCTGGCACTTCAGTGCGACACTTATCGGTTGCATAAGGACAGCGAGGATTAAGCAAACAACCCACAGGACGGTCATAGGCGCCAGGAACCACACCTGGCAGGGCCGCAAGACGAGATTGACCTATGGCCGATTCTGGTGATGATGCAAGTAACGCTTGGGTATACGGGTGCTTAGGATGCTTAAATACTTCCTCAGCCTTACCTGTTTCCACAATTTGTCCGGCATACATAACTACAACGCGATCAGCTACTTCCGCAACTAAGGCTAAATCATGGGTAATAAGCACTAGTCCCATGTTATTTTTCTTCTGAAGATCAATCAACAAATCAATAATTTGCGCTTGGATCGTAACGTCCAATGCCGTTGTTGGTTCATCGGCAATCAACAATTTTGGGTCGCAGGCCAATGCCATCGCAATCATCACACGCTGACTCATACCGCCAGACAGTTGATGTGGATACACATTGATACGACTTTCAGGCGCAGGAATGCCCACTAAATCAAGTAGTTCAATCGCACGAGTCTTACGCTCTTTTTTACTGCCGCCTTGGTGTACTTTTAATGCTTCCATGATCTGATAACCCACCGTGAAGCACGGATTCAAACTGGTCATCGCATCCTGAAAAATCATTGAAATATCAGCACCGGTTAATTTACGACGTTGCTTTTCAGGCATCTTGAGTAGGTCTTGTCCTTCATACAACAAGCTATCTGCCGCTACTATGCCCGGATGCTCAATTAAGCCCATGATAGACATAGAGCTCACTGATTTACCTGAACCAGATTCACCAACAATGCCGAGGATCTCACCTTTATCAACACTATAACTAATATTATCAACCGCTCTGAAGCCGCTGAATGTGACTGATAAGTTTTTAATTTCTAACAGTGACATAAACCAACCTCTTACTGTTTCAATTTAGGATCAAGTGCATCACGCAAACCATCACCCATTAAGTTAAATGCTAATACGGTTAACAAGATTGTCACACCTGGGAAGGTAACAACCCACCATGCGCTTTGTACGTATTGACGCGCATCAGCGAGCATAGTGCCCCACTCTGGCGTTGGCGCTTGTGCACCTAAACCAAGGAAACCCAGCGCTGCCATATCTAGAATTGCGTTTGAGAAACCCAGTGTCGCTTGTACGATCAGCGGTGCTAAGCAGTTCGGTAATACCGCATTGAACATGATGCGCAGTGGACCCGCACCGGCAATACGTGAGGCAATCACATAATCCTTGCTCATTTCTGCCATAGTTGATGCACGTGTTAAACGCACGTAGTGTGGAATAGAAACCACCGCAATCGAAATCGATGCGTTTACAATACTTGGTCCCATGATAGCCACAATCGCAATCGCTAATAATAAGCTTGGCATCGCTAACATGATGTCAACTAAGCGCATGATCACGGTTTCAACACGGCCTCGGTAGTAACCCGCAACCAGACCTAATAAGATGCCAATACCCAGTGACAACGTGACGACTAACATACCCACGAACAGCGATAAACGCGCACCGTGGATCAGGCGTGATAAAATATCACGACCAACCGCATCCGTACCAAGCAGATAACCACCAGTCCATGATGGTGGCTGTAATAGCGCATCACGGAACTGCTCAATTGGCGAATAAGGGGCAATTAAATCGGCAAACACAGCAACAAAAATCATGATTGCGATATAAACCAGGCCAACAACAGCACCTTTATTCGAACTAAAATATTTCCAAAACTCTTGAAATGGCGTTAACGGCTTCAGCTCTACCACTGGCGCGTTTTTTGAAACTTCACTCATAATCTATTCCTTGTATCCTGTATCTTATTTCGCGTGACGAATACGTGGATTAACAACACCGTAGATAATGTCTACCAGCAAGTTAACTAAGATGATTAACGTGGCAATAATTAAAATACCACCCTGTACGACGGGATAATCACGACGACCAATAGATTCAATTAACCATTTACCAATACCAGGCCAAGCAAAAATAGTTTCGGTTAAGATCGCGCCGGATAATAAGATACCCACTTGCAGACCAATCACGGTGATCACTGGAATTAAGGCATTACGCAATGCATGGATAACAATCACACGCCAAGGCGCTAGCCCTTTCGCACGTGCAGTACGGATATAATCTTCACCCAACACTTCTAACATTGAAGAGCGTGTCATGCGGGCGATAACGGCTAAGGGAATGGTGCCTAATACGATAGAAGGTAAGATAAGGTGATGAATAGCAGAACCAAATGCACCCACTTCATCAGATAACAGCGAATCAATCAGCATAAAGCCTGTGACATGTTCAATCCACAGCGATACATCAATACGACCAGAAACCGGGGTCCAGCCAAGGTTCACTGAGAACACTAACATTAACAGTAATGCCCACCAGAAGATTGGCATTGAATAACCAGTGAGGGAAATGCCCATAACGGAGTGATCGAATAAAGAACCACGTTTTACTGCGGCAATAATACCAGCGGGTAAGCCGATTATAATCGCGAACATGGCGGCCAAGAATGCCAGTTCAACCGTCGCAGGAAATAATTCAAAAAATTCTTCTACAACTGGTTTTTTGGTTACCAGAGAGTTACCTAGATCGCCTTGCAGGATACCACCTACATAAGAAAAATATTGCTTCCAGATTGGCTGGTCTAAACCTAGCTCAGCGGATAGCATAGCGTGACGTTCTGGGCTGATACCACGTTCACCAGCCATGATTTCAATCGGGTCACCGGGGATCATATGAATGAGCGTAAAGGTCAGTAAGGTAATTCCGATAAATGTCGGGATCACTGTACCTAGTCGCTTTAAAATAAATTGGAACATAGAAAACTCTGCGGGTATTTAAAGGGTTATCGGTAAAGATAACGCGAGCCGTTAGGGTCTCGCGTTATCTTATTTTCGTTATTTAAACGAGATTACTTTTCTAAGCTAACGCTGTAGAAGTTGTGACCACCAAGTGGATCAATCACGTAACCTTTAACTTCTTTACGTACTGGTTCAAATACAACCGAGTGTGCAATCGTTGCCCACGGCGCTTGTTGTTTGAATATTACT
>Ga0209292_1005879_pt1 | contig 12314 bp, 9 predicted proteins | sample GOMGulsemesocosm_2_FD_184634 | JGI IMG/M metagenome (GOLD analysis project Ga0209292, IMG submission 184634) | Methane-oxidizing microbial communities from mesocosms in the Gulf of Mexico - GOM9C Gulf of Mexico (SPAdes) (version 2) | ecosystem: Environmental > Aquatic > Marine > Cold seeps...
CAGGGATGCACCTTTTTAACAACAGAAGCGATGCACAAGGTTATTCCTCTGAACAAAGAAATGTGCAACTTGCCAGAGAATATGAAGAGAAAATCAAGCTAAATCAGCCAGCTTGGCTATTCTTTACTAATTTAGCACCATCATATAAAAGAGACTCTATCTGGTGGATAATGAGTGCTAAAAAAGAAGAAACACGATTAAAGAGGCTTGGTATATTGATTGCTTCATCTGAAGCTGCGCTAAAAATACCAACTTTACGAAAGAAGTAATCATTTTACCGACTAAGTAGCGTCGCCATCAGAGGATTATTATGAATTCTGCAGTTTTAGTTATTGATGTTCAGTCGATCTTATTCGACCCGGAACCTCACCATATGAATCCCAAGTGATATTAGATAAAATTTATTCAGCATGAGCAGCCTAATTCCGTGATTGAGTATAGCTGCGACGGTTGGAAGTTACAGTCGACACTCATTACACAAGCATGTGACCATTTTGTTCGAAAAACAACGCCAGATTTATTCTTGAATACGAATCTCCAAAGTCAGCTAAAAGCGTTAGGAGTCGATAGCCTAATAGTATGTGGTTATGCGTCTGAGTTTTGTGTTGATACGACAGTTCGGAGAGCTGCAGGTTTAGGCTATCCAGTGAGTTTGATATCAGATGATCATACTACTCATGATAAAGCTCATGCCACAGCGGCTCATATTCAAGCACACCATAATGCCACATTACCCAATATATCTAGCTTTGGTGTAAAGATTGAAGCAATTCTTGCAGAAAGCCTTAGGGCACAGGGCTAACAAGTGTTCAAAATACTTTATCGAATCTAAAATGAGATCGTTATAGGGCTAGTTGGCTAACGCATCTCAGTCCTATTTTTATTTAACCCACAAACTACACTTTTTACCTACTGCTAACCACAAGCACCAGTTATTCATCGCCTAATTATGATTCTGTTATCTCCCAAGGTTCATACATAGAATTATCAGGTTTAACGCGGATAATGCCGCTTGGTAACATCAGTAATAGCTCCACCAACAAGTATCTTCAAAAATTACGCCTACCTTTAATAATTTACCTGCCATTTACCTTTGGGTGGAAAGTATTCTATTTATATCCTTATGTATCCATTTGCTCGAAAATAAAACCATTTTGGGTTGTGAATCAACCAGATGTATACGTTTTTATTAGAATGTTCATCTAAACAGGTAAATATAAATACAAACACAAATACCTAGGTGATAATAATTCTCATTGTTATTTGGGTGTGGAATATGAAAGAATATATTACTTATAATTTTAAATATTTCAATGCAGTTCAAGAATCCTAGTCATATTTTAATGGATTCGGTAGCCCTTTGTGACATGTTTCACCTTCGTTTAAGTTGTTCTTGTGAAAGCATAGAAATCCATTAGCAAAATGGAGGCGAGGTAGTGAAAGAATATCATGTTCCTTTTGGTTAGAATCCAAAAGGTCATAGGCAACTTACTTATTACTTACTTACGATAAAGAGGAAAAAATTATGATACGACAAGTCAGCCTTATAATGCTTACTATGTTGGGACTCACTGCTACAACAGCTAGGGCGGCTGAAATTAATGAGCCTGTCGGTTTAGCTATTAATATGTTGAGCGGGTTGCAGGATGTAAGTTCTGTGAATTATATTAATGGGGAATATTTACTCGATGACGATGTTGTCGCACCTTCATTGAAAGAGATAAGAACACAAGTTTTGAATGGAAATAAACGCTATTTTTTAGACTTTAGTAATATTAACAATGAAGTAGATAAAAATATTGCAAAAGGAAAATTACGTCATAGTATCGGGATCGGATTAGCTGGTGATATGATTATAATTAGCGGACATAAAGGTGAGCTGATGTTCTCTGAATTAGATGGAGATGATGATCCAAAAATTATTCTGCTAGAAGCTGGGCCAAAGCAATTATCACGAAGCCGTCGTAGCTTGCCTCAAAATAAAATCACCCCTGGAAAAGCCTACTATGTCAATGTAAGTCGCTCTATTACTGATCAAGAATGTAATATGAAATGGAATACTTTCCAAGGTGAGGTGGAAGGTTATAATCGATGTAAAAACGCTAATATTTCTTTAATTTATCAGATAAATCTTCGGCGTTCACTGCAAAACGGTACAATAGCTTCTTCAATACCAGATGCAAAATTAGTGCGAATAAGTCTCGATGATGAAACTCAGGGGGCGGGTATTCATTTAAATGATAAACTGAATAGTATGTTCATCGCATCTAAGGGCGTACCGTTCTTTGAAGAGGGTCCTGAGGCGGAATGGGTTACTTCGGCTATAGCAAGAAATTACGATTTTAATTTCACTACGGATAATGATAAAGCTAAAGTTTTAAGAACAATACCAATATCAAACCTTAATGCTAACTATAACCACAGAGAATCTTCAACGTTTCAAATTGGTGTCAGTAGTGGCGCGGAGATTGACAAAAGTGGACCTAAAATAAAAGCAGATGTAAATATTGGCTGGATGGAATCGAAATGGTTAACATTTGATACTCGCGATTATCGTGTTGAATTAACTAATGATGGAGGGCGGAATGTCGGATTTAAATGGGCAAGACAAGAATATCGAAATGCTGAGTCAATTAAAAATCTAAGTATTCATGGTTCTACTGCTGATCTACGTATCCCTGCAGATCTAAGTCGTATTAATCCAATTGCTTACGCAAATTTCAAACCTAGATTGGAGGTTATTTACAAAGCGTCACCAACGGAAACAGGAACAACTAAGATAACCATCGACTCTGCTGTAGATATAACAGGCTTCAGATACCGTTCAAGTATCTCGTGGCCTAGTATTCGTACTTACTATGCCAAAGATAGCGATAATCAGACTTCACGTGTAAGTAAAAAAGAGACTATTATTGTCGATTGGGATCACCCGGTATTCACTGGTGGGCGTCCAGTAAACTTGCAATTGGCACACTTTAATAATAAGTGCATATCTGCGGATAATAAACAGAATGTTACTATTCAGACATGTGAAGAAAGTAGCCATCAACAAGCCTTTATTTATAGCCGAAGAGGGCAATATGTTAGCGCACGGAATACTGATCTATGTTTAGATGCTGAGAACTTAAGCCACTTACAAATCTGTAATTTACGCGGAAGTCAACGCTGGGAATGGAAGGAAGGAACCGAACAGCTACAAAATAAGCGTTATAAGACGTACTTAGGGCATAATAAAACGACAGGTAAGCTGAGTTTAATTTCTGATGAAGATAGTGATACCAGTATCGAACTGTATACATCTTACGTTGATGTTTTTCACTAATCCTCTGAGCATAAAAACTAACGTTTAAAGCCAGCAGGTATTTAATTTAGCCCTCAATCATGAGGGCTTTTTGTTATCTATAGAGTGTAACTGACGTCAAGGGGAACGCATTAATTCCTAGATGGAGAAATAGCGCCAATAAACTGTATCTATGAATATAGCAGTGAGCAGGTGTAAGGGGGTTTAAGCAAGTGTAAGGGAGTTTAAGCAAGCGATTTTAATTTATCCTATAGTCGCTATACTGACCAGAATTTATATATATAGATAATAACTTGAGAGATAGTATGTTTTTTACGAGAAAGTCACCTGCAATACAAAAACCTACTTATAACGATAATGTTGTCGACTCTATAAATAATTCAGTAGCAGTGATTGAATTTGATAACAAGGGAAACATAAAAACGGCTAGCCCACTTTTCCTCAAGGCGTTAGGGTATAGTCTTTATGAAATTGAAGGTGAGCATCACCGTATTTTTTGTAACCGAGAATTTAGCATGAGTTATGAGTATAAAAATTTTTGGAATAATCTTTCTCATGGAAAGGCCCAGTCTGGAACATTTAAGCGCTACAAAAAATCTGGAGATGAAGTTGTTATTGAAGCGACCTACTTTCCCATTTTGAAAGAGGGAGTTGTAGATGGGGTCATGAAAATAGCCAGTGATATCACTATTCAATATAATCAAGCACAGACTCAAAAGGATTTAATTACAGCGCTTAATTGTAGCTTTGCAGTTATTGAGTTCGAGCCGAATGGAACAGTGAACGATGCAAATACACTTTTCTTGGACACTTTTTCATATAAATTAGATCAAGTAAAAGGTTCGCATCATCGCATATTTTGCTTCGATAGCTTTTACCAAGAACAACCAGACTTTTGGGAAAGGCTTTCCAAGGGGCATACCTTTTCTGGACGTTTCTTACGAAAAGATGCTAATGGGAAACAAGTATGGATCCAAGCATCTTATAGCCCTGTTTTTGATGCGAATGGCAAAGTATATAAAGTAGTAAAACTTGCATCAGATATAACGTCAGACGTAATGAGAGAGTTAGAAATATCAGATGCTGCAAACATTGCATATAGTACTGCTGTCGAAACATCTCAAGTAGCTCTAGAAGGGAGTAAGGTACTTAATGATTCCGTAGAGCTTTCTAATAAGATGTTGGGAAGTATAAACTTATCAATACAACAGGTAGAAGAGCTGGGAATTTTATCTAAGGATGTTTCTGAAATTGTTAAAACTATTAGTGGGATTGCTGCACAAACGAACCTACTAGCGCTAAATGCTGCGATTGAAGCGGCAAGGGCGGGTGAGCAAGGGCGAGGTTTTGCTGTTGTTGCTGACGAGGTTCGCCAACTTGCCTCTCGCACATCAGCATCAACGGAAGAAATCAACTTAGTTGTAAGCAAAAATCTTGTATTGACTAATGACGTGACGGATTCTATGACTAAAATTGGCTCTGTAGCAGATGAAACTAATTCAAAAATAACAGAAGTATCTTCTATTATGAATGAAATCTATGAAGGTGCCGAAAATGTATCAACAGCAGTTAATAGCTTTAAAGAGCGACGTTAATTATTAACACTTAGGTTGCGATGTCATCGATCTTCGTTATAACAGAATTTCGCAGTTGATGGGCCTTATATGTAATGAATAAGAGTAAATAGCACTTTTCATATTTATTTCTACTCTTCCAAAGTTACACAGTGTACATGTCAGATTAATTTACACATTAAGAATAAGAAATAACGTGAGCCCTTTAAACAAAGGGCTCGACGTCTTGGTCTGGTTATTGCAAAACATTTATAGAGAAAAGCTAAAGTATACAATTTAGGTTGTAGAAAATTATATGCATACTCAGTAATTCTCGCAAAATGACCCGATTAAGGAAAGATTATGAAAATTATAAAACTATGTAGAAAAGCTGCATTGTTATCGTGCTTTTTAATCTCTGGTATTGCAAATGCGGGACTCATTAATGGTAGCTTTGAGGTTCCTGTCATTGCTGGTTCGAATCAAATGGTAGCTCCTGCAGCAATGCCTGGATGGGAAACAACAGACAGTGCATTTGAAGTGTGGTCAAGTGGATTCTTAGGTCATCCTTCGCATACGGGAAATCAATTTGTTGAAATAAATGCTTACATTGCAGGCACTTTGTCGCAGGTAGTGTCAGGTATATCTGCCGCTCAAGAGATTGGTTGGGAGTTCGCTCATCGTAGTCGTACAGGCGGTGTAGAAACAATGCGTTTACAAATTACAGACTTGGGTATTGATAATACATTTGGGACTTCTGATGATACCGATTTGTTTAACGATACATTCGCTGCGGGTATCAATACTTGGCAAGTTAATTCAGGCTCTGGGATATTCGCTTTGGGCAACGATATTAAATTTGCATACTCTGCTGTAATTGGCGGTTCTATCGGTAACTTACTTGATTCGGCCTCTTTTGGTGTAGGTGTTGCATCGGTACCAGAACCATCAACTCTAGCTATCTTCTGCTTATGTATCTTAGGACTAGCAACTAGAGCAAGAAAGGGCGTATAGGTAGTCGAGCTAGAGTTAATGTTTTAAAGTTTGGAATACTACATTCGGTGAGTAATGGTAGAAAAAGTGCAGGTAGTTTTATAGTCTGCGCATACAAAAAAGCCTCATTAAAGAGGCTTTTTTAATTACATGTTTTGCAAAAAACTAAAATACGGTAGTGTCTTGGAACAAACCGACTTTAAGATCTTTTGCAGTATAAATGACTTTACCATCGACAAGCATTTCAGCGTCAGCAATACCCATTACCAAACGACGAAGTACAACACGCTTCATGACAATCTTGTACGTTACTTTCTTGTTTGTTGGTAATACTTGGCCTGTGAATTTAACTTCACCTACACCAAGAGCACGACCTTTACCTTTAGCGCCATTCCAACCAAGGAAGAAGCCAACTAATTGCCACATTGCATCTAGGCCTAAGCAGCCTGGCATAACAGGATCACTGTCAAAGTGACAGTCAAAAAACCATAAATCAGGAGTAATATCTAGCTCTGCAATGATTTCACCTTTACCGAACTCACCGCTTGTGCTATCAATGTTTAGAATGCGATCCATCATGAGCATATTGTCTTTTGGAAGACGAATATCAGATTCAAATAACTCACCGTTACCACATTTAACTAAATCTTCTTTACCGAAGCTGTTGCGCTCTGTTGCTGACATAGGTACCACTTGAACCTCTAATTCGTTTATCATAATAATATCCTTGTTATCTTGAAGCCATCTTAGCGTACATCTGTAAGCTAGACAAGTCCAATCAGTTGTCACGTCCCTGTTTAAAGGTTATTCTAGCGTACAATTGTTTAAGTTTTTTTACAAAGCTAGATTCATCATCTTCTAATTTATCATCAATCTCTTCGGAAAGTTTCTGAATTATGCTATAGATGCCTTCATTTTCATCAAGGTCGCCGGCTTTGATATCCATTAACAGTTCGATAGCTTGGTCTATGTGTGTAATAGGGTAGATAGCCAGTTGATTTTGGTTCACTGCAGTGATGAGTTTATCACTTAAATTTAAGTTTACGTTATTTGCTGCAGGAATTAAAACACCCATATTGGTTTGACCGTTTAATTCACAGATACGTAGGAAACCTTCTAGCTTTTCATTAATCCCACCGACAGCAAGCACATTACCAAATTGGTCTATTGCACCGGTAACGGCAAGGTTTTGCGCAATTGGTTTCTGTGCCAGTACAGAAAGTAATGCGCAGGTTCCCGCTAATGCCGCGCTATCACCATCAATTTCACCATAGGATTGTTCAAATACTAAATTGGCACTAATCGGTAGTGGCATTGGCTTTGCAAAAGTGTGCGTAAAAAATCCTTGAATAATCATCATAGATTTAGCGTGTATATTACCCGCTAATTCGGCTTTTCGTTCAACATCTGAAATATCACCGTCACCATTTAAATGCCCTGTTGCTGTAATACGAATGGGCTCACCAAAGCTTTCTGGGTGACCGTCTATTTCAAGAACAGATAAACCATTAATTTGACCTATTTTAACACCATTGGTTTCTAAGATAATTTGTTTTTCGATAATACCTTCGTTACTCAGTCGAATGTGCGTATTTAACGCTTCGTGTTGCAGTGTTAACACAGTATTTAAGGTATCACGATCAATCATTTCTAACTTTTGTTCAGAAGCCACATGATGGCAATAGCTCAACAATGTCATTAATTTTGATTCATTTAAGCTAAGGTAGTTATTATGTTCACACCAACGACTGCTTAATTGCAGTAGGCGTGTTAGTCCGTTTGAAGACAAGGGAAGCAACTGAGATTCAGTGATTAATGATTTAATATAACCGATGTATTTTTCGATATTTTGATCGGTGACGTTAAACTCAGCAGGAAAATCGATAAATGAATTCGTAATACTCGACAGTTCTCTATCACCTTCAGCTAGCTGGCTAATCGCGAGCCGATCACCGAGTAAAATGACTTTCACATCGATTGGGGCTGGATCTGGCTTTAATTCTGTTTGTACTGCTTGGTTACTTGAACGCCAATCCAGTGTTCCTTGTTTCATCACCGCTTTTAATTGATACCACAAATCGGGATTGTTAATTAACTCATCAATCTTGATAAGGATATAACCACCATGAGCTTGGTGTATCAGGCCTGGCGTTAGTTGAGCCACGTTGCTGTTGTAACTGCCGTTTTTATAAAGCGTGTCTTGATTACCAAATAAAGTGGTTTGGGTAAGATTACTTGCATCAACGAGATTCGATGTTACCGTCTCGCTATTGGTAAGGATCTTAAATGCGTGTTCAACATTAAACTCATTGAGATTTAATAGCAGTGGTAAAAGGCTTGGATAAGGTTTAATGATGCACGAATTTAACTGTTCGTCCGACCATTTACCTGTCGCAATGATGCTATCAATAAGTTGCTTGAACAAGACTGTTTTATCTCGCCAAATTTCAAAGGCATGTGCACGTCCGATTTTTGTTACATCTTCGATATAACAAATGGATTTAGCACGTTTAGCCGACATAGAGGACAACATATCTGAAAATGATTTGGTGTGTTCAAAGCCTTCAAAATCGGTTGCTATAAGTAGTTTAGCGCTTACTGTATTGTGGAATAATGCGAATAATTTATTATTTTGAGGGTATAACTGGTCTCGCTTTACTGTATCAAACTCATCGAGTTTACAGCGCGAACCAAGATCAAAGACAGGGACTAATTTATCAGCAACAATTTTCTCAATTAACAAGGCTATCACTCATTGGAAGGTAGATAGTTAAATTATATGAGATTGTCGTATAAACAGATAGGATTATTCACATGTTGTCATGAATTGATGCTTTAAAGCGGAATTAATAACCAGAACTGACGGTGTTAACAAAAATGGCCATTATTTTATAAGTGTTTATATTTACGATTGATAGTCCAAAACTAACCCCATAAAAAATGTGTATAAACTGATACACATCGGGGTTAGCTGGACGCATGATTAATGTTTTTTTATTACCACATTAGATCATCAGGGATCTGGAAATCAGCATACGGGTCGTCTTCTTCCACTTCCGTTGAGGTGTTTTCATTCAGTACCAGTACGTATGCTTCATCAACAGCTCTAATTTTGTCGATAGCAATACCTGGCATAACATAAGACTTACCTTCAAGTACACATAAACCAATTTGACCTTTAGTTAATGCGTTATAGCTTGGTTGATCGACAGATAGTGTCTTAACCTTGTTATCAAGCACGTAGTTAAACGACAACTCACCAGCGAAATCCGTGATGTGAAGTTGTTGAATCATTTGCTTCACTTTGCCATGCTCGGACTTAAGCTCAATTTTTTCTTGGATCACTTTATTTCGATCTGCATCTAACTGTGCTTGAGCTTCTTTTTGGGCTTTAATATCATCTTGTAGACTGGTGTCTGCTGTCTGCTGATTTTTACGCACAGCTTTATTTTTTTTATTTTTTTCTTTACGGATTTTCTTCGCTTTTTTTTCATCGCCTAAACCGGCTTTTAAAAGCTGTTCTTGTAATGATGCCATGGTTTTGAATTCCTGTAGTTTTCGTTTATGCGCGGATCATAGCAGTGTTAACTTTAATTCGCTAGATCCAAACACGGATAGACATTATCATTGATTTTAGTGATCAAAAAAGGCGGTGATTAGCCGCCTTTTTAATATTAAACTCGGTAATAAGCGTGATTATTGCTCGATACCTGTAATTAACCATGGTGCATTTTCTTGTGTCAGATTACGCTCTAAATGCCACACTTCGTTGATGTCTGCTTCTACATCTTCATGGCCATCACGGTAGCGACCATTAAATTTAACACTTACTTGCGAAAGTGATGCTGTAGATTCAGCACGAACTAACTCTGCGTCAAGGAACATTACTTCTGTATGTTGCTCGCCTTCAAGTTCTTTACGTTGTACACGTAATTCATTGTATAACTCGATGGATACGTATTCTTGGATTGTGTCTAAATCATTTTCATTCCAAGCTTTCTGTAGTGTTTTATAATGACTACGCGCACCCGTTAAGAAATTCGTTAAATCAAAGTCTGCTGGTAGGTTAAATGGCACATCATTGCTGACGCCAGAAAAACCGCCTTGGCTTGCGTTGGTAAGCGTTGCATCAGATGGTGCTTCTTGTCTAAATGCTGGACCAGATGCAGTTTGCGGTGAGCCTTGTTGTGATGCTGCTTTTGCGCGCATCATGCCTTTGAACAAGCGGAATAATAAGAAGGCAACACCGGCCATGATAATCATGTCCATGAATTGGAAACCTTCAAAAGCACCACCAAACATAGATGCAATTAAGCCACCAACAAGTAGGCCACCTAGCATACCGCCTAGCATGCCTTTTTTGCTCATACCTGGTTTAGCAGGTGTTGCTGCCGCAGGCGTTTGTTTTTGTGGTGCAGTCTTGTAGCTCTTACCAAAAGACTTACTGCCACCGAATTTTTTAGCGTGTACTTCAGGCGCCGCTAATGAGAAAGCGAATACCATCATTAGAACAGTTAAAATATTTTTCATTATATCCCTTCAATTAATACAAATGTCGTACGCGTATTTTACGTAACAGCATAATAGCAATGGTGTCGTGGGCGTCAATTGCCTTTGGTTACTATTTACACTAGTTGACATAAAATGTCGGTGAAATTATTTTATTTAATTCATAAAGTGATCTGTGCGGGGTTTATTTGTGTCTCTTTTCAAATTTAAGCAAAGAAAGTTGATTTAATATTCTTAATATTTATTCTGGATATCGCGATACTTGGTTATAATAAATGAGTAGATAGCGAATAGTATGATGGCAAATTTGAGAGAGGAATTTTGATACTAGCGAAAATAATAGCAATGGCCGGTTTAGCGGTCTCATTAGGTGTATATGCTAATGGTAATATCGAAACTATAACGCCCGAGGTTAAACCTTATGTAGTCGGTGGTGTTGATGGGAAAGCATTAGAATTACCCTGGCAGATATATTTAGAGATAGAAAAGGGCGGTACCACCTATGCTTGTGGTGGTACGTTAGTTACTGATAGGTGGGTTGTCACCGCTGCTCATTGCATAAATAAATTTGTGAGCAATTCAGTGTTTAGTCCTATTGATGCAGACCAACTCACCGTTTACTCCGGCGGGATAGATCGGTCATTGAATGCTGGCATGTCGAGTAATAGTGTTATACAGGTAGTTGCAAATCCAGGATATGATCATTCATTAAACACTGGGGATATCGCGTTACTTCAATTATCTGGACCTGTAGAGTTACCTGCACAAGCAATTAGGTTAATGGATAACGTATTGCAAGTGGATGCGGACTTAGAGTTTGGTCAAGCAGTCCGAGATAATCTAGTCTTATCCGGTTGGGGGCGTACATCCACTGATGGTACAAAAAGTACGAACATTTTACAAAAAGTAATGCTTGATGGTGTGGCTGATGATACCTGCGCCCTCGCTTGGGGCCGGTCGGGTTTCGAAACAAGTTTTATTTGTGCAAATGCACATAACAAAGGTTCTTGCAGTGGCGATTCTGGCGGTCCACTCATATGGCAAGATAAAAATGCGATTAGCGATAATGATCGGGGTTACCGATTAGCTGGTGTCGTCAGTTTTGGTAATTCGCAACAATGCGCTTTAAATTCACTACCTGATGTTTACACTGAAGTTAGTAGCTTTTACGATTGGATTATAGACGTGATTAACAAAACTTGTGTATATACAGAACCTGCCTCTTCTTTTACACAAGATATATTTACGGCTGAAGTGGCGCCGTTACCACAGAGTAAAAAAGGTGGCGGGATAGGTTATTCATACCTACTTATATTAACGGGTTTTCTACTATATCGTCGAAGAAACTAAAATTGAGAATATCTCTATATTAATAGGCCTATACTTACGCTATAAGATATTTATCTAGGGCGTAAGTATGGTCAACCTAAAGCTGAATCTTAGCCTTCCATCAATTTGTTTTATTCTTGTTATTTTACTATTGCATAAACCTGTTCATTCTCAGCCTTACGCTATGCCCATACTCGGTTCAAAGCTAATTGGTCAGCCGATACAATATACAGTAAAAGTAGGGGATTATTTTCATGCGATTGCGGAGCAATACAATGTTGGTATGATGGCGTTAATGGCATCGAATCCTACTGTTGATCCCTTTTTACCTCGACCTGGGACTGTGCTAGAGTTACCAACCAGTATGCTGCTGCCTGACGCGCCATATAAAGGGATTGTGATTAACTTACCTGAGCTCAGATTATACTACTTTCCTCAAGGAAAAAACATCGTGCATGTATTTCCGGTTGGTATTGGGCGGGAAGGACGTACGACACCACAAATGAACAGCTTTGTTAAAGCGAAGCTCAAAGATCCAATCTGGACGCCAACCCCCTCTACACGTGCAGAGTATTTACAGAAGTTTAAAACTGTGTTGCCTCGTTATGTGGATGCCGGTGAACATAATC
>Ga0209292_1005882_pt1 | contig 12310 bp, 10 predicted proteins | sample GOMGulsemesocosm_2_FD_184634 | JGI IMG/M metagenome (GOLD analysis project Ga0209292, IMG submission 184634) | Methane-oxidizing microbial communities from mesocosms in the Gulf of Mexico - GOM9C Gulf of Mexico (SPAdes) (version 2) | ecosystem: Environmental > Aquatic > Marine > Cold seeps...
AGACCAGCCTTGGCGCCAGCTGCGCGAATGGCTTGGAGGGTGCGGTGCGTATGCGGTCCGGCCTCGGCATGGGCTGTGATGACATCGGCACCCGCCTTGGCAAAAGCCTCGATGTAGGGATCTACCGGCGCGATCATCAGGTGCACGTCCATTACCCCTTTGATATGCGGGCGAATCGCGGCGCAGGTGGCTGGGCCAAAGGTGATGTTTGGCACAAAATGCCCGTCCATCACATCGACATGGACCCAATCGGCGCCCTGGGCTTCGATGGCCTCACACTCAGCGCCAAAATTGGCAAAGTCGGCAGCAAGGATGGAGGGGGCGATTTTGATCTTGCGGTCAAAGGACATCGGGCGGGTTCCTTTAGCATTGGGGTTCGAGGGGCATATAGCCCCTCAGGCTGCTCAGCGGTAGGGCAGATTTTACCTCGATGCCTAAAGGGTCAGGCTGCAATTGGTGGCAGCCCAACATCAGCGCGGCCCTGATCCGATTTCAGAGAGAAATCCTGGCCGCGCCAGATGTCTCCTCCTGGACCACATAGATAGGCCAGCCCTCGCGCCACCCAATCGGCCGGGATATGCGCCGAGGGATCTAGTTGGCTAACCGGGTTCAGACCAGATGCGCGGATTTTCTGCTGCATGTCTGTGGCCACGGTGCCCGGACTAAGCCCAATGACGCGCAGACCTTGCGCGCGGCATTCCTTGTCTGCACAGCGTGTCAGTGACAGCACCGCCGCCTTGGTGGTGCAGTAGTGGCTCCAGCCTTCAAGCGCGCTGGTGGCTGCGCCGGATGAGACATTTAGGATGGTGCCATGGCCCTGCGTTGCCATCACCGGTATCGCGGCGCGGAGCCCGTGGTAGACACCCTTCACATTGATGACTGTGACTTTGCCCCAGGCCGCAGGATCGCTATCTATGATCCGGGATATGGGGTCGATCACCCCGGCATTGTTGATCAGCACGTCCAGAGATCCAAACCGCGAAACTGTTTCGGTGATCAGGTTCAAAACCTGCGGCCAATCACCGACATCGCAGGGGATTGCCAAGGCATTCGATCCCAGTTCATTTGCCAATGTTGTTATTGCGTCAGTGGTGCGGGCGGCCAAGACCACATTGGCCCCTTGAGCAACCATGTGGCGGGCTGTGGCAGCACCGATGCCGCGGCTGGCGCCGGTGATCAGGATGGTTTTTCCTGTAAGATTTATCATGGAGAGCTCCGGTTTTGCGATGTTGGTCCGGAATAACGGATGAGGCATATGCAAAAAATGCTCGATCTGTCATCGTATTCATGCATAATTTACACGAATGGAAATCTCAACGCTTCGTATCTTGTTGCATGTGGCCCAGCAGGGCAGCCTTGCTGGCGCGGCGCGAGTCTTGGATCTGGATCCGTCTTCGGTGTCGCGGAGCGTTGCGGGTGCTGAGGCGCAGCTAGGGCTCAGAATTTTCCAACGCAGCACAAGACGGCTGACAGTGACCGAGGCCGGGGCGGTCTATTTGGCTCGCATTACACCGTTGGTCAAAGAATTGGAACTGGCCAACGACGAGGCGCGGATGATGCGCCAGAACCCCGGCGGAATGCTGCGCATCTCGGCGTCAGTGGCATTTGGTCAGGTCTGTCTATTGCCCTTACTTCCGCGATTTCAGGCCGAATTACCGGGTATCCAGTTGGATCTGCAGCTGAGCGATCAGAATGTGGATTTGGTGGGCGAAGTTATAGATCTGGCAATCCGTCTTGCTCCGGCGCCAAAAGGGGATTTGATCAGCACGCGGCTGAAACACACCCGGTACCATGTTTGCGCAGCACCCGCATATCTGGAGCGGACCGGGGATCTTGAACATCCTGGGGAGCTGTCCCACCGTGAGTGTCTGCGATTGTCGCTGCCCGAGTATCGCAGCCGGTGGCTGTTTCGCGGCCCCAACGGCCAACAGATCGAGGTGCCGGTTGATGGTCCTTTGATGATCTCAAACGCGTTGGCCCTGCGCGAGGCGGCGCGGCTGGGGTTGGGCCCGGCTTTGCTGGCGGATTGGCTGGTGAGTGAGGACTTGGCAACCGGGCGTCTGGTGGATGTATTCCCCGATTGGCAGGTTGCAGCCACAACGTTTGAGACCGGCGCTTGGGCGCTGTACCCCAGTCGTTTGTATTTACCGGCGCGACTGCGGGCCGCGCTGGATTTCCTGAAGCTGCATTTGAAATAGGGCCGAGTGGCGGGCGCCTAACGGGTTGATTCAGCCCGATAGAACAAATAGCGCCCCGGTGCGATGCCTTTGGGCCCTGCCAGTTCTTCGAAACCAACCAGGGGTTGCCCTGATACAATCACACCTCCGGATACCATCACCGAGCCGATGATGGGGGACAGGCGGGCGGCCTCGGCCACGTCCTTTTCTTTGACGCCAAAGCCAAAATCATAATGCGCCAGCGCTATTTTGTGGCCCTGTTCGGCCAGTTGCTTCATCATCGGTTCTGCCTCGCCCTGTAGAAAGTCCGCTTTGGGCGGGACGCAGGAAGGGTGGCACTGGAGCACCCGGTCGATGACCCAGATCCGGCGGTCGGCCAGGACCTCGCGGAGGTGATCATAGGTGCGGCCATTGCCCAGTCCCATGTCCAGCACGTCGCCCGATAGCGGTGCGATCTGTTCGGCGGCCCAGTTCAACCCGTCGCGCTGGGCGGCAAGGCGGCGGAGCATGGAATCCAATCGGCTCATGAAAATGTCCTTTGTGCAGTGGTCCAGGGGGTGGCAGGGCCTGCCAACAGGCGAACTATCAGGGCTTCGGTGAAACCCCAGATTGCCGCATCGTGGACCAGATGATGGGTTAGAACGCCATAGGGTTCGGCACTGTCGGCCGTGCCTAAACGGCGGTCGGTCAATTGTCGGGTGACCTGGTCCAGCAGTTGCTGTGGCGGCACCAATGAGCGGCTGCCTTTCCAATGGATCGGGTCGAGGTGGGTATTGATCTGCGCCAGCCCGGGCGAAGCCATGGCCCGTTTGCGCGGGGTAAAGGTGGACAGGCTGCTATAGCCAAGCCCGGACAGGCCTTGCAGCAGGTCATCCGAAATCCGGTTCCAGGGCGGTACAAACATCGGTTCCAGCTGATCGCCGAACAAAGCACGCAGGGTTTTCAGGCCTTGGTCAGCATCAGCCACCGTTTGTGCAACGGAACGATGCGCGCCAAATTCAGCTTTCTTTTCGCCCTGCGGAGCGTGGTTCTGATGCGCCCAGCCATGGACAACGGGGATAAGCTGCGATGTGGCGGCGACATAACCGGCCAGCGCGGAGGTGGCGTCGCGTGGGATCAATGCCAAATGCACCGGCAGGCCCAGTTTTTTCGATAGCTTTGTTAGTTGATCCAGTTGAGGCGTTGGCTCAATTGCATCGTCATCGCGCCACCATAGCGGCAGAGTTAGGTCCTGATCTTGCCAGATCTGCAACTCGTCGTTCAAAGGGCCCCAATCGGCTGTCATACCCGCTGCTCCACCAGTTCAGTGGCAATTTCAACTGTGCGGGCGGCACCGTTAAAGTGGAACCCGTCAGTGGCACGGCGCGGGGCTGCGATGGCGCGGCTGACGGTGGCGCACAGGGTGTCAGGCGAAAGATCCGCGCTGGTGACTACTTCGATGCCGTTCAGTGGCGACAAACTGTTGGCGCGCAGGCCCTGCTCGACCTCGTTGCCGGCGTCGAACGGGATCAACACCGCAGGGGTGCCGCTTTGCAGCAGATCAAGTGCCGTGTTGTAGCCGCACATACTGACCGAGGCGGCAGCGAGGGGCAGCATCTGGCGGAAATCCGGGCGGGCGGGTTCGATTATCGCGGGTGTGTCCATGGTTTGGAAACGGGCGATCCGCTCTGCGGCGTCGCACCCTCCGACCAGTAGGCGCCATTGGGTGTCGGGCATCAGCGCGGCAGCTTTTAACGCGCATTCAAACAGTGCATCGCCAACGCTGCCACCGCCGGCACTGACAAGGATCTCGCCCTGGCTCAGACCCTGCGGATGAGGCGTGGCGGCGGGTGGCGCAACATAGCCTGTGTAACGCAGTTTTTCGGCGAGCATGTCAGATACCGGCCAGCTGACGCTCAGGCGGGTTGCTGCAGGATCAGAGTGCACCAACACCGCGTCATAGAACTCAGTAATCATGACATCTGCCTGAACAGCTTTTTTCGGCTTGGACGGCGGGGCTAGGATATCGCGGATCGAGGCGAGCACCACCGGGTGGCGGGGCAGGGACTGCGCGGCAGATAGCAGTGCTTGGAATTCCTCGGCCAGGTTGCGGCGGCCAAAGGGATAGAGCTCGGTTATCAGAACATCCGGCTGCATTTCTGTCAGCGCAGCACAGAGCATGGCCTGACGTTGGGCGTGGTATGCGGTGTCTGCAACATCCCCTGAGGCGGTGAGCAGGCGGGTAAAATCCACCCCGTCCGAGCGCAGCGGTGGCAGTTGCAACAGCTCAACCCCATCGGTGTTCAACTGGGGCGCTGCAAACCCTCCCGAAGCAACGCGCACTTGGTGTCCGGCAGCGGCAAAGGCGCGGCCCAGGGTCAGCGCGCGGCTAAGGTGCCCGGTGCCCAGCAGGTGGGTGACGGCGATCAGGATTTTCATACAGGGTCTGCGCGTTTGGTCAGGCGGACGGGGTCGGGGAGCGGTGCCAGCTTGTCGTCTTCGATTTCGATCACAAACAGCCGGTTGCGTTTGATCCGGAACGGAACGGGGCCGTCAAAATTCCAACCATAGGCGCGGGCCAGGATCATTCGCATAATGCCGATGTGGCAGACGGCGACAGTGTCGCTTTGCAGGCTGGCAATCCAAGGTTCAATCCGCGCCCAGACCTCGGCCGGGGTTTCGCCAGCCGGCGGGCGGTAATCCCAGCCCCAGTTTTCGATATCGCGAAAGCCGCTGTTGGGGTCGGCCTTTAGGTCCAGCCCGTGCAAACCCTCCCAGTCGCCCCAGAACATCTCGGTCAGGGCTGGCGCAGTTTCCGGCGTGCGATCGGAAACGATCTGGGCGGTTTCTGATGCGCGGGACAGCGGGCTGGACCATAGATCGGCTTGGTCCCAAGGGGAGGGGAGGGTAAAACCAGCCAGCTCGGCGCGGGCGGCATCATCCAGGGGAATGTCGCTGCGGCCTTGGATCCGGCCAGCACGGTTCCAATGGGTGTGTCCATGTCGCAAGAGGGCAAGGCGGATCATGTGGAAGCCTCCAGTATTGGGGTCACGGTGGACCAAAAGCATGCGGTGGCGGCAGGGGCCAGATGGGCGCGCGATATCATCGCACGGGCGGCAGTACCACGGTCGGCGCGTAAGCTGGGGTTATCCAGCAAGAGGGTGATTTGTGCGGCAAGTGTCTGTGCGCCCTCTTCCGGTGTGGGGTAAAGGCCGGGTGCCAATACATCCCGCAGACCGGGGCGGTCTTGTGCAACCACTGGTAGTCCGTGGCTTTGGGCCTCGAGATAGACCATGCCGAAGGCCTCGTTCACGCCGGGCCAAAGGAACAGGCTAGCGCCGGAGTAGGCCTCAGCCAGTTGAGTGCGGTCCAATTGGCCAAGAAAGGTGACGCGAGCGCCAAAGGGGGCCATCAGCGCCTCGACTTCAGACCTGGCGGGGCCGTCTCCGGCAATGTGTAATTGCCAGTCTCCGGAGAGCTGCGCCAGAGTTTCGGCGATCAGGTGGTACGAAGCCAGTTTGTCGCCAGAGCGCATCATGCCAGTGGTCAGCATTGGTCCGTTAAGGGGGGAGGCCGCAGGTAAGGTGTCGGAGGGCAGGAACGGCGGCAAATGCACCAATTGCTGGGTGCCGCACTTCTCGCGATCCAGCGTAATCAGGTCATTGGCGGTCAGGTAGAAAATCACGTCGGCAGTATCACAGGCGTCATGGGCCGCTTGGGCAAAATCAGCCCAGGGACCGGTCAGGCGACTGGTCGCACGCGTGCTTTCTATCTGTACATAAGGAATGCAACGCGCCTGAGCGACGGCGGGGCCAATCAGATCCGGCGCCTTGTAGTAGTTGTGATAGGTCACCCAGAGTTCGACCTTGGGCATATCACGGATCAATCGCGCGGCTTCATCGCTGGCTTGGGCGCGCAGGCCTTGCTGCACATCCCGATCCCCGTGTTTGTCGTAGATCTTCAGCTCGGACACCAATTCCACCGAGGCACCACCCGCGCTGATTGCTGACATCAAATTACGCGCCATCTCGCGGTCGCCCGAAGGCATCATGTGGTGCGGCGACTTCATCGGTGCATAAAAGGCAATCCGTTTGCCTTGGCCGCGTGTCATTGGTTCGCCAGCATCGTGGTCAGGCGGTCAGACAAGCGAGCAATTCCGGGGGGCATGCCAAAGTCGGACTTGAGTCGCGTCAGAGCCGCCTCGGCCATTGTTGCCGCTTGGTCTGGGTGACGGGCGATTTGCTGGATGGCTTTTGCTAAGTTCTCCGGGGCATCATCTACCAGCAGACCATGCGTGTCGCTGGTGATGAACTCGGGAATCGCTGAAACGGCAGTGGACAGGATCGGCAACCGTTGCGAAGCGGCCTCCATCAGTACGTTGGGCAACCCGTCACGGTCGCCGTCAGCAGCGATCCGGCTGGGCAATACAAACAGATCGGCGGCACGCATCGCTTCGATGACTTCTGGTTGGTCACAGGCTCCGCGCCAGCTGATCCGATGGTTGATGCCAGCCTCTTCGGCCATGCCTGCCAACTTGTCTTGCAGGGTGCCGCCGCCAATCTGGGTCCAGTGCCAGTCTAGTTCTGCAGGGAGAAGCGTCAGAGCGGCGATCAGATTGTCAAAACCTTTTTTCTCGACCAACCGGCCCACTGACATCAGGTGTAGCGGGTCGCTTGCCTGACGCCAGACCCGATCGGGCGCGACAGGAAAGCGGCTGAGGTCAAGCCCGTGATAGATCAGGTCGATGCGCGCGGGATCATCCGACATCTGTTGCAGATGCTTGGCACCAAATCCGGTGCAGGTGGCGCCAAAGGCAGCACCGTGATGGGCGCTGGACAGTTTCTCGGAAATCTCCCAGTCGGGCGAGGTCCAGATGTCCTTGGCATGGGCCGAAAAGCTCCATGGCAATCCACGCATGATCGCGGCGTAACGTGCCACTGATGACGGCGTGTGCAGGAAATGCGCATAGAGCCCAAGCACCGCTTCGGGCATTTCGGCGGCCAGAACACAGGCCTGACCAAACCGGCGGATGCGGTTGTGCGACGGGTCGCGTTTCAAATCAGCGCGCCAGATGGCATAGGCTTCGGCGTAACCTGGCAAAGCCTGCGCGGCGGCGCGCGCTTTCCAAACACGATCCGGCTCTTGATACAGGTACTCTGGCAGATAATTTACCTGCGCCTGCAATTGCTCATGCAAGGGGTGCCGTTTGATGTCGGTCGGGTGGCGGAGCGACCAGATTTCAAAACTATGACCGGCTGCCTCAAGCGCCACCAGTTCCTGTGCGATGAACGTTTCAGACAGGCGCGGCCAACCTTTGACCAGAACCGCCAGCGGCGGACGTGTAATTGTCATTCAGCGGCCTTTTGCACCGGATCACTCAGCAGGTTTTCCACCCGGTTTGTGACGTAATCTAGCCCGTCCAGCAGGCCTGGGGGGAAGGCCGCAGAGGGTGGTTTCTGTTGAGCTAAAGAACGGATGGAGCGGATCATCGTCTCGGGTGTCATGCCGTCACGATTTTCGTCCAGCATGGTGATCAAGCCCAGTTGTTCGGCCCGGCTGGCCCGGATCCATTGTTCCAGACGCGGGGTGGTGCGGGGAACGATGACGGCCGGTTTGTCAAATGATAGGACTTCGCAAAAGGTATTGTAGCCACCCATGCAAACCACGCCTTGTGCGCCGGCAAACAGGGTTTCGATCTGCGATTCAAATCCCACTGTGGTGACCCGACCGTTCAGCTTTTCCGCACGGGTTTCAAAGGCGGCACGGGTCTCGCCGGACAGGAACGGACCATAGACCAAAACGGCGCGTGGATTGAGATCCGGCTCGCGTTCATAGGCAGACAGTACCAGATCCACCATCGCCGCGCCGTCGCCGCCACCGCCAGGGGTGATCAGCACATAGGGCTGTTCGGGGGGCTCGCCAAGAGCGCCAAGGTCGCGACGCAGATAGCCGGTCCAATGGGTGCGCGCTTGCACTGCGGGGCTAAGGTCGAGACCAGCGGTGGGGTCGTAGATGGATCGCAACCCGTAAACCCAGAGTTCGTCGTAAAAGCCTTCGGTGGCGGAAATGGCCCCTTTGCGGTCCCATTCGGCGGCCAGCACCTCGGGTTCGTCCAGCACATCGCGCAGGCCCAGCACAAGTCGCGCCCGACCGCGCGATTTGAGCATGTCCAGCGTCGGCAGCAATTCACCGTGAAACCCGGTGGGCTCTTTGTCGACGATCAGAATGTCGGGGTCGTATTGCTCGGCGGTGGAGCGGATCAGGCCGGCACGCAACTCGGTGGTCTCATCAATGCTCATGCCCATGGTGCGCGAGTCATAAGAGCCATCCGAGCGTTTGATGACGCCGGGCAATCGGACGTGGTCCACCCGCGATGGAAAAGCAAATCGGCCTGCGACAGGAGAGCCGGTGAGGATCAGTGCCGAGGCAGTGGGATCCGCAGCGGTAATGGCACCGGCCAAAGCGCGAGAACGGCGCAGGTGACCAAGGCCAAAGGTGTCGTGACTGTAAAGCATCACCCGTGGGGCGCGTGGTGTTGCCTCGGCTGTGGTGCTGGAAGTGGCGTGGACTGTCATGTTTGAGCCTGAGCGAATTGATCAAAAAAGTGGGGCACGGCGGGATGGATTGAAGCGGCGAAATGAAATTTGGACGATGGTATTAGGCGCAGAAAGGCAGGTCGCACAAGTCGACAGGCCGATCGCAACGGCGTCAATTGAGGTATCGGGAAAAACCCATTTCTGCTCGGCCATTGTCCGCCTCAGGTTGCGCAGCCTACCCGGATCGGTGTGGGGGCAGGCACGGTCCATGTTTCTTCGCGTATCTCCGTGGTTTTTCCGGCTGCAAATGTCTTTGCTGGCAGATGTCCCATCCCGGTGGTTAGCGAACAGGAAATGTATAACCTGCGTGAAATTAACATGCAATCAGACAGGGCACATCTACTTGCAAAGTTGTGTGTGGTCATGGTGTTTGCGCTGTGAACATGTCTGGGCTAATTTCGACCAAATCATCCGAGGACTTCCTACCCTATGACGCATCTGTTTTTCCGGTTTCTATTGAGTGGTTTGCTGGCGTTGATGCTGACCTTGCCACTGGCCAGCCCCCTGACGGCGCAAACCGATAACGGCAGTGGAGCAGAGGCGCTGGCCAAAGCGATCGAGCAAGCCACGGACAATGGCGTCGGCGTCATTGTGCTGGATGGTCGTGGTCAGCTCATCTCTGACCTTGCCGTTTCAGAGAATCCGGAGGAGGCCATTGATCCGATGGGCGGGCCCTCGGCGCTGATGCAGGCGCAATCCGAAGTCGACAAGTTCCGCCAGGAACTGCGCAGCCGGCTTGCTGCGCTGCCCTACTCGGTGTTCGAGGTGAAATACATCCTACGGCAAACCAGCCCGGATGGGCGTATTCAGACCTATCTGGAGATCTTGGGCTGGAGCGTGCTGCTGTTGCTGATTGGCCGCTGGGTGTCGATTGAGATTTACGGAAAAAGGATTGCCAAACGGCTGGTGGTGGCGCGGGTCAAATCCGCACCAGAAGGCTATCGCGAGAAAATGCCATTCCTGGTGTTCCGTTTTGTGATGGGCCTTGGTGCGACGGTTTTTGCGATGGTATTCGCCGGGCTGGCTGGCTACCTGATCTTTGGACCGGCAGAAGACAGTTCGGTCAAATTCACCGTCACAGCGGTTTATACGGCCTATTTCCTGGCCAGTACGGTGACGGATCTGTGGCGCATGGTGCTGTCACCCTATCTCAGCCAATACCGGATTCCGATTTTTTCGGATCGCGATGCCAAGCGGCTCTATCTCTGGGCCTCAGTGTTGGCGACCTATGATATTTCCTCGATTCTGTTTGCCACTTGGGTTGGGGATTTTGGCCTTAACTACAATGTCTATGCCATGGTGCACGGCGTGCTGACACTGGCGGGCACGGTTGGCAATCTGGCAATGGTGGCGTTCATTGGGTGGCCCGTCAGCAATGCTATTCGCGGTGGCAAGAGCAAGGCGGAATGTACCTGGTTGGTGCGCAGCCTGAGCACGATTTGGGCGCCGGTAATGATGGCTTATATGTTGTTTGGCTGGCTTAACCTAGCTTTTGACCTCGTGTTGGAGCGAGAGGCGCCAATCCCGCTGATGGTGGGCACCTATATGGTGCTGACCTCGATCCTGATTGTTTATGGCGCCATCAACTATGTGATCGAGCGGTTCTTTGACCGCGCTCGCCGGGTGCAGCAGCTAAACGAGGATGTGACCGAGGCTGCATTGGACTTGGGGTCAGAAGATGAGACGGCAAGAGCTCTGACTGTCCGGCACGCAATGAGTACCTTTGAGGATCTGGCGCGTCGGGTGGCTGGAATACTAGCCTTTGTGGTTGGCGCTTATGCATTGGTGGTGATCTGGAACCCGGATGCGGGGTGGATGGACACCACAGTATCCGAGCGGGTGATCGACGTGGTTTCGATCTTGTTCATTGGTTATGTGGTCTACCACCTGTTTCGGATTTGGATCGACAGCAAGATCGCCGAAGAAACCGTTGATACCAGCGAGGGTGAGTTGGGCGACGAGGGCGGTGAAACGGGTGCCAGTCGGTTGGCGACGCTATTGCCGCTGTTTCGTGGGGCCATTCTGGCGGTTGTTGTGGTGTCGATTGGCCTGATTGTGCTGCTGGAACTGGGGATCAACGTTAGCCCACTGTTTGCCGGTGCTGGTGTCGTCGGACTGGCGATTGGCTTCGGCTCGCAGACACTGGTGCGCGACATCTTCTCGGGGGCGTTCTTCCTAGTGGATGATGCATTTCGCAAGGGTGAATACATTGATATTGGTGATGTTAAGGGCACGGTGGAAAAGATCTCGGTACGCTCGTTCCAGTTGCGCCACCATCTGGGGGCGTTGCAGACCATTCCGTTTGGCGAGATCCGGGTGCTGACCAACTATTCCCGCGATTGGGTGATCATGAAGCTGCCTCTGCGGGTCACTTATGACACCGATGTTGAAAAGGTGCGCAAGCTGATCAAGAAACTGGGGCAGGAGTTGCTGAGTGATCCGGTGATCGGTGACAACTTTATCCAGCCGTTGAAGTCGCAAGGTGTCATCGAGATGCAGGATTCTGCGATGATCATTCGGGTTAAGTTCATGACCAAGCCCGGCGATCAGTGGCTGGTGCGCAAGAAGGTCTATGAGGAAATTCGCCAGTTGTTTGAACGGGAAGGCATCCATTTTGCCCACCGCGAAGTTACGGTACGTTTGGCAGAGGGCAAGTCCGAGGATCTGAACCCGCAGCAAAAGCAGGCGGTCACCGGCGCGGTGCAGGCGGCGATTGACGAAGACATGCTGGATGAGACCGGCGGTGGTGGTGATGACCGATAGACCTTATTGCAACGGAGCACTCCCGTCCCCGCGCCGATCCGCGGTGTGAAAATCTTGCAAGATTTTTGGTCGGAAAATTCGAATTTTCCGGGGTAGGTTTGGTCAGTCCGACCAAGTGGCGACGGCACTGCCACATTGCGCTGCCGGGTGATCCCAGACCATTTTAGTCGAAGTCAGTTGCAATGGCGGTGCCAATCGCTGGCCGAGCCCCCAGCCGCTGTGCTCGGGTGTGCTTGAGTAATCCGCGTCTGTGGATGAGGAGATCTTGGGGCCAGTGGCCGTTTTTTCCAGACTGGTAAGCAGCACGGCAGTGCGGGCGAGCGACAGGCGCGCTTGCGGGACTGACTGGCCTTTGGCAGCAGCACTTAGCGCCGAGAGCACTGCAGCCGCCATCAGATATCCGGTCGCGTGGTCTAGCGCTTGAACTGGTAGCGGAGTTGGGTGAGTGGTGTCTGCCCAGTTGCGCCCAGCGTCGGCAATGCCGCAACTCATCTGTACCAGACTGTCAAAACCGCGTCGGCTGGCCCAGGGTCCGGTCCAGCCATAGGCGTTCAGGGTGACGTCTATGAGGTTTGGCGCCAATCGTCTGCGGGCCTGCAGATCATAGCCCAACCCTTTGAGCGCACCGGGGCGATAGCCGTGAACCAGGACGTCAGCTTCTGAAAGTAACACCTCGAAACGGTCTCGGCCCTCGGTGGTGCGCAGGTCGAGATAGGCGCAATGTTTGCCTAATGATATGTCGGGGATCACTCCGGGTTCATCCCAGCCAGGTGGATCGATGCGCAGTACCTCGGC
>Ga0209292_1005883_pt1 | contig 12308 bp, 11 predicted proteins | sample GOMGulsemesocosm_2_FD_184634 | JGI IMG/M metagenome (GOLD analysis project Ga0209292, IMG submission 184634) | Methane-oxidizing microbial communities from mesocosms in the Gulf of Mexico - GOM9C Gulf of Mexico (SPAdes) (version 2) | ecosystem: Environmental > Aquatic > Marine > Cold seeps...
GCGCTCTCTTGACTTGATTGCGGGCAACAGTGGAGTCATCGGCTATCATCACAATGCGGTCGCCAAGCTCTTTGCCAACACTTTCATCGGCAACATCATCGCTAAGATCAGTGGAAACAGGGTTAATTTCATTGAGGATTTTTTCTACATCCAAAATAGAAACCATTTCTTTGTCTATTTCGGTTACCGCGGTTAAATAGCTAGACCTACCCGCACCTTCAGGGGGCGGCATCATATCTTTCCAACTGAGTGTCACGATACGCTCAACACCGGCAACCAAGAAACCTTGCACACTGCGGTTGTATTCCGCGATAATAATAAAGGAATCGGCTGTTTGAGTAATTGACGGGCCGCCAATAGCCTTACTCAAATCAATAACCGAAATAGTTTGCCCTCTTATATGCGCAACACCTTTAATATACGAATTTTGCTTGGGAAATGCAGTTAAACGAGGACATTGTAATACTTCACGCACTTTAAAAACATTAATACCAAATCTCTGTTTGCCAATTAATTTAAAAAGTAACAATTCCAGCCTGTTCTGACCAACTAATTGCGTGCGTTGGTTAACTGAATCTAATACACCTGCCATATAAACCTCGGTTAATAACCAATATTGTTACCCTGTACTCTTTGCAGTTTAAGCCAAGGAGGCACAATTCTTGATTATCTAATTAATGTGTCAATTATAAGTCGGGTAAACACCCGTTGTGACCAATGAACTTATCTAAAAAGTCTTGTTAATACAACATAAGTAATTAATGAGACTATAATTAATACCTTTTTGTCACTATATTGACAGACTAACCTCTATGCTAGCTAATTTAAGCATAGTCGAGTATTTGAATTTACCTAAAGATTAACTATAAAAACTATGCCTAATACAAAAGTCTTTTTATTTATTGTCAAGCTTATCGTGCTGCTGCCATTATCAATTAGCGCAACATCGTTCGACCATGCCAACGTTATTGACTTAGTAAAAAAACACCTTGAAGATAATATTATATCACCTGAAGGCGGAAGAATTGCCATCACAATAGCGAATATTGACCCAAGAATAATTATAAGGCCCTGTCAACAAGCACTGAATGTAAATATACCTGAAAATCATAGAGGGAGGAATGTAAATGTTAAAATTTCTTGTGATGATTCAATGTCCTGGGTGATGTATCTTCCAGCCAAAATAGAAAAAACCTTTCCGGTATTAGTGGCCAAAATCACCATTGAAAAAGGCATGGTATTAACTGAAGGCAATATTGCTCTGCAGTTTATATCCCTCAATAAAATACGTGGTAAAAAATTGTCAGATAAAGCGGCAATACTTGGCAGTAAAGCAAAAAAACGTATCGCAAAAGGAAAAGTAATTACGCCTAAAAGTGTGTGTTTAATATGTAAAGGGGACAGCGTAACGATAATAGCCGAATCTGATAGTTTTATGATTAAAACACGTGGCACCGCAATAAGCGATGGTAACCTACATCAACAAATACGGGTAAAAAATAGTCGTTCAGGGAAAATAATCACTCCTAAAGTTAGCGCTATGAATCAAGTAACTATTCACTTATAATTTTATTAGCTTTTAAATTTAAGTTTTCTTTTTATTTGCCGATATAAAATCAATATATAAATTTAATTAATAACTTTCGCCGCAGGTTAATATTATGGCTATAAATATCAACAACTTGAACAACCAAACTCAAGTAAACCAAAATAAACAAGAGCATGTGAAACAGCAAACTGCCCAAACAGTCGCGGCTAATACCGCAAAACAGCCGACGGCTGATTCTGTTTCTATCACCCCGCAGGCAAAGCATTTAAGTGAACTACAAAAAAAAGCGAGTGACGCACCGGTCATTGATCAGAAAAAAGTAGAAGCGCTAAAAAAAGCCATTGCATCAGGTGATTATAAAGTTGACCCACAAAAGCTAGCGGCAAGCATTGCCCTATTTGAATTTGATTTACTCTAACGCTATTAAGTTGATATCAATGAAACAGTAGGTGATAATCTTACTATAATCATTTTCTTTTAAAGGCGCGTATTATGTCAGCATCACCTCAATCATTAGCATTTCTTGCTAAACAACATACGCAACTTCAAGCATTAAAAAACATCATTGCTGAAGAAAAGGTTATTCTACAAAACCACCAACCTGAAGCCCTGCTAAAAATAAGTGAGCAAAAAAATCAGCTGTTAATCAGTATTCAGCAGCTAGATAAAGAGATAAGTCTCCATCAACAATTCGCTCAAGACAAAATTGCGGGATTATTAAGTGAAGAACTTATTACTATTGAGCGTTTATTAAAACATTGCCAACAACAAAACCAAGTAAACGGACAAATCATCACTCAATCACAACTTGCCGTTGAACGAATGAAAACTACCTTATTAGAAAGTCATAATAAAACCGCCATTACTTACGATAATAAAGGCAAGAAAAGTGGCGGTTTATCAAGTATCGGGCTGAAAGCCTAAGCAAGTTTAATCATCCTAAATGACAATTAAAAATATTGAATGTCTTTAATTTCTTTGCGGTTTAAACTGGACTGATAAATATCGTAGACATCTTTAAAGTCTAATTGTAACTCCGTAGTGTAGGTATCCCCAACCGGGTAGCTTTTAACTACTTTAGCTCCACGGATCACCCCTTGAACAGAAGCCGCTAATTGCTGGTTGTTGATAATCATATCTGCCATGGTGGTTTTACTACTAACTTGCTGACCGTTTATTTGCTCAGCGAGCTCTGCATAGGCCGCAATTTTAGACGCCTTAATGGCCATTAGCATTCGCTGAGTTTCGTGCTCAGAATTTTGCAAGCTAATCGGGGCATAACCAATACCGCGAATGATGGGAAAAGCATCCGGTTTAACCGCTTGCCACTGTATATGCTTATCATAAAGGCTTGAACATGAACTGGTTAACAGTAGTGTGACACTAACAAAAAGCACTTTAATACCATGATTCATCTTCTTCTTCCTAATAACATAAGGTGGATTAAGGGTGAAATCAGCATTAATCTTGTATCTCTACAGCACGTTGATTTTCAAGTAACATCGCATTACTGCGAATGATCATGCCATCTTTCATTTTAACATTTTCACTGTACTTTTTTTCTTCGCCCAACACCCAAGAAGGAATAAACGATTGTGCAGTAGCAACAACCACATGTGATTGAATGCCAATCATACGTGCGTTAATTAAAATACCATTTTCCTGTTCCATCATGGTACCCGCTACTATATAGTCAATAATCTGACGTTCAGGCAACTCTTTCCAGTCACGACTAAACACATAGTCGCCAGCTTTAGTAACCCGAATATGACCAGTAGTTTTATAATCAATCACCACTAAACCGTGTCGTTGCAGCTCATGAACAAAGTTTTCAGCCAATTGATTACCTAGCCAGTTGGTCGATTCTAGATCGTTTAAATTAACAAAAGAGGCCACCGCTACCGGTGTTTTTGCATTCACAAAGGCGCTGCTCTCTAACATTTGATAAGCCAACCCTTTAACGACATCATTGATGGCATGTTTAGGTAGGTTATAACTGTCAATCTCACCTTTATCCACTTGCGTTAATTTATAAAAATCATCTTCTTGTGTCATTTCACAAGCAAGTAGCGCTGGTAAAAGTAATGGTATAAGCCACTTTTTCATGGTATTCCCCTTTAAAAAGTCAGCGCTGTAAAATTCAAAGACCCAAGCGCATTAACTGGCAACTTTATTTATCTGCCTAAAACAATGCACATATTAAGCCAAGTATAGAGTATCTCGTTTAAGAGAATAAACAGGCATAATTCATGCATTATGCTAACCAGTTACCTAAGAATAGGATGCTATCCTTATTCACAAAGTTAAATATGTAGGCATAAGCTTACTTCAATGGATATATTTTATGCGAAATCAACTGTTATCATTGGGTTTATTGACAAGTTTACTACTGCTTTGCTTTACCGCTAGCGCTCAATGGTATGAAGCGCAAGGGCATGCGAGCTTAGAAAAGCACTCTCTAAATATAGCCAGAGCTAAAGCAACAGAGAACGCGTTAAAAAAAGCCCTGTTAGTAGCCGGTGCCAGTGTGTCGAGTGTACAACAAGTGGTTAATGGCTTACTCACCCAAGACCAACTCAATATCAGAGCGAGTGGCAATGTAAATTCTATTGAGCTTATCGATGAATTTCATAGTAAAAATACCATTACCGTACGTATTCGTGCTGATATTTATCCTCAAGAAAAGCAATGTTATTCAGTTGACTTAAAAAAATCAATACTACTGACTAAAAGCCATTTAAACCAACGAGAACAGGCTAGCATCGGCAATATTTACTCGATCAACTATAGTTTTATCAAAAAGCTAAATCAACATATGGTGTCAAACAGTCATTTTTCTCATCCCAAAATATTACTTAACAGTAGTACTGCCTTTGCTCGCTTAAACCAAAACCTGCAAACACAAGAGATTAAAAAACTGGCGATGTCTTTAGCTGATAGCTCAGATAGTCAATATGTGCTTTTTAGTGAGATTGATGATATTTCCTTAACCCAGCAAAGAACCAATACTTGGCAAGTTTGGCAACAAGGTGCTTATCCGAGAAATTTTAATTTCACTCTCTATTTATACAATGGTTTAAATGGCGAACAAGTGTGGCAGCAAAGCTATCAAAACAGCGCCGTTTGGTCATTTAACAAAAGAGCAACGGTTGATGTCCAAAGTAGCGTTTTTTGGCAAAGCGAATACGGCAATATGCTAATGTCTTTACTTGATATAGCGGTCAAAGATTTAGATGAGCATATTATGTGTGAGCCAAGTGAAGGCAAGCTACTGCAAGTAGCAGGAAATCAAGTAGTGATTAATTTAGGTCGTCACCATGGGGTTAAAATTGGTGATGAATTTTCATTAGTTCACTTAAATAACTTTGTTAGTGATAGTGGTAAACTCTACGCTAGTCATAATATTAGTGCTTACAAAGTGAAGGTCACCAAACTCACTAAGCAAAGTGCTACGGCGATAACATTAGATAATGAATTACTCGGTAATATTCAAATTAATGATCTTGCGGTAAGATTTTAAGGCTAATTTCAAACAAACAGTTAACATATCAAAGACAACCGATTACAATTGTTGAGTTGTCCCCTTAGTTTAATGGATAAAACAAGGACCTCCTAAGTCTTAGATACAGGTTCGATTCCTGTAGGGGACGCCATTTTATTTTTAATGCTGTGAATTGAAATGTCTTCAGCTAAACATCGCCAAATAAAATATATTGCCAGTCATTAGCTAACGAATATGATGTAGAAAATAAAAAAACTCTTTTATTCACAATGAATAAAAGAGTTTTTAATGTCTATTGTTATATACAAAACCCAATAGAGAACAACGTACTGTAATAAGACTAAGCGACTTATAACAACTAAATATTTTCATTATTTATTATGTTTGTGCTGTTTTAACTTCGATGTCACCTGCGACTACAGTATTACTTAACATTGCTGAAACTGCCATAATGAGTACTGCAAGGATAACCGTAGTCAACTTTAGTCCACGTGTGGATGACTTGTTCATTGCTAACCTTAAATTGAATTGAGTTGCTTAATTATTTTTAGTGCCATAATTTTTTTCGCATAGACGAAAAAAATTATTAAGCAAGGATGCAACCTTGGTTAAAAAATATACTATTCAAAATTATAATACAAGTAATAAATTCATTTACTTGGTTTAATTTAACTAAACGGGCTTATTAATGTTTTCATTGCCGAAAAATTGCGCTTGATAAGCTTGTTGCTGTTCTGAAGTAGTTTTTCTCACTTTGATTGATGCGGTTAATACTTTATTACCGGTACTGGCAATGCCTAAACTGACATCCCCTCCCATTAACTGACAAATTTCTTTTACCATCGCCATATGAGTACTGTATTGTGAAATATCTTTACCAATATAATTAACAAATGGCGTTTTCAACTCAACCTGCTCATCAAAATGACAAGTAAAAACAAACAGCATTAACACTGAGTCTAATTTATGATGATGAGCTTTTATAGTAAGCCTGACATTGTCAATACTATATAACTCATGAATAGTGTCGCATAACGCAATCAAAAACTGCTGAATACGAAGTTCATCACTACTGATAAAGTCGGGAACCGTTGGATCAATCAACAGGGTGATCATTTTATTGTCGGGCATAGGCTGAGCTTTCAACATCGCATCGATACGATCTAAAAAACCATGAAAGTCGAACGGCTCAGCCTTAAAAACGAGCTTCCCTGATTTTATATTCGATAATTCCATCACCGAATTCAGCAGTTGCCCCATATTTTTTTGTGCTAATTCAATATTTTTAATAATGACTTCTTGTTGATTGACTTTAGTGTTTCTTAGTTGCTCGGTAAAATGATTAATGGCTTGTAAGGGCATTTGTAATTCTTGATTCAAGGTATTTAAAAAGTTTGTTTTAACGACGCTATCTTGCTCAGATTGATCTTTAGCAATAATTAATTCTCTCGTTTTCCGAATAACTTGTGAACTTAATTCATTTGAATAAGCAGCCATCATCAGTATCAAGAGTTGAAAGGTAAGCCCGCCGAGTGTTGCTCCTATCAGGATTCCCCACGCTTGCCAGTTTTTTGGTTGCATCTGCCAAGACGTTTTATCGACTAAACTCATCCGCCAATGACGAGAATTAATATTTAAATCAACCTGCTCGGCTTGCTTGTTAACGGCATTAAGCTGTTTACCAAATATAAGATAGGGCTCAACAGCACTTACATCTTCCACAATTAAATCAATATCATCCAGAAAGGACTCAGAAATATGTTTAAAGAATGGTTTAAACTGAACTACAGCCACCACAAACCCTAACAGTCTATTTTCAGCATAAACAGATAAAATGAATAATATTCCAGGATTACTGTGGTTATCTTGCAATAAGTTTAAAGGGGCACTAGCAATCACGTTTTCAGTCGCCATGACCTTAGCCATTGAAATGATACCTTCAGCATTCGTGAGCACGTCGTAACCAACCACCATAGAATTGCCAACATTTGGATAGACATATTGTACCGGCGCATAAATGGCTCGGTTTTGTGTCGCGGTAACGATACCTTTATTGTTACGTTGAGTAATCACCGAATATCGTTGTTCGTATGCTAAACGTTGCTCATTCGTTACCATTGGTGCCCATTCAAGTGCCCTGATCGCTGAGTTTTTATGATACCTATGCTGCGCAAATTGATTAAATTCAGCAGCCGTGACGTGATCGCTCGCTTTGAAGAATGCTGAGAGGCTTTGTAACTCACCCTCAATGAGAAGAATTTCATTTTTAATCGCATGATTAACCTCCACTTTTACTTCTTTAAATAAATCATCTCTATTATGCAGTTGTACATTTTGCGCTATGTTAAACAATAAGCTAATGGCAATAAACGCTAACGATGAGGCAAAAATAATAAATAATCGTTTTGAAAGCGTTAACTGCTGACGGCGTTGGGTCAGTAATAACAACGGAGTGAAAAACACCGCCATCAGTACACTTGCCGACCAGCTGCTAAAAAAGGTATAGAGTAGATTCCCCCCTAACACTTTATTATCGAGCATCGCAATAACAACACTAGCGATTGCCGAGACTAACGAGGTTAATGGGCCAATTTTAAAGAGGAACAAATATAGCGACTTTCTCGATTTCAACCAGCCTTGCTGATAAACCTCCTGCGACGAAAGTTGTTTAGCCCAGTAGCTTTGTAGCATAACGGTGAGTATCGTAATGATCACCAGCGCGGAGGTTACATCTAAGTGTAAATACCAAGATAAGAAACTTGAAAAGGCTAGAACAGCTAAGGTTGAAACCAGTAAAACATTAATGCCCCAATAAATAACCAGTGCAGTGGTTATTCCCGCTACCGGAGCAATAAAACTGATAAAAGAGTACGGAACAATAAATAATAAAGTACTGACAAAAACAATCAGGTAAATAAGAGCAGCAAAAGTAAATTTACGAAGATGTTTAGACATTATTTATAACTAATCAATCAATTGAAGTATTTATCCTGAAAGAATTCTACCACTATTTTTTACCGGCTCCCAAATATATGTGTTGCTTTACGCACCAGATATTCACGTTAACGAATTTTCACAATGAAAAAATATAATAAAAGATATAATTTAGTTTGCGCTCCCCTCGTTGGTAGGAGAAAATACGGCCAATTAATTTGAGTAAAAAACCTTTATAAAAAATATAAATATCTGGAGCTAATATGTCGTCGCGTAAAGAACTAGCTAATGCCATTCGTGTTTTAAGCATGGATGCCGTGCAAAAAGCAAAATCAGGCCATCCTGGAGCCCCAATGGGAATGGCGGATATCGCCGAAGTTTTATGGCGTGACTTTTTAAAGCACAATCCTAGTGATCCAAATTGGGCTGATCGCGATCGATTCATTCTTTCTAATGGTCATGGCTCAATGCTGGTTTATTCTTTATTGCATTTATCTGGCTACGACTTATCTATTGATGACTTGAAAAATTTCCGTCAATTACACTCTAAAACGCCTGGTCATCCTGAATATGGTTATACTCCAGGTGTTGAAACAACTACCGGCCCGCTAGGCGCAGGTATTTCAAACGCGGTGGGTATGGCGATTGCTGAAAAAACCTTAGCAGCGCAATTTAACCGTGAAAATCACGATATTGTAGATCATTTTACTTACTGCTTTTTAGGTGACGGTTGTTTAATGGAAGGGATTTCTCATGAATCTTGTTCATTGGCGGGCACCTTAGGTTTAGGTAAACTTATCGCGTTTTGGGATGACAATGGTATCTCTATCGATGGTCATGTTGAAGGTTGGTTTACTGACAACACCCCTGCTCGCTTTGAAGCTTATGGCTGGCATGTGATCAGTGTAGATGGTCATGACTCAGCGGCAATTGCTGCAGCAATCGCTGCAGCAAAATCAGTGACCGATAAACCAAGCATGATTTGTTGTAAAACTATTATCGGTTTTGGCTCACCAAATAAATCAGGTACCCATAATTGTCATGGTGCGCCATTAGGTGATGACGAAGTACAAGCAACGCGCGATTTCCTAAACTGGGAACATGCGCCATTTGAAGTACCTGACAATGTTTATGCTCAGTGGGATCAAAATGAAAAAGGCACAGCAAGCCAAATAAGCTGGAATGAAAAATTCTCAGCATATCAAGCTGCTCACCCAGAATTAGCCAGCGAATTTGAACGTCGTGTCATCAAAGGCGACTTACCACAAGACTTTGAAGAAAAAGCCAATGCGCTTATTCAACAATGTCATAAAGATGGTGAAAATATTGCATCGCGTAAAGCATCACAAAATACCATTGAAGCATTCGGTAACGTATTACCTGAATTGCTAGGTGGCTCAGCCGATTTAGCGGGCTCCAACTTAACCTTGTGGTCGGGCTCTAAAGGTATTGAAACCGACCCTGCCGGTAATTACATTTACTATGGTGTCCGTGAATTTGGTATGAGCGGTATCATGAATGGTATTTCGTTACATGGCGGCTTTATTAATTACGGCGCTACGTTCATGATGTTTATGGAATACGCACGCAATGCTGTACGTATGTCAGCATTAATGGGCATTCAAAACATTTTTGTTTACACTCATGATTCTATTGGTCAAGGTGAAGATGGTCCAACCCATCAACCTATTGAGCAGTTAACTAACTTACGAACTACGCCAAACTTAATCACATGGCGCCCATGTGATGCAACTGAATCAGCAGTTGCATGGAAGGCGGCAATACAAAGCCAAAAAGCGCCTTCTGCGTTAATTTTCTCTCGTCAAGGTTTACCGGCCATGACCCGCACTCAAACGCAAGTGTCTGAAATAGAGAAAGGCGGCTATATCTTACAAGATTGCGAAGGTACACCTGAAGTGATTTTAATTGCCACCGGCTCTGAAGTTGCCCTAGCCGTTGAATCAGCTGAAACATTAACGGCGCAAGGTAAAAAAGTTCGCGTTGTTTCAATGCCGTCAACTAATGTCTTTGATGCACAATCAGTTGATTACAAAGAATCGGTATTACCTAAAAATGTTATCAAACGTGTTGCCATTGAAGCGGCCCATGTTGATTTCTGGGCTAAATATGTTGGTTTGAATGGTGCTGTGGTTGGTATGACGACCTTTGGTGAATCGGCACCTGGGAAGGTACTACTTGAGCACTTTGGTTTTACTGTTGATAACGTAGTTGACACGGTTAACGCACTATAAACTGCTCCTACTATTTAGGTGGGCATTTTTTGTCCACCTAAACCTTCTTATTACTCCGGAAATACCCGCCCTATTTGCCTATGATAAATATTGCTATTAATGGCTTTGGCCGTATCGGCCGCAGCATTGTTAGATCGTTATATGAAAATGACCGCAGCAAGATATTCAAGCTGGTTGCCATTAATGATCTCGCGCCTGCTGATGGGATCGCCCACTTATTAAAATACGACAGTACTCATGGCCGGTTTCAATTTCCGGTGGTGTTAAAAGCAAATGATTTACTGATCAATCAAGATAGAATCGCGTTATCTCACCACAAAACACTCGATGAGCTCCCTTGGAAACAACATAACGTTGATATCGTACTCGATTGTACCGGTATCTTTGGTAGTAAATCAGATGGTTTAACACATATTAATCAAGGTGCTAAAAAGGTGCTATTTTCTCACCCCGCTAGCCATGATATAGATGCCACTATTATTTATGGCGTTAATCATCAACTGTTAACAAATGATAGCCGAATTGTCTCTAACGGCTCTTGTACCACTAACTGTATTGTACCGGTTATTAAAGTACTCGATGATGCCTTTGGTATTGAAAGTGGTACCATCACCACTATTCATTCATCGATGCATGATCAACAAGTTATCGATACCTATCACCCTGATTTGCGCCGCTCAAGAGCAGCGAGCCAGTCTATTATCCCAGTAGATACTAAACTTGCCGTCGGTATAGAAAGAATATTACCCAAATTCAAAGGCCGTTTTGAAGCTATTGCAGTACGAGTGCCCACACTCAATGTCACCGCCATGGATTTAAGTATTACCGTAAATCAAGATGTTAGTATTGATGACATTAACCAAGCGATAAAAGTGATTCAAGGTAAGGCGTTAACTGAAAATGGCCTGCAAGGAGTGTTATCTTATACTGAGGAGCCACTTGTTTCTGCTGATTTTAACCATGATCCACACTCTTGCATTGTCGATGGTAATCAAACCCGCGTAAGTCATAAACGCTTAGTAAAAATGTTAGTGTGGTGTGATAATGAATGGGGTTTTGCCAACAGAATGTTAGATACCACAGAGCAAATGTTTACGATAAAAAACTAATTATTTTGCGCTGTCCTCATAGCAAGACTAGTGAGTAGCAGCGCATGACTATATTTTCATACAAGGTAATGTCGCGGTAACTAAAACACTAAATAAACATTGACTTAGTATCTGCGCACATCGCTTTAAACTCATCAGTGTTCATAAATTCAGCTTCAGGTAAAACCCCTTTTTTCACATAACTATTCACTAAAACCTCCTGAGTTGACTCATTTTTAAAGATGCCATGATAAATAGCGCCTGCTCTGATAAAGTCTAAGTAATGCACCTCTTTGGGTAAAATAGTTAAATCATTCCAACTTTCAACTAATAATGTTAATTCATCAGAAAACTCCCAAGCACGGGTAATAGTACCACCCACTTTTCCTGACAATTTAATGATCGCTTGTTGTAAAAAAGTTGGGTTGGCAAAAACATCAGGGTGCTGCTCCGCCTCAGTTAAAATAGGTAACACACCAATATTATGAATTAACGCTGCTAATGTCACGGTATCTAAGGTTAACGGGGAATGCTTATGTTGCTTTAAGTACATTGCCATTAACGTAATAGCCACTGAGGCAACATCAATGGTTTTTAGCCATGCTTTTTTCATATACATAGCAACAATGTCATTTTCGGAGACAAACACTTGTTCAAGGGCCATCGCCGTGGCAATACTTTTAATTTGTCTTAAACCAATACGAGTAACCGCTTGTGAAACCGTTTCAACTTTAACGCTTCGCCCCAATAAAGCACTATTAGACACTTTAATCATCCCTAAAGAGAGTGCAGCATCTTGAGCAATAACAGCACTCATGTGAGCTAAGTTAACGTCAGGATCATCAGCAGATTGCCTTACTTTCAAGGCGACTTCTGGCAAGGTCGGCAACACTAAAGCATCTTGCTTAATTTTTTCCATTAAAATGGTATACAAGGCATTTTCAATCGCCATAAAATTCTCCTTTATTTTTATTGTTGAAAAC
>Ga0209292_1005886_pt1 | contig 12306 bp, 9 predicted proteins | sample GOMGulsemesocosm_2_FD_184634 | JGI IMG/M metagenome (GOLD analysis project Ga0209292, IMG submission 184634) | Methane-oxidizing microbial communities from mesocosms in the Gulf of Mexico - GOM9C Gulf of Mexico (SPAdes) (version 2) | ecosystem: Environmental > Aquatic > Marine > Cold seeps...
GACGGTTGGACTGAAGTGGTTCAAAGGAACTGCAACCAGTGCCACCGCAAAGATGCCAAGCGACTATTCAATCGCATTTATGCCAGAATGGTTCGAGGCCTTCTGGTTCCGAGTGGCCGTGGCGCCGACCTTTGAGAACTTCTTTCTGCCTGTCCTGACCATCTCTCTCTATGGCATGGGCTACATATCCAGAATGACACGCGCCTCGATGACCGAGGTGATGACAGCGCAATACATCCGAACGGCCAGGCTAAAAGGCGTCAGCTTCTACAATGTTGTGGTCAAACACGCACTACGCAATGCACTGATCGCCCCCTTCACCGTTATCATGCTGCAGTTTCCATGGTTGCTGAACGGCGTGGTCATCGTCGAGACCCTGTTCAACTACAAGGGTTTTGGCTGGGTGCTGGTGCAGGCAGCAAGCAACAACGACATTGAACTGCTGCTGGCGGTTTCCGTGGTGTCCGTCGTGGTGGTTTTGGTGACCCAGCTGATATCGGATATCGGCTATGTCTATCTCAACCCGCGCATTCGAATTTCATAAGGGAGGAAGAGCAATGGAACCTCTCAGCACGTTTGAGATCATCACCCGCATTCTGGTGCAACTGTCACCGGTTTGGATTTCACTTTTCTTACTCTACTCGATGTCGATCGCCTTTAAGCGTCGCTTGGGCCTCTATGGTAAACTGTTTGACAGTCCAATTGGCATGATCGGTTTCGGCCTGGTCATGTTCTGGGTGTTCACCGGCGTTTATGGTGCCATGGATATGATCGTAACCCACCCTGACGTGTTGGCTCAGGTCTCTGGGATGAAGAACAAGGTGCCCGGAACACCCATGCGTGGCGCTGAAGAGGGCGAATATGCCTGGTATCTTCTGGGCGGCGACAACTTGGCGCGCGATGTATTCAGTCGCCTGATCAAGGGCGCGTGGGAAGTCATCAAGATTGCGCCGCTGGCTGCAATCTTTGCCTTTATGGTTGGCATCACTCTTGGCCTTCCAGCCGGATATTTCGGCGGCAAACTAGACACCCTTTTGTCCTTCTTGGCCAACCTAATCCTGGCCTTCCCGGTGATCCTGCTGTTCTACCTTTTGGTGACGCCGGAAATCGTCGCAACCGGGGTGCCTAACTATATGGCCATCGTGTTGTTTGTCTTTCCAATCATCTTTTTGGCGGTATTGCTGAATTCCCGGTTCCACACTCGGCCTAAGCTGCGCACGCCGCTGTTGATTGGAGTGTTGGGATTTGCCACGTGGATGTATCTGCAGCTGGTGTCCAGCGGCGGCTACCTGATCAAAACGCCCGAGTATTACATCCCAGGCTTGCCCAAGGTACTCGACTTCTTTGACATCGATCCCGGCCTTTTGGTGGTGTTTGTCTCAGTGGTGTTTGTCAATTCACCCACGGTGTTCCGCATCGTGCGTGGCCTGACCATGGACATCAAGACTCGCGACTATGTCGCCGCAGCCCAAACCCGTGGCGAGGGATCCTGGTACATCATGCTGTGGGAGATCCTGCCCAATGCGCGTGGCCCACTGATTGTCGATTTTTGCCTGCGCATCGGCTATACAACCATCCTGCTGGGGACCCTTGGGTTCTTTGGGCTGGGGCTGTCACCCGAAAGCCCGGATTGGGGGAGCACCATCAACGACGGGCGCAAACTGTTGTCGATCTACCTGCACCCTGCCCTGCCACCTGCGCTTGCTTTGCTCAGCCTGGTCTTGGGATTGAACCTGCTAGCTGATGGTCTGCGCGAAGAAAGCCTTAAGGACTAAGGCAACGGTCTGGGGGCGCTGCCCCCAGACCCCCGGGATATTTTTAGCCAGATGAACGGACCTCGTGTCCTGAACATCGGCGGGGAGATGACAGATGAGTAAAATGGAAGAATATGACGGCCCGATCCTCGAGATCGACAAGCTGTCGATTTCGTTTTTCACCAGACTGCAGGAAATTCCGGCTGTGATGGATTTCTCAGTTTCAGTTAAGCCGGGCGAGGCCGTAGGTCTGGTTGGCGAGTCGGGCTGTGGTAAATCCACAGTTGCGCTGGGCGTGATGCAGGATCTGGGCAAAAACGGTCAAGTGGTCGGCGGCAGTATCAAATTCAAAGGCCGAGACCTGGCTGAGATGAGCCCGGAAGAACTGCGTGATGTTCGGGGCAACGAGATTGCAATGATCTATCAAGAACCGATGGCCTCGCTGAATCCGGCGATGAAAATCGGTAAGCAGCTGATGGAAGTGCCGATGATCCACGAGGACGTCAGCAAAGAAGAAGCTTATGCCCGCGCGCTGGAAGTGGTGACGGATGTGCGCCTTCCCGATCCAGAACGAATGTTGAATTCATTCCCGCACCAGCTATCGGGTGGCCAGCAACAGCGTATCGTGATCGCCATGGCGCTGATGTCCAAGCCGGCACTGCTGATCCTGGATGAACCGACCACCGCGCTGGACGTCACGGTTGAGGCGGCGGTGGTCGAATTGGTCCGGGACTTGGGCAAGAAATACGGCACGTCGATGCTGTTTATCAGTCACAATCTGGGACTTATCCTGGAAACCTGTGACCGGCTTTGCGTAATGTACTCCGGTGAGGCCGTTGAACGCGGCTCTATAGATGAAGTGTTCGACGATATGCAGCACCCCTATACACAGGCGCTGTTCCGCTCCATCCCACTGCCAGGAGCGGATAAAAATGCCCATCCGCTGGTGGCGATCCCTGGCAACTTCCCGTTGCCGCACGAACGACCTCCGGGGTGTAATTTTGGCCCGCGCTGCGACTACTTCGAAGAAGGTCGCTGTGACACCGGTAACATTCTGATGGAATCGGTACCCGGAAATGAAAGGCACCAAAGCCGGTGTTTGAAGTTTAAGGAGATTGATTGGAATGCTCCGATCTCCGTCTCCGAACAGAAAGAGAAAGCCAAGATCGGCGATGTCGTTCTGAAAATTGACAATCTGAAGAAATACTACGAAGTCGCGGCCAATGCCTTGTTTGGAGGTGGGGAAACCAAGGTTGTCAAAGCCAACGAGACCCTAAGTTTTGAGGCCCGCGAGTCTGAGACACTCGCCATTGTTGGTGAGTCTGGCTGTGGGAAATCCACCTTTGCCAAGGTTCTGATGGGGCTGGAGACCGCCACTGAGGGCGAGATCCTGCTGGACGGCAGCAACATCGAACAAATTCCAATTGAACAGCGCGACACTCAGACCGTAGCAGATATTCAAATGGTGTTCCAAAACCCATTTGATACACTGAATCCCTCAATGACTGTGGGACGGCAGATTGTCCGGGCTTTGGAAATTTTTGGCGTTGGTGACTCAGATGCTGCCCGCAAAAAGCGGACGCTTGAATTGCTGGATCTGGTGAAACTGCCACGTGCCTTTGCGGACAGAATGCCACGACAATTGTCAGGTGGACAAAAACAAAGGGTTGGCATCGCCCGGGCTTTTGCCGGCGGCGCCCGTATTGTGGTGGCCGATGAACCGGTGTCGGCGCTGGATGTGTCGGTGCAGGCTGCGGTGACCGATCTGTTGATGGAAATTCAACGCAACGAAAAGACCACGTTGCTGTTCATCAGTCATGATCTGTCGATTGTGCGGTACCTGTCAGATCGGGTCATGGTCATGTATTTGGGCCACGTTGTCGAAATTGGCGAAACAGATCAGGTGTTCTCACCGCCGTATCACCCCTATACCGAGGCGCTTTTGTCAGCGGTGCCGATTGCCGACACGTCGGTGGAGAAGAAACATATTGTGCTCGAAGGCGACATCCCATCAGCGATGAACCCGCCGTCTGGCTGCCCGTTCCAGACTCGGTGCCGATGGAAGGGCGAAGTGCCCAATGGCCTATGCGACCGTGAAGTTCCGCCAGTTCGGCAATTGGCAGATGGCCATCAGATCAAATGCCACTTGGCAGACGATGTCCTGAGCTCGATGGAGCCGGTTATCAAAGTCGCGGCAGAATAACAGAACTATGGATTGTTGCGGGTTTAGTGACCCGCAACCTCTTCTTCCAATTTGTGCCACTGCTCAAGCCAATCCTGCCCACCTAGGGATTCAATCAACGGCTGCAGCTGTTTCTCATAGGTCTTCCATTTCCCGAGGCCCTTGGCGTTGATTTTCTTGCGCACCTGAAGGGTTGATGCCGTCCGAACGGTGCCCTCCCCCAGCTCAGGATGCAAACAGGCATCTTGCCATGGCAGCCCAACCTGTTCGACTAACAACCGGATCTGTTCCTCAGGCTGTTGAACCAAAGCCCGGAATGACTGCATACGCATCTGCCCATCCAATTTGTCACTATAGTCTTCGGCGGCGCGATACACTTCACGCGTTGTTTGGCCAATCCAGGGTAATCGGCCGGAAAATTCGTTTCCTTCGTGGAAGTTGGTGAAATAGTTCGACAGCCCAACATCCAGCGGGTGACGGACCATGAAAACGAACTTGGCCTCAGGCAGAAGCAACTGGGCAATCCCGATGTCAAGACAGTTCAGCGGCATCTTGTCGACCACCACTGCGTGCTCATTCGGGAGCCCCTTGAACGCAGTACTCAGATAATAGTTCCGAAGGATTTCGATTTCTTCATCGGATCGACCCGCCAGCCACTGCCACCTATTTTGACCCGGAGCCAATCGCTGTTCAATCAGAGCCGCGGTTTGGGCAAGACCATAGCTCTCCCCGACGGTAGCGACTTGGTCGTGGCAATTGAGTATATTTTCAACCAGAGTGGTTCCGGATCTTGGCAAACCACAGACAAAAATCATCCGCGGCATGCCCTTTGGCGCATTCTGGCCGCCAGTGGGACAAAAATGCGCAACCTGATCATCGACTTTCGTTTTCAAACGCTCAAAATCGAACTTGCTGATCTTGGCCGATTTTGAGCGGGCAAAATGCCGAAACGCTGCTTGGTGACGTCCCGCTTTGGCCTCAACTTGTCCAAGGGTGGTGGAGACTAAGGCCTGCCCTCGCGTCGTTAGCTTTCCGGACTTTTCCAACTTGCGCATTCTTGCAACCAGTTTGGACTCCCGCTTGAACGGCTGTAGTTGGTTTAACTTGAAAAGTGCAAGAACGTGGTTTGGATCAACTTTCAGCGCTTGGTGAAAGTTTGCGATAGCCCCATCCATGTCCCCGGAAAACTGCATCATTTCGGCCATTTTCACCCAGAAAACAGCCTTCTTCGGCCAGTTTTCCGTGATGAAGTGAAGCAAGGCAATCGCCGTCGCTGTGTCCCCCAACTCAAAATAACAAATCGTCGCCCGATCCAGCGTTTCAATGCAATCCGCCTTCACTTCCAGCATCTTAACCAATAGTTTCAGGGCCAGGGCAAAATTTCGGGCAGCAATTAGTTCATCAACTTTAGAAAACGGTGCCTTCTCGTCAGGCATGACGCCTGTGCCAGAGGGAAATTGAATTTTCTGCATTGCTGACATAGGATATCCATAGCAAAATTGATTGCGAACAAGTCTTGAGACGGGATCAATTTAGATGGTTAAGATGAATTGTTGGTAAACTGTACGGACCTACTCAGCTAGCAACGCACCTGCGAGCCTAGTGAGCAGCGAACTTCCAATCCAATTTTTTGCCCCATTGGCTCAAGAATACGCCTACAAGATCTACGGTTTTAAGAGGTGCTCGTAACGTTGGTCGGTCAGAGTTTTTAGAAACGCCACCAGTGCATCAATCCTTCGATCATCCAGAGCTGGACCATGTGTCAGCTCTTTGACAGACAGGCTGTGTGGGACATCTGGATCCCTAAACGGCTTGCCTGTTTCCGGGTTTGTCTGGCGAGTCTCAACCAAGGAATTATACCGATTGTAAAACAACACCACGGTGCGCAGTTCCTGGAAAACCCCGTTGTGCATATAGGGGCCCGTTACGGCTACGTTTCGCAGGGTTGGCGTCTTGAATTTGCCCTGCTGTGCGAGCCCTGTCACCAATGGGTTGTTAAGCAAGCCCTCATCCACTGTTCCTGGTGCAACGCCATTCTGTTTGCGACCAGCCAGGTTTTCCGGCACACCGATATTGTGGTGCTCATAGTTGCTAAACGTCTCTGCCGGATCGATGGGGCTGCTTCTTAACTGATGACACATGTTGCAGTTGGTGAATTGCTGGGAAAAGAACAACAGTCGGCCCAGCTCCTCTTGGCGGGTTAGCTCTGCCTCGCCGCGCAGGAACCGGTCGTATTTGCTGTCAAATGGGGCAAACGCTTCACTGCGCTCAAAACTGGCAATGGCCTGTGTCATGCCCTCAAATGCTGTGTCGGTTTCGTCAAAAATATTTGGCCCAAACAGAGTTTGGAATGCATCGACATACTCGGGATTTTCCTGCAGTCTCTGCACCACCGATTGCCTGTCAGGCATCCCCATTTCAATCGGGTTTAGAGGTGGCCCCGCCGCCTGCTCTTCCAACCCCGAAGCGCGACCATCCCAGAACATGCCGCCAACCCAGACGCCCTCTTTGGTCTGATGGAAGCTGGGCACAAAGGCGGCATAAGAGGCGCTGGGGGCATTTCGATCACCCAGCGACACCCCGTCATCACCAAGTGAAAACGCCCCGTCTGCGGCGCGCCTAGGGTCTGCAAACCCATATTCAGGGTCATGGCAACTGGCGCAGGATTGGCCGCGATCAAGCGATAGATTTTCGTCAAAAAACAGCGCCTCGCCTAATTCGCGTAGCGCAGGCTGCGGTTCTGCAGCGACTCCACTGCAGATCACAACAAGGGTGGCGGCAAAGCTGGAAAATCTAAACATCATGGTCTCCGGTCATGGCGAATACCCGCCAATTGCCGGAAACCTTTAAGCGAGGCCTTGATTTAGCGCAATTCCTGATTTCTTTTGTCAGATAACCACCTGCAATTACATCGAAGCGGCAATGCCCCGATCAGCTTAACAGAATGACCACGATCATCAGCAGGTTCATCGCGGACAGTGGCAACAGCCAAGGTTTACGCCGATGCCAAAGTGCACCCAAAGTTGCCAAGGGCAGAGAAAGGCCAAAACCAGCGAGCGCAAAACTGCCCACGAGAACTCCTAACTGGCCGCTGTCCGGCCCCCAAGGTGTTCCCGGAATCACCATTCCCTTTAGGCCGACTCCAATCAGAATACCCAGTATTGCTCCAATCAAGGACATCAGAGCCCCGTGCAGATTCACCGCTGGGCGTGTCCCTAAAACACCATCTACGATCTCGCGTGTTGGTACAGCGCTAGGCTGCCACTGCAGGCGATCAAGGCGTTCGTCAAAGCTCTTGGCGATCATGGCTATTCCTCCAAAATTTTAAAACAATATTAACCAAGATAAAGGCGGATTAATGTCTTGCAGGCGGCGTTAACGAGGATTTAAGGCGGCCCTAACGTTGGGTTAACGCCACGGCGTGAAGAGGCTAGGAATTCAGCTACCCCAGATCTTCTTCACGTAATTTTGTGTCTCACGGTAAGGCGGAATGCCACCATATTTTTCAACAGCCTTGGGACCGGCGTTATACGCCGCAAGCGCCAGCTTCCAGGACCCGAATTTACGGTATTGCTTTGCCAAGTAGCGGGCACCACCCTCGAGGTTTTGCTGTGGTATTTTTGGATCAACGCCAAGTGCGCGCGCTGTAGCCGGCATCAGCTGCGCCAATCCCAAAGCACCTTTATGGGACTTGGCGTTGGCGTTCCAATTGCTTTCTTGCTGAACCAAACGAAGGAACAGATCCTCGGGCACCCCATGCTGACGCGCCGCCGAGCGGGCCATATCAAGATATTCACCGCGGTAACTGCCGTCGAATGGCAGGCTGCCCCATTTGGTGGGCGTGTAGATGCTGGGAGGCTGCAAGCGCACCGAGTTATTATACTGACTAGCTGCGCGTCCATCCAGCACCCGGGCATGAGATGCAAATAGGTTACGTTGGTTTTTTGTCCCAAAAATATCTGCCGTGGCACCATGTCCCACAGACAAAGAAGCCAACACTATGCCAACAACCATCTTGCGCATTGAAGTCCACCCTGCCCTGTTTCCTCACCTCGCGCGCAATATATAGAAACTGTCTTAAAATGAAAGCGCGCAGGCAAATCCTTGCCGGTTCCGAAAAGCCAGGCAATGCCGCATTCGCGAACTCACCCAAGTTCATCCACAGATGTCTGCTTTTCTCACCGGCGCTCCGGCTATACTGTGCGTTACCAACAGGCGCGGTCAGATTCGCGCCACCACAAAAGACAGCAATAAGGACACGCCCACATGGCCGGCTCAGTCAATAAAGTCATTCTCATCGGAAACCTGGGCCGCGACCCCGAAGTCCGCAGCTTTCAAAACGGCGGTAAGGTTTGTAACCTGCGAATTGCCACCTCGGAAAACTGGAAAGACCGTAGCACCGGTGAGCGTCGCGAAAAGACCGAATGGCACTCGGTGGCGATTTTTAGTGAAGGCTTGGTACGGGTTGCCGAGCAATACCTGCGCAAGGGCTCCAAGGTTTACATCGAAGGCCAGCTGCAGACACGAAAATGGCAGGATCAATCTGGCCAGGATCGGTATTCCACCGAAGTTGTTCTACAGGGCTTTGGCTCGACACTGACCATGCTGGACGGCCGAGGAGAAGGTGGCGGCCAAGGTTCTGGTGGTGACAGCTACGGTGGAGGCGGCGGCGGCAACTTTGGCGGCGGTGGCGGCGGTTACGACAGCGGCTCGCAAGGCGGCGGTGGTAACTTTGGTGGCGGCGGTCAGCAAGGTGGCTCGTCACATAGCATCGATGACGACGAAATCCCGTTTTGACATTGACCATATTGCAAATGTAAACTCTTATCGGTTTCACCAATGAATACAAAGGGCTGGCGCTTGCCGGCCCTTTTTTCTGCTCCATTCAAATTGTTTTATGGCTGATCATTTGACAATGCAAATTACGCATCTGCCCATCCGCGCCATCAGACTTGGTTCAATCCCTCTGCCTAGCCCAAGACGTTGTAACCTCGCCCGCGCATGCAGTTCTTGACGATATCCTCTCGTTCAGAATTTTTGCGGATCGCGCTCGATGTAACTCCCGCCAAGGCGCCAATAGCTGCTGCCTCTCCCGCGTTGCTGCTGTTGCCGTTCCAGATTATTGACGACGCTCCTGCCACTGCCGCACCAGTCGCCGCCGACCCGACCGCTCGTCCATCGACCGTGGCACCCGACGCTGCAAGCGTTTGACATTCAGCCAAGTCAGCGGAGTAGTTCGGGTTACTTGTTCCATCTATAACCGGCGTGTAGTTTGCGCCCGAATTATCGCAGCCTGCGGCCAAACCAACAACTGAAACGAATGCAATTTTATTGATCCAATACATGCCAAATCCTTTATGAATAAAATTAACTGATAATAGATTTCCTTACATCCCTGAAAATGTCTAGTACGGTTTTGTTGGCTTGCCTAACCGCGCAGTACTCCGTGCTCGGTGCTCGGTGCTCGGCTCTCGGTGCTCGGCTGGAAGGGCTGAACAATTGGACACCAAGGCCATCCAAAACCGAAAACTGGTCATACTCTAACAATGCCCTGACGCAGCAAAGCCGAGGGCAAAGGCGAATGGATTGCGCTCAGCGATCCTCAATGCTTTCACAGCCTTTGATCAACCCGAAACTGTTTCGTCAGGACAAATCCGTCTGAGGTAGAGGAAAGTTCCGCATAGCTCCGGCGCATATCCCGCCCATCCGTTCTATGAAATTTGTGTCGCAAATTTCACCTAGGTCGCAAACGGAACAGAATCTCGGATCGACCGTGGCATTCTGGTTTCAAGAATGCCGGGGGTGAACATGCCAAGAGAGCAGTGCTTTGTCAGCTTGATCGATCGCACAATTGGTGCAGCCCGTGGGCGCGCCGCGAGGGGACGACCTGCATGTATCTGAAAAACCTTCAGATCCATTCCCACGCATAGGTCCCAAAATGAACGATCAAACCAAAACCGCCACCCGCGCCACCCGCAGCGGAGGCCGCGCTGCGCGCCGTGCCGCTCGCGCAGCGCCAGTTGCAGAACACTTGCGTTCCGTCCGTCCAGGTATGGAGGGCGGCACTCTCAAACCGCTTTCACAGCAAGATATGGAGCGCATCCATGTCGCGGCCCTGGACGCGCTGGAACAAATCGGCCTGGCCGATGCGCCGCAAAGCGGCATTGATTACCTGACTGGTGTGGGGTGTATCCTTGGCGATGACGGCCGCATTCGTTTTCCTCGGGCCTTAGTCGAAGACACCATCGCCAAGGCCAATCGTTCGGTTACATTGTTCAGCCGCGATGGTAAAACCAACTTGGACCTGTCGGGAAACCGGGTTCACTATGGCACTGCGGGCGCTGCGGTCCACATGGTCGATGTGCACGGCCGCGAGTATCGGGAATCTACCGTGCAAGATCTGCATGATGCCGCCCGCATTACTGACACGCTGGACAACATTCACTTCCTTCAACGGCCAATGGTCTGCCGTGACATTGCGGACAACCGTGAGATGGACCTGAATTCCATTTACGCAACAACTGCGGGTACCACCAAGCATGTCGGGGTTTCCTTTACTGACCCCACCTATGTGGATGACGCGCTTGAGATGCTGCACATAATTGCCGGTGGCGAAGACAAATGGCGAGAGCGCCCCTTTGTGTCGAACTCCAATTGTTTCGTGGTGCCACCGATGAAATTCGCCACCGAAAGCTGCGAAGTGATGGAAAAATGCATTGCTGGCGGCATGCCAGTGTTGCTGTTGTCGGCTGGCATGGCCGGGGCCACCGCGCCGTCGACCATTGCGGGCGCCATTGTGCAGGCCTGCGCCGAATGCCTGGCCGGTCTGGTCTATGTAAACGCAGTCAAACCCGGAGCACCCGCGATCTTTGGGACTTGGCCCTTTGGTCTGGACCTGCGCACTGGCGCAATGACGGTGGGTTCGGGCGAACAAGCGTTGTTGACCGCTGGCTGTGCCCAGATGCACAAATTCTATGGCATTCCCGGAGGGGCGGCTGCAGGGGCAGCTGACTCAAAGATGCCTGACATGCAGGCTGGCTGGGAGCAGATGTGTTCCGCCGTGATGGCCGGCCTTTCCGGACTAAACATGGCCTATGAGGCTGCAGGCATGCATGCATCCCTGCTGGGATTTTGCCATGAATCACTGATCCTTAGCAACGATTTACTCGGCCAGGCGCTGCGCTGTGTGCGTGGGATTGAAGTCAACGACGAGACATTGGCGCTTGAGCAGATTCGCGAAACTTGCATTGGCGGCCCCGGCCACTACCTGGGTGCAGACCAGACACTCAGCCGAATGGAGGTCGATTACGTATATCCCAGCCTTGGCGATCGCACCTCCCCCAAGGAATGGGCGGAACTGGATAAGCCGGACTTGTTGCAAAAAGCCACCGCCCGGAAGGAGGAGATCCTGAGCGCGCGGTCTCCTGCCCGGTTTGACGCAGAGACTGACACGGCGCTTCGCGCCAGATTTAATATCCATCTATCGAGCTGAACGACAGAAATATCGTGGCGGCGTTCTTGCTCACTTTGGGGCAAACGCCGCCGCTGATTCACGTTGTGGCGGCTAGGGTGCCCGGAAAATTCGATTTTTCCGGTTCGGAATTTTCTAAAATTCCGGGTTAGGCCATTCAGCAGGACTAACGATCATAGCCCGGCATCCGGTTACCAATTACTGCGCCAGTGCATCCTTCAAAACCGAAAGAACCACCTCTGACGGGACATCTCCGGTCACAAAAGACTGTCCAATGCCCCTAGCCAAAATGAACTTCAATTGGCCATCGACCACTTTTTTGTCCTGCGCCATCAGCTCAACCAATGTCGCGGCATCAGGCAGGTCGCCAGGAATGTCTGCCAGATCGGTCTTCATTCCCATGTCCTTGAGGTGAGCCCGCACCCGGCTTGGATCTTCCTGACTGCACAGTCCCAACCGCGCCGACAGCTCAAAAGCCAGTGCACAGCCAATAGCAACGCCTTCACCGTGCAGCAGCCGATCTGAGTATCCAGTGGCGGCTTCCAACGCATGACAGAACGTGTGGCCGAGGTTCAAAAGCGCGCGATCCCCTTGCTCGGTCTCGTCCCGCGCCACGATATCAGCCTTCATTTGCACTGACCGTGTCACCGCTTCAACGCGCGCAGCCATGTCACCGGCAGCCAGAACCGGGCCATTTTTCTCTAGCCAGGCAAAGAAACCGACATCTCCCAGCATTCCATACTTAACCACCTCGCCATAGCCAGCCAGGAAATCACGCGATGTTAGTGTGCCCAGAACCGCCGTATCGGCCAGCACTAGCGAGGGTTGGTGAAAGGCGCCAATCAGGTTTTTGCCTTGCGGAGCGTTGATGCCGGTCTTGCCTCCGACCGAACTGTCAA
>Ga0209292_1005888_pt1 | contig 12300 bp, 20 predicted proteins | sample GOMGulsemesocosm_2_FD_184634 | JGI IMG/M metagenome (GOLD analysis project Ga0209292, IMG submission 184634) | Methane-oxidizing microbial communities from mesocosms in the Gulf of Mexico - GOM9C Gulf of Mexico (SPAdes) (version 2) | ecosystem: Environmental > Aquatic > Marine > Cold seeps...
TAGAAGTAATTGATAGTGGTATGGGTATTAATAATATGGACAATATTTTTGTACCTTTTTATACAACAAAAGAACATGGTAGCGGTATTGGTTTAGTTTTAAGCCGACAAATCATTAGTAATCATGGCGGAGAATTACTGCTTAAAAATCGTCATGATGGCACAGGTGCAGTGGCTACCATAATTCTGCCACTTAGCAACAATTCAATAAACTAACAAATAATATTCGCGACATTACTCTATTTACCTATTGGTTACTGTTTTACATCTTTTGGTGAAATGGCAATAGTTTTTGTAAGTAAGTCATGTACAGCTCTGCGCTCACGGTTGAATAATATTGCAATAAGAGAATATGCACCTAACAATAACTTAATAACGGTTCTTTTTAACGCTAGAGTAAAAGCAATACGGGTTAAGTTGTTATAACTTCTTACTCTAAAGTTAAAAACAAACTGCCCTACTGTGCAAAAAGTAGATGTTAGAAGAGCATCGTAGATAAATAAAACGGCAATAATAATGATAAATGATTCTGCTGAACCAGCATTAAATATTGGTGTATAAATTGAAATGACATATGCACAAGAAAAAACAAAAATATAATCAATCAGAGTTGCAAAATACCTTTGATACAAAGCTGGAAGCTTTTTAGGTAAAACTGAATTATGGAGAATATTATTGGACAATTCTTCAGGCAAAGTACCATTAAGGCTAGATTCAGATCCGGTCATTTTTCATCTCCATTTTTTATCTCTATAATAGTAAAACTCAGCAACAGTAACTTGCTTATATATATTTTCATGTTAAGTATTTTTTATAAAACTACTTGATAGATATCTATTTTGAATCCACGAAATTCCGAAGATTTCAGAAAGTTAAAACCTGTTCTATCAACCACTTTAACAGAGTTAATATTAACTGGCTCTATTAATGCGTAGAGCGTTGTTAGTTTTAATGATTTTTTGGCAAAATCTAAGACACCCAATATAGACTCAATAGCATATCCTTTACCCTGATGATGAGGTGTTAGGCGATAATTAATATGTATTAGATCATCAGTTTCCACTCTATGTTTATTAAGACCACATACACCAATGAAATTATTATTGGTAGAATCATAAATGGCCCAGTGCCCATAACCGTTTACTAAATACTGGTTTTTACAGTTATCGATATAATCATCTATTTGTTTTTCGGAATGAACCCCTACAGTAGAATATTTCATAACTGTAGGATCAGCTAAGACTTTAGATAAATTCAGTGCATCTTCATGGGTTATTTGACGAATAGTTAACCTTTGTGTTGTTATAATGATCAAAAAAATTCCTTGAGATAGACTGAATCACGTTATGGCTTACAATAAATGTTAAACTCGTGGATAAGTTACTTAATTTCTTATGAGTTAATGGTTTTTACTAAATTACACTGAAGCTTTATTCATAAACATAAAGCCAATTAAACTAATGAATAATAGAAGCTTTAACCATATTCCAGTTTCTAATATTACCATTTTATCAAAAGTCGATTGTGATATAAAATTATGGCTTAACCAAAATTGATTTTCTTTGAATACAATTGCATGCCATATTTTGGGGGCTAATATTGTAAATAACAATAATACCGCCAAAACCACTGATAATACGCTCCAAATTGTCATTAATAACCTCCAAAGTTATTTCTTGAATATATAGTTCAACGTAAATGGCTCATAGAGTAAATGTGATAAAGTTAGGTAAAATATAATAAGGAATTACGGTTTAATTTTCCATATTTTATCCGACGCTTTAAGGTATTCAGATAAAGCTGCAGATCCATACCAAGGATAAAGCTCTGCTTGTAAATATCCTTCTTTGATTGCAGGGTCTGTTGCTAATAAAATATCAGCCTCTTTAATACTGGTAACATCTAAAATAAAAAGTCCTCTAAAGTCATTATTGTTTTTTCCAAATGGCCCTGCCACGATCAACTTATTCTCCTTAACTAATCGTCTGATATTTTTAAGGTGACCAGCAAAAGCTGTATTTCTTAGTTTTTTATCAGTAGATTTATTTTCACCTGTTTGCAAAATAACTAGGATAAAACTCTTCATGCCGTATTTATCTGCGCCTAACTTTTCAGCCAACTTCGAGTCATAATTAGGGTTAGATGTTTGCGCAATGCTTTGCATTGTATAGGTGGCTCCATACAAAGTTAGAGCAATTAATAAAATAAATTTCATATATCTATTCTCATTATTAGTAATCAATTATGTTGTCACTTGTTTATGCATTATATGTGAATCTGTAAAGTCGAGTTTCTTATGAATATAGGCTTTAGGTTTAGTACCAATAATTTTATAACCTAATTTTTGCCACAATTGTATTGCAACTTCATTTGAGGAAACTACTGAGTTAAATTGCATCGCGGTATAACCCAATTCTAATGCAATCTTTTGAGAATGCACGCATAGTTTACGAGCGATCTTCTTACCTCGACTATTAGGACTCACCATATAACCACAATTTGATATATGTGCACGAGGACCAGAAGCATTGGCCCTAATATAATATGATCCGAGTTTTAATCCATTTTCTTTTATAACATAGGCCTTATTAGGAGGTAAACGCCATAACTTCTACGCCAATTCAAAATTAATTATAGTTGTTTAGACTTAGGCATGAATAAAGCAAAAGATCAGTTAACAGAAATAAGCACTAAAATTCTGTATTGCTCGTTTATTATATGCTGCAACCAAAGTCATTAAATGCTGCTGTAGTGATCAGTACTATAAAAATCAACCAAGTAATAACAACTAATCTACCTCTTAGTGAGTAATTGGATACTTCTAATACTTCAGGAAAGTGCGGTAAATTAATGGGTAATTGCAGAAAAAAATTAATATTGATGATGACTAACGGTGTAATACCTAACAAAATAATTAACGGCCGGCCACTATCAGACTGGCAGTCAAACAATAGCCCAAACACAATTACGATTGCGAGATATATTGATACCAAAATCCATTTTAAAGCAGTCTTGTTCATTATACTCCTTGCACTTAAGTCGGTTTCACGAGTAAAAATTGTTAAGTAAAATAATTAACTAACTAAAATTTCAGTGTTAGTAAATTATGCTTTGATAGTAATACACACTGTAATAACTGAAACTTTACATATACTTTGTCTTAAATATGCTTTTAGTTAACCGCTGAACACAAAAAGCTTAAATGTTCTGTATAACCATCATCATTATAATTACTTGAATGGTAATTCATAAAACCATGTAAATATTTAACTTTTGTAATCTTGACGTTATTTTTTTTCATGAGAGTGTTTTGTAGCTCTAAGACATCAAAATGAGATTCGCATGCTGGGAATACCAAATTTATATCAAAGCAAGGTTCAATTTCTGTAAATTTTCTTATTTGAGAGCCGTAGTAACAAAAAGCTTGTTTAATAAACTTTTCATCCTTAATTTCTGACAACCGCCAAACAACTGAAGCACCGACACTAAAACCTATTAACGTGACAGTATGTTTACTTGATTCAACGGCTTGTAATAAAACTGAAAAATAGTTATCTAGTCCAACTGTTTTAACAAAGCAAGAATATGCATGTTCCTCGTTTTCGAATTCCATCATTTTACCTTGATAGGGATCAATAATAGAAATAGCTTCTAGTTTGTCAGCTATTTTTAATAATGCTGGCGTTACACCAAATACATCTGAAACTATAATTATACTCATGATTTTCCGGCTAGATTGTTGTTATTTATATTTTATTTCGTACAAATGATTACGCTGATAGTGCCTAAAAAATCCTGTCATATTAAATGAGTTAAAATTAGAGGTAACTATAAAGGTCGATTTGAGTTGTTAGCTCTGTATTTCTTCGAGGTGATTATATAAATGAAGAACATGTGCTACTTCATATTCTTTCTTTGTTAAATCACCATATGCAAAATGAGGTGCTAGTTTACCTTTGTAATTCAAAAATCTAATGAATGATAGCCTTAAATGATCCAACGCAATTTTGCTATCTAAATTAGATTTGATCAATGGCGCGCCAGGGATAGGTTCACTTAAGCCATGAACCATCCTTCCTTTAGACTCAAAAATCGTAAACGCTAATTTCCCAATGGTATTCTTAAAAAACTGAGATTTATGTTGTGGAAATTCAGCCATAGAATACTCAATACTTTGAGCGCAATGCATAAATATTTTAGCTATATCCCATTCACCGGTAGATAACAAATTTTTGTCAGTTAACCGCTCTAACCTACCTAATGCAGTTGCTATTTTTAGCTCTAAACTATTGGCGCCGTCAATTAAGAGAACGGTACTAGCCCCGACACCTACTACGGAGCTGCTAATAATTAAAGAGCTCTTAATAAATTGTCTGCGGTTCATAATGCCTCGAAGAAAAGTTAGTAGGTTATCAATTAGTCTACTGATAAATAGTAAACTTAAAGTATTTAGTGATTGATATAGGTAGTAAACAAAGACAAAACTTTATTCTATCTTGCGCTCATTATCCCAAAAAATTAGTCAGCTAGCCGATATTGTTTGTGAACTCAATTATCCTAGCGGTAATTCTGCCATAAGACCAACCAAATTATTATCAGGGTCTCTTAGAAATCCAATCCATAATTCATGATCTACCATTTTGGCTGCAAACTGTGGTTCTCGCTCAAAGGTAATACCTTTACTTTGTAGAATTGTTGATGCTTTATTAATATCTGAAACTTTATAATAAATAGTACTTGTATTGTGATCTTGTTTATTTCCTTGCAAGGTGGTCAACATTAATCGAGTGCCACCACAATTAAAAAATGCTAAACCTGAAGGAACTTCAAATAATAGCTCTAAGCCAAGTATATTCCGATAAAAGTGGACAGACGTTTTCAAGTCAGAAATTGCAATAGCTATTTGACCAATTTTTTCAACATCAATATTTGTACTCATACTCTTAATATTCCTATTAGCTTTATGATTTAATTTATTGCATAACAATTGTTCAGGTGACAACTATACACCGAGCTTTTTCTTGATGTAATCACTAGTTAAGTGCTTGTAAACATCAAAAGGTTCACATTTCCCGCTTTGGGTCTCGAACTCTACAGGTCCAATATGGCGTGCAACCTTCAAAGCCGCTTTATTGAGCATTTTAGTTCGCTTACCAATACCTAGTAGGGCTCCAGCCATAGAGCCCTGCACTGATAATGGCTCTGATTCGTATGTGGTATTGATATGTTTTATATGGGCGAGAAAAAAGTTTTCGTCCGGAGTGCTTTTCTTTTTGGACTTAGATAATTCATATAACAAACCGTAACCACAACACCGTCTTCGCGCATCTTTACTTATTACCCAGTCTCCGGCAATTTCCACAACAAAGGCCGTTTTAGCAAGTGCAGCTCCACACGAAGAAAATACATGTCTGAGATGGCCTTGGTTTACACTCTCTACTTGAGTCTCTGCCATCTGACGCGTGATCTTTTTGGGATCATCGATAAGTAATGATATGATTTTTGCGTCATAGAACTCGCTCCCCCATAATTCAAGGGCAAGATTATGATCTCGGCCAATTTTTTTGGCCAGCTTACGAAGAACCGTAAGGCCGATCCCATAGCTTTTCAGTTTAGGTAACTTGCTATTATTTTTATCCCATCTCTGTATGCCCGTGGCATTTTGGTTCGCCTCAAGTAAAGTTAAAACTTCTGTCTTTTTCATTAATGAGATTCCTTGTCTTTATCTGAGTTATAAGGGATCAAATAATATCTTAGTAGAGAAATAATTGGGGGTTAAAGCACTCACGCTGAACTATATTAAATGTGCGATAGCTCCCCATATTAGAATTTATAACCGATATCTAAGGAAAGCATTGCTTTCTTTGAAGGGTTTGTTTGTTCATTACTAAATAATGGTGTATTTGATTCTTCATCATAAACACCGACGCCGGCACCAAAAACCCAGCCGCTATTTCTAAAGCCATTTACATGATAATTATAAGTAATAAAACCGTATTTGCTGTCTCCATCAAAAATCCCTTGAATTTCACCAAGTGAGAAACCGGCAGAATGGTATTCATTATCTGAGACAATCGTCTGCATGCCTATTGAATAACCAGGCAAACCAACCGACATGAAATATTTACTATCTTGATGTTTCAATGCTAACTGAGAGCCAATTAGCCCACTATATTGAAAACCTGCTCCAAGAGATAACTCAAACTCAGCCGAACAAACTGATAGAGGTAGATATGATAATAAAATAAGCACGGATTTTTTTAACATAAAGCAATCCTAGATTGATAAAATAATGCTTTAATAAGCGTTATATATATTGAAAAAATTATTCTATTTGAAGATTTATTGTTTTAACAGTAAATTTGCTTTAATTATCACCAATAAAGTCAATTGAAAAGCCACTTTCTTTTTCTCCTGTTACATTAACAGTCATGCTTTTGTCTTTATTCAATTGGTAACTAATTTTTTTAGGAAAGTCATGAAGTAAGTTTTCGAATGTGACAGTTTGAGTTGTACAATTTGTTAACTTAAAGGCTACAGGTAAAGTATTACTGGCAACTTTAGCAAAATAAAATACCTCTCCTGACATTTCAACTATCCGTAATGTTTCTGAAGATATAATCATATTTTTTTTAATAGAATATGTTTGCCCATTGCCTTCATAAGTTTTAATGCTGATTTGTTTCCAAGATTCCTTGATTAAATGTTCACTATTTTCAGATTTCCAATTGCCAAGCAACCACTCTACTGACTTAACCGAATTACAAGGGCTTGCTTGAACAGTTTGTTGATACATCATAAATACTGACAAAAAGCCTATTATTTTCAGCATTACTGCAACTCCATTGTTTGGTAAACAGTTAACGCCGAATAAATAATTTGTACAAACTGGTAATAACTCATCGGTTAAAAGTTTGTTATCAATAATCTTTATCGCTACCTAAATTAACGAAAGCTAAAATACCCGTTTTCCTGATATTGCAATATACATGGCGAAAAACCCAAGCAACGAATAAATCCACTCGAAATAATCAATGCCTTGGTACTCGCCATTTAATACCATTGTTCCAACCATATATGCTAAAAATAATGAAGGGATAGCGAAAATACCTAATAGTATTCGAATTTTTAAAGGTAACTTTATACTTTTATTCTTGGTATTCATTGCGAGTCTTTTCCTTATGAAATTTTTTCGTACCATGCTAGAAGAAACTGCATAACTGACAGCTTAATCAGAGATTGTTAATTACAGATTAAACTTCTGATAAACGTATAATGCTACATTAAGCGGAAAATACAGTTTAATCAAATTTCATTCTAATAGAACGAAGATATTTTAAGGTATCGACATTAATACTGTGGTTATCAATAAGGTAGTGTCCTAGCAATACAAATAGAGCATTGTCGACCATGTGAGTTTAAAGCCCTAGATATAGAGCTTATTCATAAGATTAAATTTTTATTAGGGTAACGTCACATTTTGCATAGTTTGCTACTGCATTTGCCGTTGAGCCTATAAGCGCATTTAACCCTTTTTTGGAATGAGTTCCAAGGATAATTAGATCAGCATTTTTCTTTTCAGCTAACATACAAATTTGCTCGTAAGGCTTACCAAACTTAACGGTTACATTGTCCTTGGACAACCCTGAAGATTGAGTTATTGATTCGATTTCGGGTGATATATTCTCTTTCATTTCTTTTTGATAATCTTTAGGAAGCAAAGTGTACGGAATAACGTGCGTAACGAACAGCTCGGCATTATGAAGTTGCGCAAGGTTATATGCTTTTGAAAGTATCTCTTTACCTTCATCACTAGCCTCAATTGCGCAAATAATAATTTTATACATAGATATCTCTTTTTTTGTTCTGATGATTAATCAAATTATAAGACAATAGGTTACAAAGCTTGCCTATAATGTCCTAACTGAATGTATAGAATTACCTAACATCAAGGTGTTTTTCAATACATTTATTAAAACGCGGCTTTTTAATGGATGAAAAGTAATTACAGATCAAAGAGAGGATAAATAACGCAGATAAAACATTAAAAAATATTGATAGCTTTTATCATTCTTTTTCCTTGCACTAGTAAATAAATGACAAAAGCTAAACTGTAATTTAAAATTAAAACAAAGATTGACAAGATCTTTATATTGTTAACTAGCCGTATAGGTTCTGCTTTCAATTATTCTTAAATTAAAGCAGAAAGCCAATGCATTACATTCAGTAAAAATTGTTCGTTTTGTTCAGCACCATAGGAAACTAATCCCATTTTTTTACCTGTGGGAATATAGACTTGTGAGGTAAACATCATAGCTTCAGAAAAAACAGCCACTCGCCCTTTACCTAATTCTAAAACAGCACCTTGATACCATCCATCCATCGATATTCTATGTGAACCCGCAGTTACTTGTAGCGGTATATCAGACATGAAAGAGTTTGCCCCCTTACCTAACGTTAACAAAGGTTTGGCATTTGGAGGTATTTTAAAAGCCGAACCGCCTAATGATTTTACTTGAACGATAGGTTTTCTCTCCGAATTCCCTTGGGTAATTACATGCTGTGCAAGGCTACTATTGTCAATATTAAATAGAGCGGTATTGACACTACCATTGTTAAATTCAAAACCAAAAGCGAGCGATAATTTATCAGATACCTTTGGGAAAGGTGCGTGATCAGCGATAAAGAAAAGAGAGCCACCTTGAGATACCCATAATCTAAGGGCTGCAATTTCTTCGGCGTCAAATGCATCACCGTATGGAGGGTTATAATCTCGCCTATTAGTATCAAGCGCATTTACGATTACTAAGATATCAGCTTGTTTCAAATAGTCTAAAGTAAACTTTTCTTCACCTGGTTTAACAGTATAGCCATCGCTTTTCAATACTTCGGCAAATGCTTTATATCTGCCTTTTATCGTATGGAAATTATGATGTGCTTCATCAATAAATACTACCGGGCTAGTTGCTTGTGAAAAAGTATTAGTGGTGTTTTTGGGAATAAAGTCTGGGTCTGGCTGTTGTGGGCTATCTGTACATGATGATGACATTACTATTAACACAGCCAACAAAATATTTTTACATTGATAATTCATTTATATGTTCCTTAAAAGTAACCATAAGCCACTAACTACTTGTTAGAAATAAACGTGCCCGGTACAACAGCATTTACTAATGATTTGAATAAGATAGCCCAGAAGAAAGCTAAGCCGAACCAATAAAAAATGGCTTTATCTGTTCTAAGATCACGTACTCTGTCTTTCATATAAATATATGGAAGTAATATTTTGTCTTTCGACTTCAATTGGTGAATTAAACCATCTTCATGCCAAATGGAAACATTGGTGCCAATCTTTAAGTAACTTGCTAAGGTTTTACATTTAGCTTCGCCAATACCAATGGCTGAAAAGCTATCTTGATATGCTCCAATGTTGAGGTCGAAGAATGTATGTATTTCATCAGTGTCATCATTGATCACTTCTTCTTTAGCACACTCAATGAAATCTATTTCCGTAGAATATTCGTGTATGTTTACAAGATCAGTAACAATGTATTGTGGTAAAATAAAGGCAAGAACTACAATATTTATCAAAATAAAGCCGAGAACAAACACTTTACGTATTGTTTTATTCCCGTCTGAAGAAAATTCAATGATAAATTCGTTTTCATCTTCGTCATCATCATCGGGCTCTACAGCCTCTGGATTACTTTGTTGAAATTCGCCCGTTTCTTTCCTTCGTTGAATCTCTTCACATAATTTTGTATACCGCTGTGGATATTTATCCCTATCGATATTTTCATGCACATCAAATAATTCATCTAATGTATAATCTGAATAATTGATCACCACTATTTTTCCTTTAGCTTCCCATAAATTCGCAACTTTCAGTTGATTAAAAGTTGCCAACAATTATTGTTCGACCGTTTGTTGTATATAGCTATTAAAATGCGCTAACTATAATTAATATAAAAGCTAATAATAGATATTTATAGCTTTCTTTTGAGAGATTAAAGTTTGGTTTAAACCAATTTTTTATGGGGGTAATGAGTAATAGCGGTGATAAAAGTAAGCCACGCAATAATGATAAAACACCAAAGGCGCCTGCTAAAGCGCCAAAATCCATAACGTTAGTTTGATAAATTTGTAGGGCCTGCGTGAATATAACTAAAGCCATAAACCCTTTAATTAAATTTGAACTGCGTTGAATTTTATTTGCTTGATCTGCCATTGTTCTCCAGCCCTATTTTTTATGAACAGCCTTACATTAAACGTTTATTGATGGCTGGTAAAATGTAAAACAAAGCAACAATAACTGTCTTGTATAAGTACTTTGTTAGTTCTATGTTATCCAAAGAAATGTATTGCTAAATGGTACGAAAAATAAAACCCGACAACAATACCGATAGGTGTAACTACCCATTTAATCATACTTTTAAACTTTGCCGATAATTCTGTATGCCTGCTCATCTAAGTTCCTTTTATTGTTAGTTATTATAAATGATACTTGAGTCGTTTATTTTTTTTTCAATAAGCTGAACACATGATTATTGTAAAATCTATCGTTTTTATAGATGGCTCTATTATGAATTGCCTCAAGTTCGAAACCACATTTGCATAATACACGCATTGACGCTGTATTTTGACAAAAAATTGCAGCAAACAACCTAACAATATCTGTGGTATTGAATACGAATGTAATTATTTCATTAATGGCTTGGGTAGCAATACCTTGTCTCCAATAGTCTTTTGCTATCCAATAGCCAATTTCCGCAGAGCGCTGATATTCAAACTCACCTTTTTCTGCTCCTATACATCCAACTAAAGAGCCATTGAGATCTATTGCTTTAACTATACTCATTTTACTGCCTGTTGAAATCCACCATCTGGCATCTTCTAAAGTATAAGGCGTAGGAATTTTTGATGATAAGTATTTAACTATTTCTTGGTCATTCAAAATAGACAAAAGACGTTCAGTATCGCCTTCATCGAAGTCTCTCAGAGTTATCATTGCTAGTATTTAATCACCCAAATTGAAGGAAAATCACGCCGAATAAAATACTTTTAATTGTCAGTTAATATATTGCGTAGAAGAAAAACTCAATGCTATTTTCACTTTAAATGTTTTTTAAGGTATTTATTTTATGGCATAGTTCATTGTAATATCGAAAAAAGTTACTTTATTATTATGTTCAGATATAAAGTCTAATATACGGACCATATTATCGTTATCAAATTTATTATTCTACCAATGGTTTGAATTTTACGATACGGTAAAAATGACTCCATGGGTGATTAACATCATGTAATTAAGGGGTAGAAACTTGATGAAAATAAATGATTTAAGCACAGGTAACCACCGGTATCTTAACGTTTAAATCTTCGTTATATAAAACCACAATCTCCCCTTATTTAAATCTTGATTGAATTGCTTATTGTTTAATGCGGTGCTTTTCTATAAATGGCTTTACACGCTCCATAAGTTTAAATTGTTTAGATTGTGCTTCTTTCATTCCAATTTGAACACCAAGCTGCATTAATTGTGGTGATTTCTCTAAAAATCTAGCCCCTACAGGTGTTTGGTAAAATTTTGTTATTTGACTGATCTCTTCGTTTGTAAAGGTTTTAGAATACAAATTTTTCATTTCTGTTATCATTTTCGTGCGATCAATGTCTTCATTAAACCATGAACGAAAAATGCTTTTAAGTTCTTCCTTTCCTTCATTATCCAATTTAAACTTTACAGCCATTTGGTCAATCATTGGCATCATAGCTTCAAACCCACCTGACATTTGTTTTTCCATAGACATTACTGAAAATAATTGATCTATTGGTGCCTCTTCTGCCATTGTTGTTGCTGATAATGTAAAAGCCATTAATGGTAATATTAAAAATTTTTTCACTTTCTATCCTTACGTTTGTTACACCACATTAAGTGGCAAATAATTATTATTTAAAGTATGCAATGAATTCCACATTAAGGGGTATTTTACTTAATCTATTTATGGAGCTTGTTAGTTTTCACATAATAGATTCAGGGAGCCATTTATTATTTTTAAATGATAAGATCCCATCCGATTTGGTTACACAAAAAGATGCTAACCTTTCTTTGTTTTCGATTAAATATTTACACTCGTCTGGCGCCTTAGAAATATTAACCCATTTACCTTTTACGGCGTTATATTGTTGTATAAAAAAACTTAATGAAAAAGCATTCATTTCTGTTCTATGCGAAACTCCTTGCCCCTTTGAGGTAAAGAACACATCTTCTATAATATATGATGGTGTATCAAGTTCGCTCCAA
>Ga0209292_1005889_pt1 | contig 12298 bp, 7 predicted proteins | sample GOMGulsemesocosm_2_FD_184634 | JGI IMG/M metagenome (GOLD analysis project Ga0209292, IMG submission 184634) | Methane-oxidizing microbial communities from mesocosms in the Gulf of Mexico - GOM9C Gulf of Mexico (SPAdes) (version 2) | ecosystem: Environmental > Aquatic > Marine > Cold seeps...
TTTGTTTAAAACCAGGCGGCTTATGAGGTACTCGTTGCTGAATGACACCCGCTTTCAGATATTGATTAATCAGACGTGTCAGCTGCTGGCGTGAATACTGTGTTACCTGTAGCAAGAATCGTATGACTATGCCTTTTTGCCTTTTATTTAGCGCTCTGTAGTGAAACTGCTTTAATGTCGATTGGATAAAGGTATAACGTGCTGTTTTGTTACCAGGGACGCTAAATGCAACTGATTGTGAACCTTCTAATAAGGATTGTAATTCTTCAGTGTTTGTTAAATTTTTAAGATTCATGATAGCTTTCATTCCTTCATCATGAACAGATTGACTGGTTTTGTCAGGTTAGACTCATTCTATATTGGAATGCGGGAGTCATTTCAGGCTCATTTCATATTGGAGAAGGCTCTTTTTATTGAAAGAAAAATTAATAGGGTATACTATTCAGTATATTACACTGTATTGGTCTATTAACTGTAAGGGTTATATTTGTGATTAAATATAAGGTGTAAATTTTGCGTGATTAAGAAATATAGTTTAAATGTGTGGAATCGTTGATAGAAGTTACTCTAGAGATATTTCTATCTTACACTTAGACTACAATAATAAAAAAACAGGTAAATAAAATTTACCACGTAGCCCCCACCTTTATGTTGCTTAAAAATATAAAAAAAGTATTCTTCATTTTACTATTTGGCAGTTTCTTATTTTCTTTTGGATTTAAAGTCTCGGCAAATATTTTATCTGAAATAAATAGTGCTGAATCAAAAGCTAAAGTACGAAATATCTTATTTTCTAGAATAGGAGTTAAGGATGGATTAACTCAGGGAGCTGTTAATTCAATAGTACAGGATACACAAGGCTATATTTGGTTTGGAACCCAAGAAGGAATTATTCGTTACGATGGTCATGAGATGGTTGTATATGAACATGATTTTGAACAATCAGGTTCTCTTTCGAGTGATTGGGTTTGGACTCTTTTGGTCGATAGTTCCGGGGATTTATGGGTCGGAACTTATGGTGGAGGACTGAATTTATTTAATCGTGAGAAAGGAACTTTTAAGCATTATAAGAACGATGAAAACGATATTAATAGCTTAGTTAATAATAGGGTTCGGGTTATTTTACAAGATAGAAACGATCAATTATGGATTGGTACTGATAATGGATTGGATGTTTTTAATCCAGAAACGGAAGAGTTTATTCATTATCAGCATGACCCAGATAAAAAAAATAGTTTAGCTAATAATTCAATTTTAAGTCTATTTGAAGATATTTCAGGAAATTTATGGATAGGAACTAATGGAGGAGGACTTTCTAAGTGGGATAGTGAATTAGGAACATTTACTAATTTTATTCATGACCCTGCGGATCCAAGTAGTATTAGTAGTAATAAAATCCGAGCTATATATGAAGATAACAATGGAAATTTATGGATAGGGACATATGATGCTGGGTTAGATATTCTAAATAGGTTGGATAATTCATTTACCCACTATCCACATAATACAGCAGATAAATCGAGTATAAGTAATAACCGAATACGGAATATCTTTCAAGATAGAGAGGGGACTTTATGGGTAGCAACTGATGATGGATTAAATGAGTGGATACCTAGTTTAAAAAAATTCAATCATTATCAGAATGCCCCGCAGAATATTGATTCAATAAGTGATAATAGAATTAGTGCAATATTCCAGGATAGAGGTGGAGTCTTATGGGTAGGGACATTTAATGGTGTAAATAAATGGAATTATGTCAGTGATATGTTCACTTACTATCAACAAACTAGTACAGCCGTTAAGCTTAGTAGCAATATTGTAACAGCAGTAACAGAAGATAATAAAGGGATGGTTTGGGTTGGTACATATGGAGGTGGTATTAATAAAATTGATCCTATATCAGGAGCTGTGGTAGTCCTTGGAGATGACTCCTCTAACAATAATATTTTCAATGATAACCGAATAATGGCTATTTATATTGATAAACAGCAGTCTATTTGGGTTGGTACTCGTAATGGTGGGTTAAATAAATTGGATCCTGTTTCAGGAGTTATTCAGCAATTTCGGCATGATCCTGATGATCCTAATTCTATAAGTGATAATACTATTTCGACTATTACAGGGGATTCTGATGGAACTATTTGGGTAGGGACTTATGGTGGTGGACTGAATAAATTTGACCAGCACAAAGGAATATTCACGGTATTTAAAAATGATCTTAAAAATGATAAATCCCTGAGTAGTGATAGAGTGATATCGATATATAGAGATAGCTCTGGGTTTTTATGGGTTGGAACAGAAGATGGCGGTCTTAATAAATTAGTTGAGAGTGATAGTTCTTTTATTCGGTATATTCATAATTCAGAAGATACTTATTCATTATCAAGTAATACAGTTATTGATATTATTGAAGGTGCAGATAAAACCTTATGGATAGCTACAGGTGGTGGAGGTTTAAATCAATGGTTACAAGCAGATAGAATTGCTGGCAGAACAGTATTTAATAAGTTTCGTAAGGGTGATATTTTACGAAGTGATACAGTACAGAGTATTAGAATTGATGATACTGGGTTGCTTTGGTTGAGTAGTAATAAAGGCCTAGTTCAGTTTGATCCTAATAAAAATACAGGGCGGTTTTTTGATCAAAGCAATGGACTCAAAGGTAATGAATTTAATTCAGCTGTACGCTTAAAAAGTCATTCTGGAGAATTATTTTTTGGTGGTACTAGTGGCCTTGTTTCATTTAAACCAAAACAATTAAAATTTAATTATCATAAGCCAGATGTATCAGTATTAGCTAATACCCGGTTAGGAGCACTTGATTCAAGAAACAGTATACTACCTGATACTAGCCCTATTGAATTGGGTTATCAGGAAGATTTAATCACATTTAAGTTCTCTGCACTTGATTATGCCTCACCTGATAAAAATTTGTTTAGTTATATGTTGGAAGGTTTTGATAAAGAGTGGAGTATCCCCATGCGTTTTAACCGAACAACTTATACTAGTCTACCTGCTGGAGATTATACTTTTCGAGTGAAAGCTGCTAATAATGATGGGGTGTGGAATGAGGAGGGCGTACGAATGAAGTTACGTGTTATTCCTCCACCTTGGCAAACCATAACAGCCTATGTAGTTTACGCACTATCAATATTAGCGATTATCTTTTTATATATTAGAACTCAAAAGAAAAAACTTGAAATAGAAAAGAAGCAGAGAATTGAATTAGAATGTCAGGTTGCTCTTCGGACGAATGCGCTGGCTGAAAAAAATGAAGACTTAAATGATGCAAACTTATTGCTTAAAGAGGCAAGTTGGACAGACTCTCTTACTGGCTTGAAAAACCGTAGATATTTGGATGAGTTTATTGAAACTGAAGTTGCTCAAGTTCTTCGTCGTACTCATGAAATAGAAATAGATAGTAATATCGATGTGACTACGTTTGATATCACTCCTAGTCTGAGTTTTATGATGATTGATTTAGATGGTTTTAAATTAATTAATGATACCTACGGACATCATGCTGGAGATGAAGCTTTAATTCAGGTAACAAGTATTATAAAAAGGTGCTGCCGTAAGTCTGATACTATTATTCGCTGGGGTGGTGATGAGTTTATGATTATAGGTAGCGGTACAGCAGGTAAGTCAGTTGAAAAGTTAGCTGAACGTATAAGAAAAGGTTTAGTTGATCATCAATACCAATTAGGGGGCGGTAATATTGGTCGTTTATCGGGCTCTATTGGGTTTGCTCTTTATCCTTTTTCAGTATTGACACCTAATGAAATAACTTGGGAGCAAGTAGCTGGCATTGCTGATCGAGGGGCTTATGCAGTAAAAGAAAATGGACGTAATGCGTGGGTGGGAATAAAGGGAGCTAAAAATATCACATCTGCAGAATGTTCACAGATAAAGCATAACTTAGATATTTTAGTTAAAAATGAGCGTGTTTTTATTACAAGTTCTATTAAGGGAGCTTTATCTTTAAATGAAGAAGAAAGAGGAAAAAGTGTTAATCGCTAACTAAATATTTCTGAATCAGAGCATTCGTTGAAAATAAAATAGAGATTAAAGTTTGATAATTATCTTTCATGATTCTATACAAACCACAGGTTTCTAAAAAAGTAGAATTATTCTTATCGGCAGGGGAGAATGCATGAAGCAGGTTTCGGATCGATTAAGTTTAAAACAACGCTTTAAGTTAAGTCGGTTTGTTTTTGGTGAAAAAGCAACGCTAAAAAGTATAAAACTTAATCATCGACGTGTATTTATCTTACCGACTATAAGAGGTTTAGGCTTTGTTTTTTTAATCATTTTATTATTGTTAATAGCTTTTGTTTATAACAATAATTTAGCTTACTTGTTAGCATTTTTATTAGCGAGTATATTTTTTATTACTATCTTACATAGTTTTAAAGCATTGGCTGGTTTGGTGATAAAGCAAAGCCATAGTCCATCAGTTTTTGCAGGTGAAGCGGTAGGTTTTGAGGTAGTTGTTGATAACCCAAGTAATATTGAACGTTTTAATTTAAAAGCAACATTAGATTTAGCTGCTGATTTCTGTTTAAAACCTCAGGAAAAAAAACGTATTGTGCTTTACTCTACAGCCCATAAAAGGGGATGGCATAATATGGAAACTGTTACGCTATCAAGCACCTACCCTTTTGGTTTATTTCGTGCTTGGTCTCCACTTAAATTCTCAGCAAAAGCACTGGTTTACCCTAAACCAAATACTCTCGAGATCTCTTTTCCTGATAATGATGATATATCAGTAAAAGGCTTACAAAATCAACATAGTAAAAAAGGAAATGAAGACTATTTTGGAACAAAAGAATACCAGCAAGGTGATTCTATCCGACATATTCATTGGAAAGCTTTTGCAAAAGGTCTAGGGCTATTTAGTAAAGAATATAGTAGTGATAAGTCATCTGAATTATGGTTAAATTATGACCAAACACCAGGACATAATAAAGAAGAAAGGTTGAGCCAAATGAGTCGATGGATTATTGATGCCGAAAAGGCTGGTTTAAAGTATGGGATTGCATTAGTGGGTATCAAAATCCAACCAAATCAAGGGTTAAGACACTACAAAGAATGTATGGAAGTTCTTGCCTTATTTTAAAGAAATTATTTTAGTACTCGTTTGAAATAGCTTAAAGATAGTGTTGTTTTTACTATAATTATTTTTTGGAAAATAGTTGAATAACTAAAAACTTATGCTAACTTTAATATACAAATTAGATTTAAAGTATTTAAGGAAACTGTAAATGAAATGTCTTGTTGTTGATGATAGTAAGATGTCTAGAATGATGCTAAAGAAAATAATTACATCTGCTCACCCTGATTGGGAAATTACTGAAGCAGCAGATGGCCAACAAGCAGTAGATATAGCCAAAGATGCAGAGTTTGATATTATTCTTTTAGATTTTAATATGCCAGTAATGAATGGTGGAGAAGCTGCTGAAGTTTTAAGACCATTATTTCCAAATGCAAGAATAGCTTTTCTTACAGCAAATATTCAAGAAGCAATTAAAAACTTAGCTGTAGAACTTAAGATCGATTTTATTCCTAAGCCTATTACTGAAGCCAAGGTTTTAAAGTATGTCGGATGAAAAAAAGATACTAGATGACTTTTATGTAGATGCTGTTGCTGAAGTTTTAAATGTAGGCATGGGAAGTGCTGCAGCATCTTTAAGTGAAATGATTGATGATGAAGTTAAATTAAGTGTTCCTGGTGTGGAGTTTGTCACTCGCTTAGTTGCTGCTGATCATATTAGCGGAAAAGCTAAAACAGATGTTAGTGGTGTTCATCAACACTTTCAGGGAGCTTTTGGGGGGGATGCTATGCTGTTATTCCCAGAAGAACAAAGTCTTCAATTAGTCAGAGCCGTTTTACAGCAAGATGATATGACGCTGGAAGATTTGACCGAAATGGAGCAGGAGGCAATGACGGAAATAGGCAATGTTATTTTAAATTCCTGTCTTTGTAGTATGGCTGATATGTTTGGCAAGGAAATGCGGGGAGAAATTCCTGAATTTGTTCAAGGCTCAATAAACCAAGTGCTTACTGATGATGGTAATAACCAAACCGAGGCTATTGTATTATTATTAAATATGGATTTTGCCGTAGATAAAAAGAATATTCAAGGCTATGTTACTTTTTTAATGGATGTTGATGAGGTCATACAATTAAAACAAAATATTCAAGAGTTTTTAGGTGAATAGGTTTTAATATGTCTGCTGAAGAGTTGATTGAATCGCCATTTATTTTTCAACATATATTTTCAGAAAGTGAAAGTGGTCTGGTTATAATTGACTCTGAATTTAGTGTTGTAGATTGCAATCCTTGGTTTATTAAATACAGTGGAATTGAATTAAAAGAGATTAAAGGTAAAAGCCTCACTAAAGTATTTCCCATTCTAGAAAAAAGTAGTATTGAACGAGGTGTTGTTTCAGCACTTAAAAATGGAATGTCCTCAGTTGTTTCTCATACATTAAATCGAAAACCCTTTCCCCTAAAAAATATAGCTGGGCAACCTTTACAGCAACAGATCACAATAAAACCAATTATTTTGGATGATAAGCAACGCTATTGTTTAATTCAAATTATGGATATAAGTGCCAGTTTTAATCGTGAAAGACAGTTACTTGAACAAGCAAAACGAACCAAAGCTATTACAGCAAAATTAGCTGATGAAAAAGAACGAGCTCAAGTTACCTTAAATTCAATTATCGATGCTGTTATCACAACAGATGAGCAAGGGTTAATTTTATCGATGAACCCAGTGGCTGAATTTCTCATTGGGGTAAGAGAAGAAGATGTTCAAAATAAAAGAGTATGTGATTATTTTAAATTAATTAATGAGCAGAATTACAACATCATTTCATGTCCAGTTGATGAATGTTTACAATCAAAAAATATCATTATTAATGAAAAAGAACATATTCTGGTAGGTAAATCTAAGCGATTTTCAGTTCATGACTCTGTTTCACCTATTATTAATGATGATGGGGTGATGCTTGGAACAGTCGTAGTATTTAGAGATGTTACTCAATCGCGAGCTTTAGCTGAAGAATTAAACTGGCAGGCATTACATGACCCTTTGACAGGGTTAGCTAATCGTCGACAGTTTGAATTGGATATGCATACCTTGTTGAATAAAGCCAAGTCGGACAATTTGAAACATCATTTACTGTACTTAGATTTGGACCAATTTAAGGTTGTTAATGACACCTGTGGACATGATGCAGGTGATGAATTACTCAAGCAAATTACAGCAATTTTAGATAATAAATTACGTAAATCTGATGTATTAGCTCGTTTAGGGGGTGATGAGTTTGGTGTTCTATTAGAGAGTTGTGATGCAGAAAATGCACTTGCGGTAGCAAATAATCTAAGACAAGCGGTTGAAGGTTTTCGTTTTGGCTGGCAAGCAAGATCCTTTAAGATCGGTGTTAGTATCGGTATTGCAGAAATAACAGGCGAAGAAGCAAAAGCTTCAGAAGTGTTAAGTGCGGCTGATGCTGCTTGCTATGTAGCAAAAGAAAGTGGCCGTAATAGAGTTTGTTTTCATGAAATCAATGCATCAGCATCTTCAATGCATCAGAAGGAAATGCAATGGGTTTCACGGTTGCAGGCTGCGTTGGATAATGATTGTTTTGAACTGTTTTTACAACGGATACAGTGTGTGGAATGTAAGGATAGTGACTCTGATCATTATGAAGTGTTATTACGGATGATAGATGAGTATGGTGAAACTGTCCCTCCTGGTGCTTTTTTACCCGCTGCAGAAAGGTTTAACTTGATTGGTAGTGTAGATACTTGGGTTGTTGAAAAGGTATTTGAAAAGTTAGAGGGCCTTAGAGAAGTAAATAAATATCCAGAGAACTTGATACTTTCAATTAATTTATCGGGTACATCAATGGCAAATATAGACCTGCTTGATAGGATAAGTTGTTTACTTGATGAGTCTGGGTTTCCTGCTAAAAACTTTTGTTTTGAGGTCACTGAAACGGCTGCTATTGCTAATTTAAAACAGGCAACTAACTTTCTATCGAGTTTACGATCCAAAGGGTGTAAGGTTGCTTTAGATGACTTCGGTAGTGGATTATCTTCTTTTGCTTATTTAAAAGAATTGCCTGTTGATTATTTAAAGATAGATGGCTTGTTTGTTAAAGATATTGCTGTTGATGAGATTGATAAAGCTTTTGTTGAATCAATCAACCAGATTGGACAAGTGATGAGTTTAGAAACTATTGCCGAATTTGTCGAAAATGATGAGATTATGGGGATTTTGACAGAAATTGGGGTTAATTATGCTCAAGGCTATGGAATCCATAAGCCTTGCTCTTTTGATCTTGTGTTTCCAAAGGTGTAATCCCAAAATATTCCTTCTCCTGCTGGAGAAGGTTAGGATGAGGAGGTTAATATAGTTTGTATTGGGTAATTTATATTATTTTTAGGTGCTTCTGTTTAAATTGAGATTGTTGAGTGATGGAATTAAGTATTAATCAAAAAGTACTTGTTTTTTTATTGGTTTCAATTGGTTTAATCACCCTACCGCATATAAATCATATTCCCATAGCTATCTTTGTTGTTTTCAATGTCTTATTAGTTTGGCGGTTTATCTGTATTTGGAAAGTGAATTTATTACCCAATAAATTGCTACTTTTTATTTTGATGGTCGCGGCAGTTTCTTTACTCTATCAACAACATCATACTTTTTTAGGCCGTGATGCAGGTACAAGTTTATTTGTTATTGCATTAGGTCTTAAGTTACTTGAGATTAATCAAACAAGAGATATTTATCTAGTTAATTATCTGGCATTTATCGTAGCAACATCACAGTTCTTATATCAGCAAAGTATATTAATGGCTGTTTATATTTTGTTTGTCACCTGTGTACTATTGGCAACCTTGGTATTAATTAATAGCCAAAGACCTGCAACATTAGCGGCGTTAAAAACAGCAGTAATTATTGTTTTTCAAGCCTTACCATTAAGTATTGTTTTGTTTGTTTTATTCCCAAGGATTGAAGCACCTCGGTGGATGTTATTTAATCAACAAAATTCTGCCAAAACAGGCTTGAGTGATAGTTTAGAACCAGGAGCAATTAGTCAGCTAGGTTTATCTGATGAGTTAGTTTTTAGGGCTAAATTTAAGGATGAGCCCCCTTCACAAAACAAGCTTTATTGGAGAGGGCCAGTTTATTCATATACTGATGGTAAGCGATGGACAGAAGGAAAGGTTTCAAAAAGGAATGAGCTTGTCAGTAAAGTAGATTATAAAGGATATCAATATCAATATACCTTAATGATGGAGCCACAAGATAAAGAATGGGTTTTTGCATTAGATATGCCCTCTTCATTTCCTAAAGCATTAAAACAAAATGCTCAATATCAAATTATTACTTCAGAGAAAAATAATCAGCGAGCAGAGTATAAATTGATTTCTTATTCTCAATATAATACAGGTGAGCTTAGCAATAAAGAGCGTAATGATAATGTACAACTTCCTGCAGAGCCATCAGAAAAATTAAAGCAATTTGTAAAAAAACTAAATGGGTTTGATCAATCAGCAGAGGTTTTCATCCAGAATATTTTGATGCATTTTAAACATGAAAACTTTCATTACACTTTAAGGCCTCCTTTAATGGGGGATAAACCTATAGAGACATTTTTATTTGAAAGCAGATATGGTTTTTGTAGTCACTATGCAACGGCATTTGTATATTTAATGCGTATCGCTGGTATTCCTGCAAGAGTTGTTGGGGGTTATCAGGGTGGGGAAATAAACCAAGTCGGTGGTTTTTTAGAAATTAGACAAGCAAATGCACATGCCTGGGCTGAGGTATGGCTAAAAAATAAAGGCTGGACTCGCTTTGACCCAACGGCTGCAATTGCGCCTGAGCGTATAGAACAAGATGTAAATATTGATTTACAAATATCAACAGGAATTATTAATTTTTCTCCACTATTTTCAAATAGTGGTAAAGCTTTGTCATGGATGAAACAGGCAAGACAAATGTGGAGTAACATTGATTATAGCTGGCAACGCTGGGTGATTAATTACAGTACAGAAAACCAAACTAAATTTTTATCATCGCTAGGTATTAATAATATTAAATCGATAGTTTATTGGCTTGTTGGCTGTATAGCGGGGATTAGTTTAGTTTTAGCATGGTTTATTTTAAAGAGTAAAAATTTAAAATTAGCCGAAGAGGTTAAGCTATATCAGTTATTTTGCAAAAAAATGGTTAAAGCCGGGCTTGAAAAGGAAGTAGGAGAAACAGCCCAAAACTATTGCCAGAGAATTCAATTACAACGGCCTGATTTATCAGAACAAGTAGCTAAGATAACAATGATTTATACAAGGTTACGTTATGAAAAACAGCCTCTGGCTGACGATATCAAATTGTTAAAACTAGAATTAGCTGGATTTAAAGTAACGAAATGATAGATTTTTGGCTAATGGGTCGAATCTGTTGCTAAGGTTATTTTTAATAACTTATCTATTTTGGGGCGCAGGTTTTAACCTGCATTCTTTAACGCAAGAGCAGGCTAAAGCCTGCGCCCCAAAAGACTGTTGTTAATAATGATTTGTTAAAGCTACAAATTTAGTTCTCCACAGATTTTTGATATAAGTCCCTAATAAATTTAGCAATAACTGCATCAGAAGCATAGATAACACCATGGTGATTCATAAAAATAGAATCAGCTCGGTTTAAATCTAAGGCTTGTCCGTATATATCGCTAACAACAGCCTTAATTTCATTAAATATACAGGCAGAGGCTGAAAAGTCCCATAACCCACCTCCTCCAGCTTTTTCGCTTGGGAATTTAAAGTAACAGGCGGGTGACTTTTCTAAAACCCAACAGCCATTCATTGCAGCACCACCTTGTTGAATTGTTTTTAACCCTGAATACCCTTGAGTTTTGGAAAAACTTTCAAGTTGAGTAAGAACCTGTTGGTATTGTGGATGTTTGGCAAAGCTGCGGTCTGAAATAAAAGTGAGAGGCAATTGTTTTTTAGATGATGGTGATGATAGTTGCCAAGGTTTGCCATTACGAAAAGCACCTTTACCTTTTATAGCATGGTAAAGCATTTGTTCTCTTGGATCATAGATAACACCAAGTTGAGGAATACCTTCACCAGAGACTAGGGCAATAGAGACAGAATATCCTGCTATTGCTTCAATAAAAGGTAATGTGCCATCTAGAGGGTCTATACACCAAAAATAGTCTTTTTCTAATCTTATTCCATCATCAGGGCTTTCTTCTGTTAGTAATGCTAAGTCATATATGGCACAGCTTGGCATCAGGTTTTGCAGAATAATAGATTGGCTTAATAGATCAACCTCTGTTACTACTTGAGATGCATAACTAGCACCTCCTTGTTTAGTATTAACCGTTAATGAGTCATGTTGAAAATTAGTTATTGCCTGACCTGCTTGCAATGCGGCAGAAATAGCGCATTGGCTGAGTAAATAGAGGTCATTATCACTAAGTTGCATCTTTAATATCCTGCTTGCTATTTTTGGTGGAGTAATTGATTGGTTACTTCACGTGCTAACCGTTCACTATAGCTATTAATTTTCCAGTGTCCTGGGCTCCAGCCTTTGATAAAACGATGAAAGTCAGTCCAGGCAATGGGATATAAAGCGCGCCAGTCTTGTTCAACTTCATCGGGATTAATGGTTTTATGGTGAAGGGCTAAGGCTTGTTTTAATACCTTAAAATAATAAGCTAATAATTCAGTTTCTTGTTGCTGGCATTGTTTCTCATCAAGACAGCTACCGATAAAATAGGCAACATCTTTCATTCCACAACCTCCACCAATATACTGAAAATCCACAGCAGCAACTGATTTTCCGTCTTTAGCAAAGCAAAAGTTAGCTAATTTAGCATCGCCATGTACAAAGGTTTGAAAAGGGCTTTGCTGTAATTTTAAATCAATAGCAGAAGCAGACTGTTTGAGCCTTTTGTCTTGTAAAGCTTGTAATTCATCTGGACGGGTATCTAAATGCCAATATGTGCCTATTTTCCACAAATTATCTGGTTTTTGGTTCATAAAGCGTGTATGAAAATTAGCCAACCAAGATAAGCAGGCTTTTATTTCTTTTTTTGATACTTGTGAATGACGCACAGGAAAACCAGCATTGTCCAAGTCTTCTAACAAAATAAACATTTCATTATCAGTGGACTCAACAGCTAAGCATCGTGGAACACGACAACTAGACGAGCATAGTTGGCTCCACTGTTGATACCAAGCTATTTCCACAAGATACGATTTAATTTTTCT
>Ga0209292_1005892_pt1 | contig 12297 bp, 9 predicted proteins | sample GOMGulsemesocosm_2_FD_184634 | JGI IMG/M metagenome (GOLD analysis project Ga0209292, IMG submission 184634) | Methane-oxidizing microbial communities from mesocosms in the Gulf of Mexico - GOM9C Gulf of Mexico (SPAdes) (version 2) | ecosystem: Environmental > Aquatic > Marine > Cold seeps...
GTGAGTAACTCTGGATCCCCCGGACCTGCCCCTACTAATGCGACTTGACCTAGCGTGTTGTTATTTTTTGATTGCGCTTTGGTAATTAATTCAACTGTCATGACTCACATCCCTGTAGTACTGCTCTGTAATAGCTAACGCAAAGACAGTGCCAAGTATGTAACTACACCCTTAGTTGTTGATATTTAATGGTTTAATTTATTTTGTTGTTTTTTGTAGGGTTTTTAAGGTGATTAAATAGTGTGATGTTGCACCAGTTTTTTCATTCACGCACAGCCATGGTGCAGCCAAGTTGGAGATGTTGCTAATACTTGTCGTTAAAATGCATGAAGATGGGGGTAAATGACAGGAAGATCCCTGTGTTTATACCTCTATAGGAGAGGATCATTCTTTTTATTGGTAATTAAAGTAAGCTGGCTTGGTTATTGCTCACTTGTCTTTATAGATAATGTATTTATAAAAAATAAAACAAATAAACAATGTGTTGAGCAATTCAATGGAGACGTCTTATGATTTTCGGACGCAAGGATCAAAAACCTATTCGCATTGCGGATAAACAGGTTAAAGAATGGAAGTATACAACGTGTGGGTATTGCTCTACAGGTTGTTCTATCGAGATCGGTGTTAATGAGCAAGGGAATGCTGTTGCGAGTCGAGGCGTTGCAGATGCTGATGTGAATCGAGGTAAATTGTGCATTAAAGGTATCTTTGAACATGAATTATTTGATGCTGCTGGCCGTGGTAATAACCCGCTGGTTCGCGAGCAGATACATGATCAGTATAAAGAAACTAATTGGGACAGTGCGCTTGATACTATGGGCGACAAAATTAAAGCTATTCAAGAGCAATACGGTAAAGATTCATTTGCCATTGTCTCTACTGGGCAGCTATTAACGGAAGAGTTTTATACGCTCGGTAAATTAGCGCGTGGTTGTATCGGTACCAATAATTACGATGGTAATACAACCTTATGCATGGCATCTGCCGTATCGGGTTATAAACGTTCATTCGGTTCGGATGGCCCTCCTGGTTGTTATGATGATTTCTCGCACACAGATTGCCTTATTGCCTGGGGCTCTAATCTGCCAGAACAACATCCGGTTATTTATTGGCGTCTAAAAGAAGCCAAAGAGCAACGTAATTTTCCGCTTATCGTGGTTGACCCACGTGTCACTATGCTGGCGCAGTTTGCTGATATCCATTTACCTATTAGTCCAGGTACCGATATCGTCTTACAAAATTCATTAATGCATGTGATCTTAAAAGAAGGTCTGGAAGATAAAGATTATATCGAAAAGTATACCAATGGCATTGAAGAATTAAGAGCCTGTGTCGCTGACTTTGACCCTACATCAGCTGCTAAGATATGTGGTATCGATGAAGATACCATTCGTCATGTGGCGCGTTTATTTGCCAAAGCCGGTCGTGCCATGAGTATCTGGACTATGGGACTGAATCAAAGTACCCATGGTAGTGATGCCATCACTGGTTGTAATTCATTATCACTGATTACCGGTAATATCGGTGTGCCGGGTGGTACTAGTTTATCGATTACTGGTCAGTGTAATGCAATGGGCACACGTGAGTGGTCGTCGTGTTCGGGTTTGCCTGGTTATCGTTTATTAGAAAAAGAACAAGACCGTAATGACATTGCTGATTTCTGGGGCATTGATCCAGAGTTCTTCCCGAAAAAACGAGGTCTAGCCCAAACCGATATTTTCCCTGCTATTGAAACCGGTCAAATTAAAGGCTTGTGGCTGGTCGCGACCAATCCAATGACATCGATGCCGAATACCTCGCGTATTCGTAAAACATTAGAAAAATTAGATTTCTTAGTGGTGCAGGATGCTTACCAAGATGTCGAAACCACCCAGTATGCGCATATGTTCTTACCTGCCGCAGTATGGGCTGAGAAGGAAGGGGTATTCACCAATACTGAGCGTCGGATTAATCGCGTGAGTAATGTGCAAGCACCAAAAGGTAACTCTAAAGCTGATTTCTGGATCTTCTCTGAATTATCTAAACGTTTTGAAAATGGTAAAAAGATCACTTTCCCTGTGACAACCGAAGAAGCGTTTGAAGAAATGAAAACTCTATCTAAAGGTGCAGGGCGTAATCTTGATATTTCCGGCATGACTTACCAGAAAATTGAACAAGCCCGTGGTATTCAATGGCCATACCGTGAAGGTGACGATACTGATAAAGGCAATCCACGTTTATATAGCGATGGTGTATTTCCAACGCCGACAGGTAAAGCCAATCTAATCCCTTTACCTTGGATTGATAATAATGAACATCCTTGCGATGAATACCCATTCTGGCTCAACAGTGGTCGTGTAGTTGAACATTTTCATACCCGTACGCGTACCGGTAAAATGGGTAACCTCAACAAATATAGTCCCACGCCATATATGGAAATGAATCCAGATGCTGCAGCCAAGCTGGGTATCAAGCACCAAAGTTACGTACGTTTAGCTTCGCGTCGTGGTGATGCTGTGGTGATGGTGCAATTAACTCAGCGCGTCGCACCGAACGCAGTATTTATTCCATTCCATTTCCATGACTGTGTTAATCGCTTGTCGTTAGGTCTTCTTGACCCGCATTCGCGTCAACCTGCATTCAAGCAGAGCTCGATTCGTATTGAGCATGTGGACCAAAAACTGGCGGCGAAAATGAACCGCGAACGACGCACGTACTAAGTGATATTCAGACATCTTGAGTTAAGCGCAACGCGATAACATAAGAGGGATAAATTATGTTAGACAAATTAGAACAGTTTAGAGACCGCCTCGATCAAATTGGTGCGGCAGAAAAACCGGTTGTTGAAGAAGGTACACCTATCTTTGAACAACGTGTTGGTGAGCAAAATTACGCCAAATTATCAGATGTAGAAATATTTGATGTTAATACTTACGGTAAAAAAATTGATTTAATCGAACGTACTGAAGGTAAATTACCTGTTGGTCGTTCAATGAATATTAATGAAAATAAAGCGGTAGGTGATAACCCTAATCGTAATAAACAGCATGCTTTCCACTTTACGGCAGATAACTGTATTGGTTGTCACGCCTGTGAAGCTGCCTGTAGTGAAAAAAATGATAACCCTGCACATATTGCCTTTCGTAGTGTTGGTTATGTCGAGAGTGGTAGTTATCCTGATTACAAACGAATTAATATTTCCATGGCATGTAACCATTGTGATGATCCGGTTTGTCTAAAAGGTTGTCCGACTAAAGCCTATACCAAACACGTTGAATACGGCGCGGTATTACAAGATCCTGATACCTGCTTTGGCTGTGGTTATTGTACTTGGGTTTGCCCATATAACGCACCGCAGCTTGATCCAATTAAAGGTCAGGTATCAAAGTGTAATATGTGTGTGGATCGTTTAGAAGTAGGTTTAAAACCGGCGTGTGTGTCTGCATGTCTTGGTAATGCGCTTAACTTTGGTGTGGTGGAAAATACCCCTGAGAACCGTATTCAGGCGAAAACCTCAATTCCAGGTTTCCCTGATCCGAGTATTACCAATCCTAATATTCGTTTCCAGCAGACCACCAGTACTCAGCGTGAAATGACGCGTACTGATAACATGCCGCTTAAATATCATAAACAAGATGATGGGTCATTCCGTTCTGTGGTTGATGAAAAAGACGGTAAAGAACAATCGTGGAATTTAGGGCGCTTAAGTTCACGCGAAAATCCGTTGGTGATATTTACTCTGTTTTCACAAGCAGCAATGGGGGCATTTGCGCTTATCTTCCTTGGCCCATTACTGGGTATTGAAAGCTTAACTGGATTTGCAGAATCAGGCGCGGGTTTATCATTGCTGGTTATATTAATGGCGATGCAAGCTATTGGCTTATTGATGTCGACACTTCATCTTGGTAAACCTAAGCGTTTCTATCGCGGTTTTAACAACTTAGCTCATTCTCCTGTTAGTAGAGAAGGCTTAGGTGTTGCTTTGTTCTTTGGCTTCATGGGAGCATTTACTTTCTTCCAAGGACTGGCTTGGTACTTTGAGGTTAGCATCTTTGGTTATGTGGCGAATGCCTTTGGTGTGCTGGCCTTAATCGGTAGTGCTGGTGGTATATTTTATATGTACCGCAGTTACCGTATTAAAGCGCGTCCGTTCTGGGATCATTGGCAGACGGCTTGTTCTTTCGTTGGTTCAGCCCTTGCACTTGGTACTATATTAACGGCGTTAGTGGCTGTTATTGGCGGTGCCGTTGCAAGTGATATAGAGTTGTATCCACTATTGACTGAACTGGCTCCACTTGTAATTACAGGTTTAGTGATTGAAGCGTTTGGCCTCTATTCACATGCAAAACATCTTAATTTAGAGCAGGGTGAAGGCGCAGCTTCGCATTACGTGCAGTGCACTACATTTGGCAAAACCTATAATGTACGTAATCTTGCCCTTGCCGTTAATATCTTTACTGTCACTTTGCTGGCGATATTAGCACCATCAGACCTGTTGAGCTTGTTATGGCTATTACCTGTTATATCGATTGTATTGGCATCAACAGTCAGTCGAGCGCTGTTTTATGTACTTGTTATTCCAACCACAATGCCAGGTGCATTCTTCTGGAAAAATAAGGGCTTTGAGCAGCATGCACGTGATGTTGGTTTAGCAGATATGCCACAAGTTGGTGTGGTACCTGACTTGCACTAAATTGGCAATAAGGTGTTATATCTGACTTACAATAATTTATAGGTTGGGTTAAATAAGGGTGGCGATTGCTGCCCTTTTTTGTTTTTAAATGTAATAGGTTGATGAGAATAATGAATTTTATTGATTACCGAAAGTCATACTAAAAGATTAGCATTAGCCGATTGATTCATTTTTAATTGTCATGTTAATGTAATTTTCTGTAATTAAACTAGAGCTTTTCCAATCTAGAGTTAAACTAGATTGTACATAAATAGTACAGCTGTCATTAGATATGGTGATTTTTATCTGTTTATCAATAAGCTGAATTATCTATTTCAAATACTTAATACAACTATTTTTAATATCTAAGACAATATAGTTTATTTGTGCGGTCACGCGGATTGTCGAATTTGTCGATAAGCATCAGTCGTGATAAGATCTCGCGGATTAATGTGTAATAATGGGAGAATTGTTGATGAGCAAAGATATGCAAAGTATGGCATTAGTTCCTCAGGGTAGCATTGAAGCCTATATCCAAGGCGTGAATAACATTCCAATGTTGACTGCTGAACAAGAAAAGGAACTAGGCGAACGCTTGCAGAATGAAGGTGATGTTGATGCTGCACGTCAGTTGATCATGTCACATCTACGCTTTGTTGTTCACGTTGCCCGTGGTTACGCAGGTTATGGACTTTCTCAAGCTGACTTGATCCAAGAAGGCAACATCGGCTTAATGAAAGCGGTGAAGCGATTTAACCCTGCAGTTGGTGTAAGACTGGTGTCTTTTGCCGTGCATTGGGTGAAAGCTGAAATCCATGAATTTGTACTTCGTAATTGGCGTGTAGTAAAAGTTGCGACGACTAAAGCGCAACGTAAACTATTCTTTAATTTACGAAAATCAAAAAAACGCTTAGGCTGGTTTACCAGTGCTGAAGTGCAAACTGTTGCTGATACATTGGGTGTTTCGACCAAAGATGTAGTGGAAATGGAATCAAGAATGTCTTATTCAGATCAAGCATTTGATTTATATGCTGATGATGATAGTGATAAAGACTCTGGTTCAATGAGTTTTTCGCCAGCTCAGTATTTAGAAGATAATGCTTCAGATGTTGCACAGCAGGTTGAACGTGAAAACTGGGATAAAAGTGCATCTCAACGTTTAGCTAAAGCTATTTCTGAATTAGATGATCGTAGCCAAGATATCGTCAGTTCTCGTTGGTTAGCTGAAGATAAAGCAACACTACAAGAATTAGCTAATCGTTATGGTGTTTCTGCTGAGCGTGTACGCCAGTTGGAAAAAAATGCAATGAAAAAACTTCGCGAGTTTATTGCAGAATAACAACCACACAGAATTGTTAAAAATGAGGTCTCCAATGGAGGCCTCATTTTTTTTGGCAAGAAAATAAATAAACGTTTAATTGTATTTAATGATAGATGGAAAGAAACATGAATAGAGATCCCTTATTTGGTTTTCAGGGAAGTGCGCTTAAAAGCTACTTTGAGCGTAATCAGTTAGCAGAAAATCAAATTATTTTGGTGTATAACGGGTCTGGAATGACACATGAATACAACCTAGCACAAGTTGTAATACCTGAAGAGGGTAAGCAAAAAAGGATTGTTGTACGACTTTTAAAGAGTGGTGAAGATGTTACCTTCTTCCGCACTGGTAAAAGTGTACTAAAGAAAACAGGGCATTATAAAGTATTACCTATGGTACCTTGGTTAATGGCGCGTTTTGGCATGCAAGATCAAATTCGCTTTAACTGGAAGTGGGGTTATGCTTAAACCCTCGCGTGACGCCTAGACGAGAAAAGGCCCAACCATGAGTGTCATGGTTGGGCCTTTTTGTTGCTATATATTGTACGAATAAATTGTGAATCAGTATGTTACAGGGACGCTAAATAAGCGGTTATGCCATTTGTTTAAAGCTGCTTTTGAGCTCAACCATCAACTGCTGCTGCCAAGCGACTTGGTATAAATCGGTCGACTCTTCTTTTAGTTGTGCCACTTTAAATGCTTCAATTTCTGATACTTCACGTTGTTGTTGTTTGGCGTTATGACTGATCTGTTGGATTTTGACGTAATTGTCATGTTCAGGACCATTCTTAATTGCTTCAATACGATCTAAATGTAACTGCACTTCAACTACCATCTGTGTTTTAGGTAGTCGTACTAATAAATTGATATCACGGTAACCATTTTGTTTTGGATTATTAAAACGATTCTTTATTTGCACAATATCGGTTTCTTGTTCTAGTAATTCAAATGCGCTGATTAACTCTTGGCTGTTTTTAGCAATCAGTGAGCTGCGTGCTAAATCGGTAATTTTTTCTACCGCACCATCATGTTTGTTAGCAATTTTAGCTTGTGCACGTTCCACACTTTTAATTGCTGGGATCACGGCATTGGTTTGTGACATTAATGCTATCTGCTGAGTGAGCGTTGCCAGCTCATCTTGCGCTGCTTCAGCTAATGAATAAAGAGAATCAAAATCAGTATAAGGTTGAATGATATTAGTGCTGTTCATATCAGACAGTTGATAAAGACCGGCTAAGTCTTTGCTTATTTGTGTGCGTACTCGGTTTGTGGCACTACCGTTATTTGAGGCTTGACTAAGGCTTAGCATAGTAGCGGCTTCAAGCGGCGCTTTACCTGCTAGCATTAGTACTAAAATTAATGATGTTCTGAGAAAGCTATACATAGATATCCTCTATAAGAAAATGCATTCGCATCATTGTATGCTGATACTTAGTAATAGATGAGTGCGCACAGTCACAATTCAAGGTGAGGCATTGTAAAGCTGTGTAAGAAGTGACTAAGCTTGTAAAATAGTGCGAGTGATATCACTATTTTGTGCAGATCCCGTTAATTAACTAGTAAATATACTGATGCACTTGTAGTTTATTTAAGTTACAGTGTTCGCGATCACTAACTTCCAATATCGTTTCTATATTTAAGGCTTATTCAATGATGAAAAAAACACTAACAGCAGTAATGATTGTTGCTGCCCTTACTGGCTGTGCTCGCCAAAATGCGACAACAGGCGAAGAAGAAACGAATACCGCAACTAAATCTGCGATTGGCGGTGCTATTGCGGGTGCATTAATCGGTGCTGCAACAGGTAAGAAAAATGCGGCGATATATGGTGCCGTTGGTGGTGCTGCGATCGGTGGTGGTATTGGTCACTATTTTGATCGCCAAGAAGAAGCGCTACGTAAAGAATTAACCGATTCTGGTGTACAAGTGAAACGTGTTGGTGAAAACGAACTGCAGCTGATTATGGCGAAGGGGATTGGTTTCCAAACCGCGGGTTATAATCTAAGTGCTGATATTTATTCAAGCTTAAACAGTGTAGCTAAAATCCTTAATGAGTATCCTGAGTCATCACTGCGTATTATTGGCCACACAGATAGCGTAGGTAGCGCAGAGTCTAATTTAACACTGTCTGAAGAACGTGCTGAGTCTGTTAGTGAGTATCTTAATAAACGTGGCATTAAATCGGGTCGTTTATCAACGCGTGGTTATGGTGAGCGTCGTCCTATTGCCTCAAATGAGACAAAAAATGGTCGTGCTGCTAACCGTCGTGTAGAAATTAGTATTACTGCTAATTAATTAGCTTTAAGCATTGCCAGTTGAGGTTATATTTATCGTTGCTGGCTGCACTGAAACCGAACCATGTGTTCGGTTTTTTTATGCCTATAAATTAAAGCGTGCGGCTAATGTAGGAGTAGGGGAATAGTATTCAGATATAGGGTTATTTGATTAACCTATTGGAGAGGACTAAATTTTGGATAAAAAAAGACCCAGTTATATAAATAACTGGGTCTTTTTAATTGGCTCCCCTTGCTAGACTTGAACTAGCGACATATGGATTAACAGTCCACCGTTCTACCAACTGAACTAAAGGGGAATTATTTGGTGCCCGAACCCGGAATTGAACCAGGGACACGAGGATTTTCAATCCTCTGCTCTACCGACTGAGCTATTCGGGCAAATGGTGCCGACTGCCGGAGTCGAACTGGCGACCTACTGATTACAAGTCAGTTGCTCTACCTACTGAGCTAAGTCGGCACTAAATGCGTTTTAAATAAAGATACCTATTAATGAAATATCTCTACCTTTTAAATATGGTGCCCGAACCCGGAATTGAACCAGGGACACGAGGATTTTCAATCCTCTGCTCTACCGACTGAGCTATTCGGGCAAATGGTGCCGACTGCCGGAGTCGAACTGGCGACCTACTGATTACAAGTCAGTTGCTCTACCTACTGAGCTAAGTCGGCACTAAATGCGTTTTAAATAAAGATACCTATTAATGAAATATCTCTACCTTTTAAATATGGTGCCCGAACCCGGAATTGAACCAGGGACACGAGGATTTTCAATCCTCTGCTCTACCGACTGAGCTATTCGGGCAAATGGTGCCGACTGCCGGAGTCGAACTGGCGACCTACTGATTACAAGTCAGTTGCTCTACCTACTGAGCTAAGTCGGCACTAAATGCGTGTCGCATAATATCATCTTCATTTTAAAAAACAAGTCAATATTACACTTTTTTATTCTTTCCAAATTTTGGTGCCCGAACCCGGAATTGAACCAGGGACACGAGGATTTTCAATCCTCTGCTCTACCGACTGAGCTATTCGGGCAATGGAGCGCTATTAAATAGAATTTAGGCCGATCCGTCAACTGTTTCACCCTGTTTAGTGAAAATAATATGCGTTAACCCTATGTGCTGTCTGATTAATCATCAATACGTGTGTTTTGTTGACGTTTAACGGCTAAGTTGACGAAAATGACGGTTTACCTCGTACACATAGTTTTTTATTTCAGCGCGAGACTGCGCATTAGTGAAACTTTGGTAAACCTCATAAGAAGATAAGCCATTTATTATACTTAGTGCTTCATTTTTGTTCTTCGAGAAGGTTTGCAGCATATTTTGAGGTCCAGCAATATAACTTGCTAGCGTGGCATAGTAGCGAGATTTTGGGTTGCTAATATTTTTAAGATACTGTTTATCTAATAGATTTAAATAACTAATGCCGATATCTAGATTGTTATTGTTATTAAATAACCAGTTTGGTTGTGGCTTAAAAGGATATTTCTTTTGTTGATGAAATACATCCCTGCCAATTGAACTTGATATCTGCATTAGGCCAATACGGCCATTGCGATTTAATGCGTAGGGGTTAAACAAGCTATCGACTTGGATCATGGCGGTGACTATGTTGCTATCAATGCCATAGTGTTGCGCTGATTGCTTAATCTGGGCTTGGTAGCGCTGCATGCGCACTCTGGTATGGTTAGCGGTTAACGTAAACGTTACGGCGTCTACCGAGCGACCATTCATCGTTATTTGCTTACGATTATGCTTAATAAGATAGTTAGCATAATGAGAAGCGCGCCAATGCCATTTTATTGATTTCCCCTCATTGTCTTTAACTTGTAGGTAAAGAAAGGGCTTTCCTTTAATTTCAGAGCTGAAGCTGGAGTAGAAATCTGTGTATTTAGGGCGTTCAGGGGCAAGTAGCGTGTATTCAATTGCCTGTTTAAGGTATTGCTGACTATTTGGTTGCGCGAGTGTCTCGACACGGACGCTACCTTGTTGAAAATCGATAATTGAGCGGCTGTGGTAATTGTTGGTATATTTGATATAGCGATAATTCGTCGAAAACGAGTGCTTAGTATCACCCCAAAGTTCGATAACTTGCTGACGATAATTGTCTTTTAAGGTTCTAAGTGCGGTATTGTCTTTTTCGTCGGCTCTTTCTGTTTTAGCGCGGTAATCAGCTTGTTGATAAGATAGGCGCTCTAACGCTTGTGATGCGTTATTAAGACTGGCGAGTTCGACGGAATGTTGATAGTCACTCATCGAGCAGGCGGTTAATACACTGCAACTGATAGCGATTAATAGAATACGGAATATAGCCATGTGGATAAACTGTTCTCTGGGTTAAAACTTGCCTAGCGCTAGAGTATCACGCTAGGCAATTGGATTAGGCTTTTGGGGTAAAACCGTCAATGATTACGTCTTCACCTTCAAACAGGTATTTGATCATCTCTTGTTCTAGAAATGCGCGATCATTTTCATCCATCATGTTTAATTTTTTTTCATTCAACAGCATGGTTTGTTTTTGCTGCCATTCTGACCATGCTTCTTGGCAAATATGATCAAAAATACGCTTGCCTACTTCACCTGGGTAAATTTGAAAACGTAAACCTTCCGCTTCTTTTTGTAAGCGTGTGCAGAAAACCATTCTAGCCATGTTATGCCTCTCTCAATGCTTGAGATGTTAATAATTTTTTAGTTGCAGCTGCTAATCCCACAGTTGCCGGTTGCTCTATGTTATACCAAAGAGTCCCTTGAGGTTCCATTATTTGCGTACTTGTTGTGGCATTTATTTTTACTAACAATGGGCTGATATCAAGATGGAAGTGACTGAAAGTGTGTCTAAATCCAGGCAACTCTTGGCTAGTAAACTCACTAATACCAAATTGTGCTAGCTGTTCTTCCAGCGATAAATTGTCATCGCGTTCAGGGAAACACCATAATCCCCCCCAAATACCTGCCGGTGGGCGCTGCTGTAAACACAGTGTAGAACCTTGTTTTAGTAATAACATTTGCACGGTTCTGACTGGGATTGTTTTTTTAGGTTTAGGGGTTGGGAATGCTGTTGGTGTACCCATAGCATGTGCTTTACAATCTTCATTCACTGGGCAAATATCACAATCAGGTCGACTACGGGTGCACACTGTCGCGCCCAGATCCATCATCACCTGATTATAATTAGCGGTTTGTTGTTGCGGTGTCAGTTCTTCTGATAGTGCCCACAGCGTATTTTCAACAGCCTTCTTGCCATACCAACCTTCAATGGCACCCCAACGTGTTAAAACGCGTTTTACGTTGCCGTCTAATATAGGGTGTGGTTGATCTAATGATAATGACAAAATTGCGCCCGCGGTTGAGCGACCAACACCGGGTAATGCTAATACTTGTTCAAATTCGGTTGGGAACTGGCCTTGATATTCATCGCGGATCAATTGTGCCGCTTTATGTAAATTACGGCCTCGAGCGTAATAACCGAGCCCTGTCCATAAATGCAATACTTCATCGATGTGCGCATTAGCTAAATCGGTTACTGTGGGAAACTTTTCCATAAAAGTGGTGAAATAAGGGATAACAGTGCTGACTTGAGTCTGTTGTAACATTACTTCACTTAACCATGTTGGGTAAGGTTCGTGGTATTGTTGCCAAGGTAAATCCTTGCGGCCAAAGTCTTTAAACCAAGCAAGTACCCGCGGGGCAAATGTGTCTTTATTATTTTCTAATAGCGATGTCATCGGGTATTTTTAGCAAATATGAGAAATTTAGGGTGAAATTATGCCACACAAAACTTGCCAAATTCAGCTATCTTTGGATAATGCCCGAATTAAGACATAAATTTATATAGATTATGGCGACTAAACTGTCATAACGGCGACTGGATAAAAGATGACTGAACATAAAAGAATAGCAGATCCTGAATTAACAGAAGACGGTAAACGTATCCGTAAAGTGAGAAGTTTTGTTTTACGTGAAGGACGTTTAACTAAAGGCCAGGAAGCCGCTATGAAAGATTTTTGGCCGACTATGGGTCTAGATCATG
>Ga0209292_1005896_pt1 | contig 12293 bp, 9 predicted proteins | sample GOMGulsemesocosm_2_FD_184634 | JGI IMG/M metagenome (GOLD analysis project Ga0209292, IMG submission 184634) | Methane-oxidizing microbial communities from mesocosms in the Gulf of Mexico - GOM9C Gulf of Mexico (SPAdes) (version 2) | ecosystem: Environmental > Aquatic > Marine > Cold seeps...
GAAAACGCTGTTCTTAAAAACCGTGAAATCATGGGTGCTACTAACCCTGCTGAAGCTCTTGCTGGTACTATCCGTGCTGATCTTGCTGATAGCATTGACGAAAATGCTGCTCACGGTTCTGATGCTTTAGAATCAGCAGCACGTGAAATTGCTTACTTCTTCTCTGACGAAGAAATTTGTCCACGTACTCGTTAATTCACCTTTAATCTTCGCAAAGTTCACGACTTCGTTGTCGGCTGTACTCATTGACTAACGTCAAATCCGTGCAACCTTCTAGAATTCGTTTCCTTTGCTTTGTATAAAGAATGAATTAAATTAAAAGGATTTTACTGATTTCAGTAAAGTCCTTTTGTTATTTTAAGTGGATAGTAAATCTCCTTAAAATAACCTAGTAAAATTGCGATTGTTGCTTAAAAAGCGTACAATGTGCACCTTGTTTTTTTAGGCTGCTTCGACAAGTAGTTTGATATTTGTTATTGAGAGTTTGTTGTATGAGTGAAGTAAACAATAAAGTAAACCTGCTTAATTTTGATCATAAAGGTATGCGTGAATACTTAGAATCTATTGGTGAAAAACCCTTTAGAGCTGATCAACTCATGAAGTGGATTTATCACTTTGGCTACAGTGACTTTGAGCAAATGACCAATATCAATAAAAAATTACGTGAAAAATTACAACGTAATTGTGTGATATCGGCACCAGAAATCTCTGAAAAACAAGTGTCAGAAGACGGAACTATTAAATACGCCTTAAGACTTGAAGGTGGTCAAGAAGTAGAAACTGTCTGGATCCCTGAAAATGACCGTGCAACCTTGTGTGTGTCTTCTCAAGTTGGCTGCGCATTAGAATGTACTTTCTGTGCAACGGCACAACAAGGCTTCAACCGCAATTTATCTATGTCTGAAATTATTGGCCAAGTATGGCGTGTCGCCAATGATATTGGTGCAACCCGCATTGCTGGTACTCGACCTATTACTAATATAGTAATGATGGGGATGGGTGAACCATTATTAAATATGAAAAACTTAATCCCGGCACTTGATACCATGCTTAATGATTTAGGTTACGGCTTATCTAAACGACGCGTAACTGTGAGTACATCGGGTGTTGTACCTGCATTAGACATGCTTAAAGCTAAGATCGATTGTGCTTTAGCTATTTCTATTCATGCACCGAATAATAAGTTACGTGATGAATTAGTACCGATTAATAAAAAATATCCATTAGAAGACTTTATCGCTGCAGCAGGTCGTTATATCGATGGTTCAAAAGCGAATAAACAAGCAACGATTGAATACGTGATGCTTGATCACGTCAATGATAGTACTGACCAAGCACATGAATTAGCGCATGTATTAAAAGGGTTACCAAGCAAAATTAATTTAATACCCTTTAACCCTTACCCAGGCTCTCCCTACAAGCGTTCAAGTAATTCTCGTATCGATCGTTTTGATAAAGTATTACAAAGTTATGGCTTAACGGTTATTACCAGACGTACACGTGGCGATGATATTGATGCTGCTTGCGGACAGTTGGCTGGCGATGTTTTTGATAGAACTAAGCGTAGCGCTTTTAGTGCAGCTAAGAATGCTGAAATAAGTTCATTGAAAGATCAACCTAAAGCTGACACTATCTCTATCAAAGTAGTCTAGCCGTTACTTTACTGATTTTAGTGAAAAATATCCAAAAGCAATCTGTTCAATATTCAGTTATTGGTTTTGATATTTGAAGCAAGGGTATTATTGGCTATTTAGGCTATTTAAAAATAATCACCGGGTTCGTGAAACGGGTATAACAATTAGAGGCGGGTAACGCGTTGCATATTATGATTAAAGCTATGGCTAAAAACATTCGTCCAATACTTTTAACTGCGGTTTCTTTAACGCTGTTAAGTGGCTGCGTTACCCAAAGCTTTGAAAATAATGAACCCATTGTAAAAACCCAAGCGAATCGTGATGAAATGGCGGCTACCCGTATTTCATTAGGCTTAGGTTATTTACGAATGGGTAACATGTCTCAAGCAAAACTTAACCTTGAAAAAGCTAAGGGATTCTCACCGGGCTTAGTTCAAGTACACACTGCCTTTGCTCACTATTATGAAACAGTCGGTGAAAGTGAACTTGCTATTGAATCATTTGAACAAGCCTTACTTATTAAAGCGGACAGTGCAGATACCTTAAACAATTATGGTGTGTTTTTGTGTCGACAAGGTAAAATCGACGCTGCAGAAGTTCAGTTTTTAAAAGCGATAGCGGTACCTAGCTACCTATTGGTATCACAAAGTTATGAAAACCTCGCATCATGTTATCTACAAAGTGATGATTTTGAAAAAGCTGAAATGTATTTGAACAAAGCAATATTTCACAGTCCTAATAGAACAACCACATTATTGCAAATGGTGCGTTTACAGTATTCCATGGGTGATTACCAAGAAAGTAAACGGTTTTTACAGAAATTTGAACGAAACACTCAACGTTTTACTGCAGACTCCTTAGCATTAGCTTATAAAATATATAGGAAGTTAGGTAAGCGCCGTACTGCAAGTAATTACGGTAATATGTTAGTGAAAATGTATCCTCAATCATGGGAAGGTAAGCAATACTTACTCAATGAATTAAACTTTATTGAAGCTGATGAATTAGCCAAAAAATATCAACGAATTCAAAGAGAAAAAAATAATACTTTATCGCCTTCGAGTAATAAGCGTGTGGTAAAACTTTCACCGAAAAAGGCTGCGAATACACCTTTTACCCATAGCGTTAAAATGAGTGCTCCGGCGATAAAAACTAATGTGACAACCGCCGCAGCACCAAATACTGCTGCAGTAACTACAACCGTGGCAACATCATCATTACCAATCATAACTACACCCCAACCAATAACTAGCTCGGGTGGAGCATTACTTTCTACGACTGTGGTAGGAAGCAATACTGTGACGAGTAGGTCGAAAAATGACATAGTCGTAGCTAAAACAGAAGAGGCTTTGCTGATTCATGAACCTATAGCGCAAGTAGCACCTGTCATGAATGATAAAGCAGTATACCAACAGCCTGTATCAAGCTTTGATGATCCGACATCTACCCAACCGGTACCTGCAACACGAGATGTACCTTTACCGGAAGCACTGTCAGAGCCAGTACCTGAGAAAATTGAAATAGAAAGTGTAGCAATTAAAGAGGTAAGTAAAAACGCTGAAATCATTGATGTTCAAGAGGTTTTACATACCGTAACCCCAGGTGAAAGTTTGTACAGTATTTCGATGAAATATAATGTCAAAATTAAAGCATTACATCAGTGGAATAATATCTCCGAGAAAAACAAAATCCGCATAGGCGATAAACTCTATGTAGTTGATCCTCAAACAGTGAAAAATATTAATGAATAATGAAGTATCTCCTGCTAATCAAGTAGGTAAAGAAGAAGCAAGTAGTATCACCGATGAAATTACTGAACTAAGTGAAGATATGGAAATGGTGAGTCCAGGTACTATGTTGCGTGACGCACGTAAAAAACTATCACTATCACAAGATCATATCGCCAGTAAATTAAATTTTAAAGTCGGTATTGTGATAAATATTGAAGAAGATATTTTTGACCCATTAATGCCCGTTACTTTTAATCGAGGTTATCTTGCCAATTATGCGAAATTAGTGGGTGTTGAAGTAGAAGATGTCTTGGCTAGTTATGATGCAGTTAATGCTGCAACCACCCAACGAAGTGAAATGTTGAGCTTCTCTAAAGAAACGTCTAAACAAGCAGAGCATAGTCGTGTTATGTGGCTAAGTTATCTTATCGTAGCAGTACTAGTTGGCTTAACCATTTTATGGTGGTTACAAGAAAGTAAACAGCAAGCGAGTGAATCATCAAGTGTCATTCCAAGTACTGAAATTGAACTTAACAAGGTTGACGATGAAGTCGCTGTGAATAGTATTGAGTCTACCCCTGTGAATAGTATTGAGTCTATCCCTTTAAATAAAGAGCAAGTGATAGCTGACAAGAGTGTTCAAACACCTGAAAAGACAAATGAAGCAGAAGCGGAGTTATCCATAACGGATAAACCAGTTACTGATGATGTTATTAACAATACCAGTAGCAATATTGCTCCAACAGCCGAGAGCTTAATTAATGAAGTTCCCCAACCCGTAGTACCCGTGATGAGTACTGCAGTATTTACATTCAAAGGTGATTGTTGGGTGAATATTTTCGATGCTACAGGTGAGAGAATTGCTTGGGGCGTGAAAAAATCGGGTTACGTAATGACTATTCAAGGTAAAGCACCACTACGTATTACGGTTGGAAAGCCTGAGTTAACCAGTATTGTTTTTAATGATCAACCCGTAGATATGTCGATTTTTAATGTGGGCAATATTGCTAAGTTTAACTTGCCGATTGTAGAGTAGTTGTTTACAGGCTGATGCTTACTCAACGACTACCTTACTTAAATAAAAAAGATAAATAAAAATATAAAGAAAAATTATGTTTAAAGAATCCCCAATTATACGCCGTGTTTCTCGTCAAATTATGGTCGGTAATGTACCCGTTGGCGGCGACGCACCTATCACTGTGCAGTCAATGACAAATACATTGACCACAGATGTTGCTGCTACAGTCGCACAAATTAAAGCGCTTGAAGCGGTAGGTGCCGATATAGTACGTGTAAGTGTACCAACGATGGACGCTGCAGAAGCATTTCGTGAAATAAAAAAGCAAGTCAATGTTCCACTAGTAACTGATATTCACTTTGATTATCGTATTGCACTAAAAGTTGCTGAATATGGTGCTGATTGCCTGCGTATTAATCCAGGCAACATTGGTAATGAAAGTCGAATTCGCAGTGTTGTTGAGAGTGCACGAGATAATAATATCCCGATTCGTATTGGGGTTAATGGCGGCTCACTAGAAAAAGATATTCAAGAAAAGTTTACCGAGCCAACACCTGAAGCACTATTAGAGTCGGCCATGCGCCATGTTGACATACTAGATAGATTGAACTTTGACCAGTTTAAAGTGAGCGTTAAAGCCTCTGATGTTTTTTTGGCAGTAGAGTCATATAAATTATTAGCCAAACAAATTGATAATCCATTACATTTAGGTATCACTGAAGCTGGCGGGTTACGCTCAGGCTCAGTTAAATCATCAGTTGGCTTAGGTTTATTACTTGCACAAGGCATTGGTGATACTTTACGTATCTCTTTAGCAGCAGACCCAATTGAAGAAATTAAAGTCGGTTTTGATATTTTAAAATCACTAAAATTACGTAGTCGTGGCATTAACCTGATTGCATGTCCAAGCTGTTCTCGACAAGAGTTTGATGTGGTATCAACGGTCAACGCTTTAGAACAACGCATTGAAGATATTATGACGCCTATGGATGTATCCATTATCGGTTGTATCGTTAATGGTCCTGGTGAGGCTATGATCTCTGATCTTGGCTTAACGGGAAGTAGCAAGAAAAGTGGTTATTACTTGGATGGTATTCGTCAAAAAGAACGCTTTGATAATAATGATCTTGTTGACCAGCTAGAGAAGCGTATCCGCGCCAAGGCACACTCAATAAGTGAACGTCTTGATGAAAAAAATAAAATAGATTTTAAAGTAAAAGAATAAACAAAAGATTAAGTAAATATTTGCAGCGAAAAATGACGCTATATTTTGGTAGTAGAGGTTAACGTTTAGCTAGCTTAAGAGTTAGACCAAGACGCACTTAATTCACTATGGTTTATTCAAGCCCAATTATTAGGTATACTGCGCGCTGCGCAAATTTAACACAGTAGTTAGCGCTGAAAGGTAATACTTAACAAAGTGACCTTGTCAGCCCTTTTAAAGAATAAAAAAGAGAGACCCCTCAGTGGCTAAACAAAAGGCTCTACAAGCAATTCGTGGCATGAACGATTGCCTTCCAAATGAAACTAATATTTGGCAAATGGTTGAAGCAGTACTTCGACGTGTTGCTAGCAATTATGGTTTTGCTGAAATTCGCATGCCGATTGTTGAGTCAACAGCAGTATTTAAACGCGGTATTGGTGAAGTAACCGATATTGTTGAAAAAGAAATGTACACTTTTGATGACTTAAATGGTGATAGCTTAACCTTACGTCCAGAAGGGACCGCAAGTTGTGTTCGAGCCGGTGTTCAACATGGTTTACTGTATAACCAAGAGCAACGTCTTTGGTATATGGGACCCATGTTCCGTCATGAAAGACCACAAAAAGGTCGCTATCGTCAATTTCATCAATTTGGCCTAGAGGCCTTTGGAATTGCGACTCCTGATATAGACGCTGAAATTATTTTGCTTACTGCGCGTTTATGGCGGGAACTTGGCATCAATGAGTTTGTCACACTAGAGTTGAATTCATTAGGATCTAACGAAGAGCGTGCTAATTATCGCGAAGCTTTAATTGCTTATTTAACTGAGCATGAAGCGTTACTCGATGAGGACTCTAAACGACGTATGCATACTAATCCGCTACGTGTGCTAGATAGTAAAAATCCTCAAGTACAAGAAGCATTGAATAATGCACCTAAATTGTCAGATCATTTTGGAGAAGAAACCAAAACGCATTTTGATACCTTATGTGCTCGATTAGATGCTGCGGGTGTTAAGTACGTTTTAAACGACCGCTTAGTACGAGGTTTAGATTATTATAACCGCACCGTATTTGAATGGGTTACCGATACATTAGGCGCACAAGGCACTATTTGTGCTGGTGGACGTTACGATGGTTTAGTTGAGCAACTTGGTGGAAAAGCAACGCCTGCATTTGGTTTTGCTTTAGGCATCGAACGTTTAATTTTAATGCTAACTGAATTAGAGCAAGTTAAGAATATTCGACCTCAGGTTGATGCCTATGTAGTGATATTAGGTGATGATGCACAGGTTGCTGCTAATAAGCTAGCTGAGCAGTGGCGTGATCAAGTACCAGAATTAAGATTACAATGTCACTGTGGTGGCGGCAATATGAAGAAACAATTAAAGCGCGCCGATAAATCTGGTGCACAAATCGCGTTAATCTTAGGTGATGATGAAATTGCTCAAGAGAAAGTTATGGTGAAATACTTACGCGGACAAAAAGAACAGGAAAGCGTGGAGTTTACCCAAATTTCAAGTTTGTTATCTGAATTAATTTAACGGCTGTAAGCCAAGGTGAAGTAGTGGAAATTTATCAAACGGAAGAACAACAAGTAGAAGCGATTAAAGGTTACTGGGCACAAAATGGTAACACCATTATTGCGGGTATTGCCTTAGGCTTAGCAGGTTTTATCGGCTTTAATCTTTACCAAGATGATAAGTTTGAACAAGAACTAGCTGTCTCAGATAGCTATCAAACACTTATCGAGCAAAGCAGTAAAGACGCAAAAGCTTTTACTGAAAATGGTGAGAAGTTTATTAGTGAAAATGGCGATAATAGCTATGTTTCTTTAACTGCACTGGCTTTAGCGAAAGAAGCTGCTTCGCATAAAGACTGGACACAAGTTCAAAAGCACTTAACTACGGCAATTAGCTCAGCACCAACTGATGGTATTAAAGCGATTGCAAGTTTACGTTTAGCACGTGTGCAAGTGCAACTTGAACAATACTCAGATGCCTTAGCGACGTTAAGTAATAATTTACCAGAATCATTTACTGCTGCCATTGAAGAGATCAAAGGTGATGCGTATTTACAACAAGGTAAAATCGATCTTGCACGAAATGCATATCAAGCAGCTATTGCCGCTGATGGCATTGCTACAAGCCCAAGCTTACAAATTAAACTTGATGATTTAGCACAGGTAACTACCTTACCTAGTAAAGAGTTAGTCGCTGCTCCTGTAGTTAAGTAACTTATTGGTTGTTTAGCCGAATCATTTACTCTTGTTAATAAGGCAAAGTATGCGTTGTTTTGATAAAATTTTATTTAAAGGTCTTAGTACTAAAAAGGTACTAGCTATCGCCTTATTGTCTTCAAGCTTACTTGCTTGTTCATCAAATGATGATGAAGACCCTAGTACTAAGGTTGCTGAGCTCACAGAGTTAGATAATGCTTTTGATGTTGAAGTATTATGGGAGCGTAGTGTTGGTGATGGTGTTAGTGATTATTTTTCACGGATAAAGCCTATTGTTGCTTACAATAAAGTTTATAGTGCTAGCCGTATGGGCGATGTTATTGCTTTTGAAAAAGAGAGTGGCAAAAAAGTTTGGCAAGCCGATTTAAGTGACATCAAAGGTGAACGCAGCTTTTGGGATAGCCGAGTGTCAGCTTTAGTTGCAGGTGGTCCAACGGCAGGTCTGAATAAAATATTTATCGGTACCGAAAACGGTGATGTCTTTGCTCTTGATGCAGCAACAGGTGAGCTAGTATGGAAGAGTAAAATAAAGGGTGAAGTTATTACTCCGCCAGCCATAGATTCTGGCATTTTAGTTGTTAATTCAGCTTCTGGAATACTTAAAGGTTTTGATGCGAATACCGGTGATGAATTATGGAAAGTCGAGCAAGATGTTCCTGCATTGACATTAAGAGGTATTAGTACACCTGTTATTGCATCCGGTGGTGTACTTGTTGGCTCTGGTAAAGGAGAGTTAGGCGTTTACATTCTTGAAAAAGGTCAGGCAGGTTGGATAACAGAGGTAGGTGAAGCAACGGGATCAACAGAATTACAACGCGTTATCGATGTTGATGCCGCCCCTGTAGTTTTTGGTGATAAAGTTTATGCTATTTCCGCCCGTGGCAACTTAGTTGCTATCGAATTAAAATCGGGCAGTATTGCATGGAAACGTCAATACTCCTCATATAGACAAATAGCAGTTTATCGTAATGATATTTTCATTACTAATACTAGCGGTCATGTCTATGCGCTTAATCGTATCAACGGTATTGAACGCTGGAGCAATTTAGAATTAACTAACCGTGGGGTAACTGGTCCCGCCGTTGTTGATAGATATATCGTTGTAGGTGATTTTGAAGGTTACTTACATTGGCTAGATCAAGATACTGGTGAGATAGTCTCTCGTCATGAAGTTGATAGCAGTGGTATACATTCAACGCCAACCGTTGTTGATGATGTAATGTATAGCCAATCACGTGATGGTGACTTACAAGTTATTATCACACCAAAAATTATCAGTGCTGCACAATAAGCAGTCCTGGTTTAGTTGATTGTTTTTAGTTGATTTTTTTTAATAAAGATCAACTAAAGTTAATAACGGCTCCGATGCAAATTGCATTAGGAGCCGTTACTTGTTTTTAGCAATATCATTTTGAGTAATATTACCTTAACTAGTTACGTTGGGAGTCTTGCTTTTACCTTTGATATTTAGTTTTTATATTTGTTTGAAAGACTGTGCATTACTCGCTTGCATAGTTTTTATTTTGAGGTGCTCATGCTTCCTGTAGTTGCTCTTGTTGGCCGTCCTAATGTAGGAAAATCAACGTTATTTAACCGTTTAACCCGTAGTCGTGATGCGCTTGTCGCAGATTACCCTGGTCTAACTCGTGATCGTCAGTATGGTCAAGCTGAAGTAGAAGAACACCCTTTTATTGTCATCGATACCGGTGGTATTAATGGTGATGAAAAAGGCATTGATGTGCTAATGGCTGAACAGTCGTTGATGGCCATAGAAGAGGCTGATGCAGTACTCTTTTTAGTTGATGCTCGCGATGGTTTGACTGCAGCAGATCATGGTATTGCTGATCACTTACGTAAACAAAATAAAAAAATATTTGTGGTTGCCAACAAAATTGATGGTATTCATGGCGATTCAGCGGTTGCAGAGTTTTACTCGCTAGGTCTAGGCGAGCATGTTCACCAAATTGCAGCTGCACATGGTCGTGGTGTAACACAACTATTAACACTTGCCTTGACTCCTCATATTGAAGCTTTGGCTAACCCCGTTAAGCCTGCTGTTGAAGGCGAGGAAAATGATGAGTTTGCTGAAGATTTTGAAGTGGAGCTTACTGAAGAAGAGCTTGCTAAAAAATTAGAAGGTGAACCACAAGAAAATGACAAGATAAAGCTGGCAATTATCGGGCGTCCTAATGTAGGTAAGTCAACGCTAACCAATCGAATTTTAGGTGAAGAGCGTGTTGTTGTTTACGATATGCCGGGTACCACTCGAGATAGCGTTTATATACCAATGGAACGTAATGGTCGTGAGTATACTTTAATTGATACTGCAGGAATTCGTCGCCGTAAAAACGTAACTGATGTGGTAGAAAAATACTCAGTGATTAAAACTTTACGTGCGATTGAAGATGCTAACGTTTGTCTTCTTATTATTGATGCTCAAGAAGGTATTAGCGATCAAGATTTAAGCTTACTTGGTTTTATTCTTGAAGCTGGACGATCACTCGTGTTAGCCGTCAATAAATGGGATGGCTTAGAGGATCATGAAAAGGATCGTATTAAAACTGAGTTGGACCGTCGCTTAGGTTTTATTGACTTTGCCCGTATTCACTTTATTTCTGCTTTACATGGGACTGGGGTAGGGCATTTGTATGAATCTGTTGAAGAAGCTTTTGTTTCTGCAACTAAACGTATTTCAACGGCTATGGTCACGAAGATACTTGATATGGCGGTTTTTGATCATCAACCTCCTTTACATCAAGGTCGACGTATTAAGCTAAAATATGCCCATGCGGGTGGTTATAACCCACCAATCATTATTATTCATGGTAATTCAGCGAAGAAATTACCTATGTCTTATAAACGTTATTTAATGAACTACTACCGTAAGTCATTAAAAATGATGGGAACTCCTATTCGTATTCAATTTAAAGATACCTTGAACCCATTCGCAGGCAAGAAAAAATTAAATTATACCGAACAGAAGAAAATCGCTCGTGCTACACAGGGTTATAAAAAAGATTAATATCTATTGCAACTTGTTAGCTATTGCTAGCAAGTTGCATTTTTTGCCTTATTTTAATAAGGTATAACTACGCTCCACATTTTATCTTCCTATGAAAGATAGTTGAAAAATATGGCTGACAAAGCAATCTTAATTGATCCAACTAAACCCTCTGCTCGTAACCTCGCTTTTTTAAAAGCGGGTGCACCTATTACTATTGATATTTCCACACCGGCCGGACAAAAAAGGAAATTTAATACCTACTTTATTGGCTATTTACCTAAAAAATATGTATTAATTGAGTTTCCTGAAGCGTCAAAGCTGGGGAATTTTTCTCAATACATAGGTCAAGGTACTGCCATTACAGTTCGTGGTCTTATTGAAGGGCGAGACGGTGCTGCAGTTGCTTTCATTAGTAGTGTTAGGCAAACCTTGCAAATACCTTCTCGTATTATGGTATTAGATATTCCTAATACAGTGACATTACAACAGTTACGTTCTTCTGTTCGCATTGATACGCAAATCCAAGCAAAAGTTAAAATAGATGATGTTTACTGGCAAACCACGATGAGCAACCTCTCTGTCGATGGAGGCCAACTTGATATTATTAATGGTGAGAAACTCGTATTGGCTGAAAATAAAATCATTGAAATTGTTGTAGAAAGGAGTGCAGGGGAAAGTAACATCAAAATTAACGCTACCGTTTGTAATATTAAGCAGCAAGTTGATGGCATATCTTTTGGTGTTAAATTTAATAAAGTGGGTAAAGAACAGGTGATAGAGTTACTTTATCAAGCATTAGTCTGACACAATGCAGTTTTTTCCTTTTGACTTTGCTTTGTATAAAGCATCATCAGCACGCTTTAAAACAGTATCGATAGTATCCTCGTTAGTCACTTCCGTTAACCCTAAGCTAATGGTAACTTGTTTCTGGTTTAAGCTTAATAAATCAGTGTTGTTGGCAACGTTTGAACGTAATTGTTCAGCAATGATTTGACCTTGATTAATATCGGTATTGATTAAAAGTATCACAAACTCTTCACCACCCCAACGAGCAACAAAGTCACTTTTTCTGATATTCTTATTTAATGTCTCAGCCAACGATTTCAGTACTTTATCACCAACATGATGCCCTTTGGTATCGTTAATGTTTTTGAAGTTATCAACATCAATAAATATCACCGATAATGGATTGTTATTGCGTTCTTTGAGTAATAAGAATTGTGCTAATTGTTCATGAAAACTACGTCTGTTAGGCAGTTCAGTTAACTCGTCAATACTGGCCAATCGGTCTAGTTTTAAATGAATTTTTTTAACATAAAGCACAATGATAAAACTGATAAGTAAGGTGATAACAGCAGAGATGAAAATATTGAGGTAAAGAGTTTCTTTCGCTAGCTTGGTGAAGTTATTAACATTGGCTTCAACGATAAGATACAAGTCTAATTCTTCAATATATTTTCTATTG
>Ga0209292_1005897_pt1 | contig 12292 bp, 8 predicted proteins | sample GOMGulsemesocosm_2_FD_184634 | JGI IMG/M metagenome (GOLD analysis project Ga0209292, IMG submission 184634) | Methane-oxidizing microbial communities from mesocosms in the Gulf of Mexico - GOM9C Gulf of Mexico (SPAdes) (version 2) | ecosystem: Environmental > Aquatic > Marine > Cold seeps...
ATTATAATAAATAAGAGCAGTGGTAGGGTTAACTTATCGCTGAACAGTTATGGGTTTTCTTTCGACACATGTATTAGACACGGCCAACGGTTTACCAGGGCACAGCATTGAAGTATCACTTTACAGCATCGCTAAAGATGCAGAGAAAGTATTATTAGGCTCTTACACTACTAACAGTGATGGACGCTGCGATCAGCCACTGCTTGAAGGTGATACCTTTAAAATAGGGGTCTATGAGTTAGTCTTTAATGTCGCCGCTTATTATCGGGCAAGAGGTGTGCAATTACCTGAGCCCGCTTTTTTGGATGAGGTAGTATTGAGGTTTGGCATTAGTGATGCAGATGAGCACTATCACGTTCCGCTATTAGTTTCTCCTTACAGTTACTCAACCTATCGCGGTAGCTAAAATACTGATAAAGACCTCAAGGGAAAGTCGCTCGCTTATGCCCCAAGGTAAGGAGAATTAAACCTATGATGATTTAGGCTGTGCCTAATTCATCGCTATGCAATAGAATAGCCAAAGAGAACAGCAGATGAGGCTGAAATAAGTTGCTTAAACTTTCAATTAGCTTATCTTCAATATAATCATTTATGTTTAACTAATGGCTGTAATTAATTGAAAAACATCATGAATAACAAACTTTCAAAAGCTGGGGAAGCTGATGATTCCCCTGTTAAAAAAACGCAAGATGACGTTGTCTATGAGCATATATTTGAAGCCGTGTTGGAGCAGCGTTTAGCGCCGGGTACAAAGCTTAATGAAGAATCTCTGGCTGAAATTTTTAGTGTCAGTAGAACCATTATACGTCGTGCTTTATCGCGCTTAGGCCATGAGCAAGTGGTAGAGATGCGTCCAAATCGTGGTGCCATTGTCGCTACTCCTAGCGCTGCACAAGCAAGAAAGATTGTACTGGCTAGAAGAGTCATTGAAAAAGCGGTGATTGAACTGGTGATTGATAATGTCAATCCTGAGCAGCTTTTGCAATTGAGGCAATCGGTCGATAGCGAGAAACAGCACTTTGAGCAGGGTGATCGTGGCGCAGGCATACGCCAATCCGGTGAGTTTCATTTGTTACTGGCCAAAATAGCTGACAATCCTCCACTGTTAAGCTTTCAGCGTAGCCTTGTCTCTCAGTGTTCACTGATAATAGGGCAATACGAGAATAGTCCGCAATCACACTGTTCATATGATGAGCACTACCAGCTAATCGAGGCCATTGAGCGCGGTGATAAAGCCACTGCTGCGACACTGATGAGCCATCATCTAGATCACATTGAAGACAAGTTATCTTTGGATGAGCAACAAAGTGCCGATAATTATCTAAAATCGGTATTCAGCGATCTTTGAGAAACATTTGTACTCAGTAAAAACTGCATTAATAATCTCTCATGTTTAGCGGCTTCAATCACAAAACACCTGATCGCTAGAGGTGTTTTTGGACTTAATCGCATCTTCCCTAATGTTTGCACCTTAGTGCAAGCGTCTTTCTTATTAAAACAATGTCTTTAGATAAATACATAATCCTCTATTTTTTGTACACAATAAACAAAATAATTCTAGACAATCCTGTGCGTAGTGTTTAGTTTGTGATCAGCGCGTTTTCATAATGCGTGACCTAAAGATAAAAACAATAATAGATACCGGGATAGTGCATGCAACACTGATGATGCTAAGACTTACGGCATTGGATGCAGTATTGCGGTTAGATAGGAGATCACAATGTCAGACATAGCAGAAAGTGCGGTGCCTCAAATACAAGAACCCAAGGCGTTTGCCACCGCTGAGCAGTTAAAAGACCCACATTATATGCCGCCTTTAAAAGTGGCGATTCCACTGGGCATTCAACACGTACTAGCAATGTTTGTCTCAAACATTACCCCGGCAATTATTATTGCCGGCGCTGCCGGTTTTGGCTTTGGCTCCAACTCTGCTGATTTCCCCTCTATGATATACATGATGCAAATGTGCATGTTGTTAGCGGGTGTCACAACGTTATTACAAACAATTGGTTTCGGGCCTGTGGGAGCGCGTTTACCGATAGTGCAAGGCACTAGTTTTGCCTTTATTCCGATTATTGTGCCATTAGTAGCAGGGAAAGGCGTAGATGCGATGGCTGCAATTGCCGGTGGTATCTTAGTTGGTGGTCTATTACAGGCTGCACTGGCGCCGTTTATTGGTCGTTTACGCTTTGCGCTTCCGCCGCTTGTCACAGGCCTTATCGTCACTATGATTGGTTTGTCGTTACTCAAAGTGGGTATTCAATACGCGGCTGGAGGTGTTCCGGCAATGGGTACTGCTGAATTTGGATCGTTACAGAACTGGGGAGTTGCCAGCGTTGTCATATTAGTGACTTTAGCGTTCAAGTTTTACACTAAAGGCATGCTCAGTGTCTCCGCTGTGTTGCTAGGTCTAATCGCAGGCTATATCGTCGCTTATATGCTTGGCATGGTTAATTTTGTCAATATTGGCCGCGCGGCGCCTTTTGCATTACCAAAAATATTACCTTTTGGCATAGAGTTCACTGTCTCTGCGGTTATCGGTATAACGTTGATGTCATTTATCTCAGCCATTGAAACCGTCGGTGATGTCTCAGGAATTACTAAAGGGGGAGCCAACCGCGAAGCCACGGATGTTGAAATAAAAGGAGCGACTTACGCAGATGGTCTAGGGTCGGCATTTTCAAGCTTCTTTGGCGCCTTGCCCAACACGTCTTTCTCACAAAATGTGGGTTTGATCGCGATGACGGGGGTGATGAGCCGCCATGTCGCCACTATTGGTGCTCTGTTCTTAGTTATCTGCGGCTTTATTCCCAAAGTAGGGGCCATTATTACGACTATCCCCATTGAAGTATTAGGCGGTGGCGTGATTATTATGTTTGGTATGGTCGCATCTGCAGGCGTAAGAATGTTATCAGATGTCACCTGGAGCAGCCGCAACATGGTGATATTTGCCATAGCGATCTCACTGGGGTTAGGTTTGATGTTAGAGCCTTCAGCGCTACAGCACATGCCAGCAACCGCAAAAGCACTTATGTCTACCGGTTTGTTGCCTGCAGCATTTGTTGCCATCGCATTAAACTTATTGATGCCTGAGGATGAGTTAGTGAGTTAAGTGATTTAACTAAGATCAGTTTGTATCTCTAAGCTGAATTTTTAGAGCCAGCAAAGCCAGCTCCCAAGGATGGGGGCTTATAGGTAGTCAAAATTGGTCCAAGCTTTAATAAAGATTAATAAGTTCCCATCCAGAAACAGATGCCTGCTGGGAATGTCTCACTGACTTAATCTGCGCACCATTAGATGCGTTTATTTAGAATGACTGAACGCCCATATCTAGTAGCGGCCATCTTGAATCATTGAGTCGCTCTTGCTATGGCCCCTTTCTGGATAAGTACTCATTAGTTTGCAAGCATTGTAAACTTCATTTTCATTTGAAGTAGGATGATTCCTTCTTCCTTCTTCCTTGTTCTTTCTTCAATAAGACAATAGTAATTAGAGCATTGCTTGCGCTAGCGACAGCTCAACATTGGGTAGACATATTAAAGCGTTAAAAGCCTCTCAAAGGTCCGCCACGCAGGGCGGTTGAAACTGTATTTATGCCGCTGTGGTGATGATTTCAAATGAAAGCGACCGCCATCTAAAATTTTTTTCATCTTATGATGAAAAATCATATTCCCTAAACACTTCGTAAACCATTGACTTAGCAATGGCTATTGCGTTAAATTTCGCCTGTAGTCGGTTTTTAAGCCCAGTGCTTAAAATTAAAAGGGAATTCGGTGAAACTTATAATGAGTTGATCCCGAAGCTGCCCCCGCAACTGTAAGCAAGTAGATTGCCACATTATTGAGAACTTTTGCAGAGCGCTTAGCGTTCTTGTTCGCTCAATAAATGCCACTGGATAATATTATATCTGGGAAGGCTAGTGACAATTGTTGATCTGCGAGTCAGGAGACCTGCCATCTGCAAACTAACCACTGGACGGGGTGTGCCAGATCAGGGAAGTTCCAGGCAAATCCGCCCGTCCTCTCCTTTTTCTGCTGCCTCTCATAAATATGAGCAGTAATGAATTCTCAAAACCAAAAAACGAGCGAACCACCCAATAGCGCCATACGCGTTGAAAATCTAAGTTGGGGCCCTGACGCCGATTGCAATATTGTACGCAATATCAGCTTTGAGCTAGCGCGTGGAAAAATATTAGGCGTTGTTGGTGCCAATGGCGCGGGCAAGTCCAGTTTACTGCGCTGTCTCTATCGAATACATAAGCCGACAGCGGGTAGTGTGAAAATATTTAATGAAGATGTCTGGCAGAGTAGCGCATCGCAATTCGCACAAAAAGTGGCCGTCGTTTTACAGCATAGTCATATTGAGTTCAATCTCACGGTTAGGCAAATTATCGAAATGGGGCGTACACCTTATTACCGATTATTTAGCAGCAGCGCTGGGGATCACAAAATCATCGATGAAATAGTTGAGCAATTGGAGTTGCAGTTATTTATCGATCGACCTTTTAATAAATTATCCGGCGGCGAAAAGCAGCGGGTTTATTTGGCGCGAGCACTAGTACAGCAGCCAGATATTTTGATTTTAGACGAACCTACCAATCATTTAGATATTCGCCATCAATTAGAAATTATGCAGTTGATCAGCACCTTAAATTTAACGGTCGTTGTATCGCTACACGATTTGAATTTAGCGGCGTGTTATAGCGATTATATCTTATTGCTCAGTCGTGGTGAGATGCTGTTCTACGGAGAGCCCGAAACTACATTGACGCCAGAACATATCCAGCAAGCTTTCAACGTCGACTGCCATATTAGTCAGCATCAAAAACTTGGAAGGCAGCAATTCATGTATTCATTAATGTCCTAGAAATGCCTATACCTGCCATTCAATAAACTCTTCAAAAAACTTAAGGAAAAAATCGTGAAAATTGTAAATATTGTAGCCACAGCATTACTGCTTACACCTCTATCATCTTTTGCCCAAAGCGCAGGTTTTCCGGTGACCATCACATCTTGTGATAGACAGGTCACCTTTGATAAAGCACCAACGCGTGCTGTATCGAATGATGTCAACATTACAGAGATGATGCTGGCGCTTGGGCTCAGGGATAGAATGGTCGGATATAGTGGTGTCTCCGGCTGGAAAAACCTCAGCCCAGCATTAATTGAGAACTTAGGTGAGTTACCGCAATTATCCCCTAAATACCCGACTAAAGAAGTGCTGTTAAACGCGGATGTTGATTTCTATTTTGCCGGTTGGAAATACGGTTTTAACGTGGGCGGTGAAGTAACTCCAGAGAGCTTGGATCGCTTTGGGATTAAAAGTTATGAGCTGGGTGAATCATGCATTCATATTATGCAGCGTAAAAAAATATCCATTGAAGATGTCTATCAAGATTTACGCAATTTAGGCAAGATATTTGCAGTGTCTGAGCGCGCAGAGCAATTAATTGCGGGTTACAAACAGGCGCTAACAAAAGCGGTTGCTAATGTTGATAGTGCTAACCCCGTGAAAGTCTTTGTCTATGACAGTGGTGAAGATAAACCTTTTAGTGCGGGTAAATACGCCATGCCTACTGCGTTAATAGAAGCAGCGGGCGGTGTCAATATTATGGATGATGTAGAAAAAAGCTGGGTTAAGGTAGGCTGGGAATCTGTGGTCGAGCGAAACCCGCAAGTTATTGTTATCATTAATTATGGTGAAGTCACTGCCGAGCAAAAGATAGCATTTTTACGCAGCAATCCGGCATTTAAAGATGTAGAGGCAGTCAAAAATCAGCGCTTTGTTGTTTTGCAATACGATGAGGCCACCCCCGGGCCACGCAATATCGCAGCGATAGTTAAGCTGGTAGACGCCTTTAAGCGTTGATAAGCATTACGCGAGTATCAATACGGATGATTACTCGCGTTTTTAAAGGCAAGGAGCAAGACCTAGGAGCCTGTCCGAGAATTGCGATCGTAGCGAGAGCAAGACTATTTAAGGAAAAATTAGCGATCATTTGAGGCGAACAAATTGTCTGGAACAATTTATCATGCCAGCCTCGAAGAGGTGAGGCATAGGGATATGCCGAATAATAGCGTGCTATTTAACGATAATTAGCGTTAATTTTAACCAAATAGATTTGGTCGCAGTAGATCAGTCTGTTTTCGGACAGGCTCCTAACAAAGAGTCAGATATCAATGAAGTTAAGGTATAAGATCGCACTGAGTGTGTTGGTTTTAATGTTAGTTATGAGTTTAGCTGTCAGTAGCGGCAGTGCAGAAATATCGGTTAAAACCAGCTGGGCTATTGCGCTCAATCAGCTGGCGCCTGAAATATTCACCCAACAGAGATTGGGAATAAGCTGGAGCGGCGGAGTAGAAAGTATTATCTGGCAAATTCGTTTTCCACGGGTGATTTTAGGTGCCCTTGTGGGTGCTGCATTAGCGGTTACCGGCGCTGTGTTGCAAACAGCAACGCGCAACCCTTTAGCTGATCCGCATTTATTAGGGATAAGCTCAGGTGCAGCTTTTGGTGCAATAGTCGCGATTATGCATCTGGGGCTTATTTTTGGCGCACTCACTTTGCCGCTGTTTGCTTTTATTGGCGCGCTTATGGCCATTGCACTGGTTATTGTTGTTGCAAAAAAAGAAGGTTTTCTCGATCCTAATAGATTGTTGTTGTCGGGGGTCGCGGTATCTTTCGTGGTGATGTCTGCTGCTAATTTATTAGTGTTTTTAGGCGATCATAGAGCAGCGCACAATGTCATGTTTTGGATGCTTGGTGGTTTAGGGTTAGCGCAGTGGCGGGATCTTATTTATCCCTTAGTTATTTTTGTGCTGTGCTTTAGCTGGTTTTGCTATCATGCTCGCAATATTAATGCCTTAATGGCAGGGGAAGAAATTGCGGCGACATTGGGTATCAACGTGGCAAAATTTAGGCTTAAGATATTTGTCTGTGCCGCGCTGTTAGCCAGTGTGATGGTCGCTTTAAGTGGCGCGATTGGCTTTGTAGGGTTGATGATTCCGCATATACTGCGATTATTTGTTGGCGCAGATAATCGACAGCTGATTCCTTTATCGGCCACCGTTGGCGCCATCTTTCTGGTTTCTGTCGATGTGGTTGCTCGCAAAGTGCTGGCACCGCAAGATCTGCCTATCGGCATTATTACCGGGTTAGTAGGCGGGATGTTTTTTATATGGATGATGCGCAAGCGCACCTAGAACAGTCTCCTAATAATAAGCCAGTTTAAGAAAATTAGGATCACCGGGGCAGGTCCTTTCGTTTGGGCTCGTATTCACTTCTTGAAATGGGAGTTAAACCTTTGATGATTTAGGCTGTGCCTAATTCATCTTTATTAAAGACAAAAAAAAGCCAGATCAATTGATCTGGCTTATGTACAGGATGTACGGTATTGCGCGCTGGCATGGATGCCTAGGAACGCTCCGCTCCTGTACAATAGCGCTCTAGCTATTAAGCAAAGATAGCGTTCAGTGTTGCGCTTGGGCGCATAACGGCTTCAATCTTGCTTGGTGTTGCGTGGTAGTAGCCATCTAAGTCAGCAGCAACGCCTTGTACAGCTGCTAGCTCAGCTACGATAGCGTCTTCTTTAGCGCTTAGATCAGCAGCAAGTGCTGTGAACTTCGCCGCAAGCGCAGTATCGTCAGTTTGCGTGCTAAGCTCTTGAGCCCAGTACATGCAAAGGTAGAAGTGGCTACCACGGTTGTCTAGCTCGCCTGTTTTACGTGATGGAGACTTGTTCTCTGTCAGTAGTTTAGCGGTGGCTAGATCAAGTGTTTTAGACAGTATCGCCGCTTGTGTATTGCCTTCTTTAATGCCCATCTCTTCTAGAGAGACAGCGAGTGCCATGAACTCACCAAGTGAATCCCAACGCAAGTGGTTTTCCTGCTCAACTTGTTGAACGTGCTTAGGTGCAGATCCACCCGCGCCCGTTTCGTACATTCCACCACCTTTAAGCATAGGTACGATAGATAACATCTTCGCGGATGTGCCTAGCTCCATAATAGGGAACAAGTCAGTTAAGTAGTCACGTAATACGTTACCCGATACTGAGATAGTATCTAAGCCGCGTACTTGGCGTTCCATAGAGTAGCGAATCGCCTGGTTGTATTCCATGATAGGAAGCTCAAGACCAGTAGTGTCGTGATCTTGTAGATATGCAGTCACTTTTTTGATCAATTCACGATCGTGTGAACGCTCATCATCTAACCAGAAAACAGCGGGAACTGAAGTTTGACGGGCGCGGTTAACGGCAAGCTTAACCCAGTCACGTACTGGCTCATCTTTCGTTTGACAGGCTCTCCAAAGATCGCCTTTTTCTACTTTGTGCTCCATCAATACATCGCCTGCGCTGTTCACAACACGCATAGTACCAGCTTCACTCATTTCAAATGTCTTATCGTGAGAACCGTATTCCTGGGCTTTTTTAGCCATCAGGCCTACGTTCGGGACAGTCCCCATAGTGGTTGGATCAAATGCGCCATTGGTCTTACAGAAGTTGATCGTCTCTTGATAGATACGCGCATAAGTACTTTCAGGCATAACGGCTTTAGCATCTTTTGCACTGCCATCTGCGCCCCACATTTGACCGCCATTACGGATCATTGCAGGCATAGAAGCATCAACGATAACATCTGAAGGCACATGCAAGTTAGTAATGCCTTTGTCTGAATCAACCATGGCAATTTCAGGACGTGAATCAAAACACGCTTGGATATCAGCTTCAATTTCAGCGCGCTGTGCATCAGGTAAACCGGCGATCTTTTCGATCACGCTGCCAAAACCGTTGTTCGGGTTAACACCGATTTGTGCGAATAAGTCACCGTGCTTAGCGAACAAGTCTTTAAAGAATACCGTTACAGCGTGACCAAAAACGATAGGGTGTGAAACCTTCATCATGGTTGCTTTAACGTGTAGCGACCACATAACGTTGTTTTCTTTACAATCGTTTAAGCTCTCTTCGAAGAATTCGCGAAGTGCACTGATGCTCATAGACATCGAGTCTAAAATTTCACCACCTTCTAAGCTGAGCTCTTTTTTAACTTCAACGTTGCCCGTAGCAGAAACAAATTCAATGCGAACATCGCTAGCACTGTCAGTGGTGATAGATTGCTCAGAGTTAAAGAAATCACCTTCGCGCATGTAATCAGCGTGAGATTGTGAAGTTTTTTTCCAAGCACCCATAGAATGTGGGAACTGACGTACGAAGGCTTTTACAGCAGGTGGCGCACGACGGTCAGAGTTGCCTTCACGCAATACTGGGTTTACTGCACTTCCTAGTACTTTAGAGTACTTAGCAGTGATGGCTTTTTCTTCATCACTTACCGCTTTTTCTGGAAGCGCTGGGATTTTATAACCTTGAGCCTGAAGCTCAGCAATGCATGCTTTAAGCTGTGGGATAGAGGCGCTAATGTTTGGAAGCTTAATGATGTTGGCTGCCGGATCTTGTGTCAACTTACCTAAGTCGCTAAGACCGTCTACTACTTTTTGATCATCGCTAAGGCATTCAGGAAAATTCGCTAGTACGCGTGCTGCAAGAGAGATATCAGTTAAAGTTACATCAATGCCAGCTGCAGAAGTAAAAGTTCTTACTAAAGGTAGCAATGAGTAGGTGGCTAGTGCAGGTGCTTCATCGGTAAGCGTGTAGTAAATAGTGCTGTTGTTAGCTGTCATATTGGCCTCAAAACGATTTATTTGAAAGTTAACTGTTTGATATATCCCGTATTTGGTCAATGATCACCTCGCAGTGATCATGTTTCAAGCTAAGGTAGTATTACTAGCAAAAAAACTGGAAATACCGTTATACTTGCTTAAAAACACCTAAATATACCAAACTAAATAATCAACAATGCGATTATAAGTGTTATTTTGTAAATAAACTACAAGATTGTCGACAATACTTGAGCTTATCTAAAATAATCAACATTGATTCTCTTTTGGTCTCTATACCAAAGCTTTTAATCCATAGCCCTTTATGGGTACTTTATTAAGTATCAGCAAAAAACTAAGCAATAAGCACTGAGCTAAACTTACACCATAGGAATAGGTGCGTTAAAGAGGTGCGTTAAAGAGGTACGTTAATAGAGAGATAACATCATTATAGTCAACATTGCCGCTTTAGAAATTAGCGTAAATGACTAAATATCACTTTTAGAAACCTCATAATAAGTCCCTCTCTTCTGTCTGTTTACCTATTAAGCATCCCGGCTTTATGTTTAGCGCTGAAATTGAATTGGTTTCGCCGATGGCAATATCTGGTACCCCTATAGGCATATATAGTTGCAAGAAAACCTTAAATATAATGATTCATAGCGGGTTTCCATCGCAGGCCATAGCAGGAGCTTCGCTATGCTCCCGTTGGTTAAATTCTCATATGTATTAAGTGTGCAAAATAGAGGTATTCATGAATTGTTATCAGTATTATCAAGAAAAAGCAGCTGCGCTCAATGTTATCGATAAGGCCTTCATTGACGGTCAATTTGTATCCAGTATTAGCAAACAAACATTTGCCTGTATAAACCCCGCCACACAGGAAGTGCTCGCTGAAGTGGTCAGTTGTGATCACCATGATGCTGACTTGGCCGTTGCAAGTGCAAGAAAGGCCTACCAAAGCGGTGTTTGGTCGCGACTAGCGCCGGTTGAGCGTAAGACTATCTTGCTAAAGCTTGCCGATTTAATTGAAGAAAATGCAGAAGAATTTGCACTGCTTGATACTTTAGATATGGGCAAGCCCATTGCTGAAAGTAGTGGTTTTGATGTGCCCACCACCATTGCCTGTTTGCGTTGGAGTGCAGAAGCCGCGGATAAAGTTTATGGTGAAATAGCGCCAACAGCACCATCGGCGTTGGCACTTATTACCCGAGAGCCTATAGGAGTAGTCAGTGCTATTGTGCCTTGGAACTATCCGTTGATGATGGCGTGCTGGAAAATAGCGCCAGCGCTTGCCGCTGGTAATAGTGTGATATTAAAACCTTCTGAAAAATCCCCACTTAGCGCTTTGTTATTGGCAAAGCTCAGTAAAGAGGCAGGAGTCCCTGACGGTGTCTTTAATGTATTGCCAGGCTTTGGTCACAGTGTTGGCAAAGCACTGGCGTTACATATGGATGTCGATGTAATCGCATTTACAGGATCAACCCATACGGCAGGGTTGCTAATGAAATATGCCGGTGAGAGTAATTTAAAACGGGTCTGGCTTGAGGCGGGTGGAAAATCCCCTTGTATCGTGTATGAGGATTGTGAGGACCTAGAAAAAGCCGCAGCTGCTGTAGCTATGGGTATCTTTTCGAATCAGGGCGAGGTGTGTATTGCCACATCGAGGTTATTAGTACAAGCATCTATAAAAGAGCAGTTTTTGGCATTGGTTATTGAGCAGGCTAAAACGTATATTCCAGCAGACCCTCTTGACCCAAATACGAATATGGGACCCGTAGTTGATGAGCAGCATCTGCGTTCGATTCGTGCTCATATAATGAAAGCGCAGCAGCAAGGTGCAAACTTAGTATTAGGCACTCCTCAATTGCCGTTAAATACCGGCTGTTATATAAACCCGATAATATTTACGGTCACAAATAATAATCTCGCAATAGTACAAGAAGAGGTATTTGGCCCAGTACTAGCCGTTAGCTCATTTGGGGACATAGATGAAGCTCTGGAGTTGGCCAATGATTGCAAATATGGATTAGCTGCAGGTATTTGGACCAACGATTTAAACAAAGCGCATAAAACAGCACGTGAACTACAAGCGGGCATGGTCTGGATTAATAACTGGGGAGGAGGTGACGCTAGCACGCCTTTTGGTGGCATTAAACAATCAGGTAATGGGCGGGATAAATCTTTGCACAGTGTTGAAAAATACACTGAGCTGAAAACAACTTGGATTGATTTTGGTGAGTAAGTAGCAGAGCTTGATGCGTTTTTATATAGATCCAGAGCCAGAAACCCTAGAGCGAGCTATAAGCCATTGGCCGAATAACCGTTATATCAAGTAAATTAGCAATAGGTACTCTATTTAATTGGTGATATAATCTGCGGCCAAATATTGCGGGCTGGTTTTAGATCTGTTTAAACTTAGGTTTAACAAAACGATTTAAACAATTAAATGTTTAGGGTTTAAAGGTATATAAACATACCGATGAATTGCGATTCACATTAGCGCTACGCAACATCTATTAATTAAATATTCGGAATATTCCATTGCTCGTATCTTCTAATCTCAGTATTCAGTTTGGCGCTAAGCCACTTTTCGAAAACGTATCGGTCAAATTCGGTGGCGGCAATCGCTACGGACTAATTG
>Ga0209292_1005899_pt1 | contig 12291 bp, 6 predicted proteins | sample GOMGulsemesocosm_2_FD_184634 | JGI IMG/M metagenome (GOLD analysis project Ga0209292, IMG submission 184634) | Methane-oxidizing microbial communities from mesocosms in the Gulf of Mexico - GOM9C Gulf of Mexico (SPAdes) (version 2) | ecosystem: Environmental > Aquatic > Marine > Cold seeps...
TACCTGAAGAAGAAATTCCTTTTTCTTCAATAAATGCATGCACATCAAAATCTTCATCATGAGCTAATGCCAATTCTGGGTAGACTAATTCCCAATTTGGATCTTCATGTAATGGTTCAAATGCAGAGATAAAAAATATTGCTGCTTCCACTCCTAGACCTACAATAAGCATTAGTGATGCTCCTGGCCAGTGCATAATTTTAAATAGGGCTCCAATAATAACGATACCTCCACCGATACCATATACTTTTGCCATCATACTTTTCCACGCTTTACTTCCTGGTTTCATAATTTTCCTTGTTTTTTTGGTTTGTACTCTTTTTTATTTATTTGGTTGTAATTTACTATTTTATCTTAACTCAATATCTGATTTGATCTCTTCACCACCCTCTGCAGAGAAGTCAGCACCACCACGACCGATATGAGTTTGAACACATCTAAATCCTAAATATGATTTAGTTGTATCTTGGTATTCGTATGTTCTTGAACCAGTTTGTAGGTAATACCCTATATCTTTCCAAGAACCTCCACGAATTACTTTTCTTTTTAATACTGGTGGATCCCAATCCATAGCATAATATCTATATTCAGGATTCATGTCATGTGAAAACTCATAAACTGACTCATCAAAAGCAGTTTCAGTCCACTCAGCAACGTTACCAGCCATACAGTATAAACCATATCCATTTGGATTGTACGAATACGCTTTTACAGGATAAAAACCACCATCATCAAAATATCTTCCTCTCATTGGCTTAAAGTTTCCTAACATACAACCAGCTGAATTTCTAATATAAGGTCCACCCCAAGGGTATGGTGATTGTTTTAATCCACCTCTAGAAGCATATTCCCATTCACCTTCATTAGGTAATCTAAAATCTTGTACCCATAACATGTTTTGAGCAGATAACCAGTTATTCAATTTCTGAGTTCTCCATACACAAAATGCTCTTGCTTGTTTCCAAGTTACACCAACTACTGGGTAATTATCATAAGCTGGATGCCAAAAGTACATATTTACCATTGGATCATTAAATGAATATGTAAAATCTCTAGCCCAACATAAAGTATCTGGGTACACATTAATTTCTTCTTCAATTATAAAACGCCCTCTACTTTCATGACCTCTAATTGCATTATTTTCACCTTTCTTATTGAAATAACCCATATCTAAATCTTGACCATTTGGATCTCCAGTAAAATCATGCGTACCAGAATTTAAATCTCTATGTTGCGGTGTTCTACCAACGTTTGTTTTTTCAGCATCAGTTGAAGCAATTCCACCATCTTGCGTTGGTTGGAAACCATTTCTAATAATTTCAACAGAACCTCTTTTAGCAGCTTCTTGAATATCTATCCAATAGTATTTAAAGTTCAATTTACGTACATCAATTTCCTTACGTTTATACCATCTATCTTCAGCACCAAGGTACATATCTTGAACTAATTGGTAAGCTAGTTCATTAGACACTCCTTTAAAAGTCCAAGATAATGGGAAGTTTTCTCTTAACACAGCATAATCAGGGGCATCTTCCATAGTTAATTCCCAATCTTTCCATTGTGTATTTGCTTCATCATAATAAATATCTCCATGCATCAACATACCAGATATTATATCATTTGCGTCTGCTTCATCATCAATTGGTCTTACCACTTCATGCTCACCATATTCAATTGCATCATAACTAGAAATACCTTCATAGATTTTTTCTAACATAATAGAATCCTTCACCCAATCAACAAATTCACGGTATTCGTTATTTGTAATTTCAGTATTATCCATGTACAAAGCAAAGATTGAAACCACCTTTGATCTAGACTGATGTAAGAACGGAACGTCCTCATCACTTTGTCCCATTGTATATGAACCAGCAGGTATGTACACCATTCCTAAAGGAATAGAAGGGAAAAATGTTTTTCTTCCTTGCACACCAGTCATGTGACCCGTTCCGGTTTCACATCCTACTAGCAGTATTGCTATAATAAATATTCCAAAAATTTTCTTCATGCTACCAATTTTTTTAAATAAACCAATTCGATTTCGACTATCAAGATTTAGGGTTTGGTTTTATATTAACGGTTTTTATTTCTAATGGTTACAGTTTTTTATATAATTACTGTAAAATAAACACATTTCCATATCTGTGTATTGCTGCAGCCGGAGAAAACATACAGTAATTAAATACTAATTCATGAGATCCAAAACCATACTGTTTTAACGGCCCAGTCATCACATCATAAGAATAACCAACTTTCCAAACATCTGCATCAGAAGCTCTACCATCCTGTCCTAAAGAACCAGAATCATTACTCCCTGTAGGCTTACTGTTTTTAGTAAATTGTTTCATTTGTAATCCTAATTGAATAGCAATTGCGTCTGTATGTCTGTACGTTAAACCAGCATAAAATCCTTTATCCTTATTATTCCCACTCATCCATTGATTCACCATTATATTAAAATCTAGAATATGTGCAACGGCATCCGTTTTATACAATATAGAGGGTGTAATCTTCATTCCAGCAGGTAAAAAATAAGCAAAACTTGCACTATTATCAACATGATACCCACCCATTACATAGTAATGCCTTGCTTTAGTAAAGCCAACATTCTCTAATTTAGGCTGTGTTAAATGAGTTGCAGATAAGCCAACATAGTAATCCTTAGCCTTCCAATGTAAACCAAAGTTTAAATCTAAACCAGTACCAGATGCATCTGTTGGTAAAGTCTCATCCAATACAGAATTAAAACCAGTAGTTGGCCCATTCCAATCTGGAGTAAATGATACATTTTCAATACCTACAGCTAAACCAGCACTTAAATGACCTTGATTTGGTATATATAAGTGGTGAGAAAAATTTAATTTAATCTCTTTTTCCACACCTAAACCAATCACGTCATTCATAAATGAGATACCAATTCCACTATTAATATTTGGTAAACTACCTTGCACATTAATTAACATTGTATTAGGTGCATTTTCAACCTTATCCCATTGTCCACGGTAAATTGCAGTTGCACAATACCCTTTAAAACCTGTTGTAGCAGGGTTAAATGACATGTTATCAAACATGTAGTTAGTTATTTGCTTATCACTCTGAGCAATAGACATGTTAACTGCTATAAAGCTTAACGTTATTAATACTATTTTCTTCATAAAAGTAATTTTTTTCTATAAATTTTGGGTATGGACAGAATCCATTAAGTCGCTAAAGTAACATTTTTTTTCGTAATTCTAGTTGTTTTCTATAATTAAAATCTGATTATTTTAATTTACTACCCCCAAAAAAAGGACGATTATTTTATTTTATTTCAAATAAAAATATTAATCCATATGTAAATATCAAACTAAATAAACATCAATATCCCACACTATTTACAATTAAGCTTTTGATTGTTTTTTTATCCTATCCACAATAAACCTTTGCAAAAGCTTAGCATCCTTGTCATTTAGCTTTCTAGCAAATGAAACAGCTTTTGCCCTGTGCTCAAAGATAAGACAATCCGTTCCCTTTCTCCAAAACGCATTCTCATAATCAAAACCGAAAGATAATTTTTCATGTTCGACCAGACCAAATCCCTTAATATTTTCAAAAAAGTAACTATTTGACTTTCCATACGACAAGATAGAATTCTTAATCACTACCGAGTCATTCGTAATCTTTATCAACTCCTTACCTAGAGTTAACCACAACAGCCCTTTTACTACTTTATACTCAAAATAGATCCAAAACCCCACAAACACACCAAGATATATCCTTTGATTCCTTAAGATTTCTGCAGGATTTCCTTCAATGCCAGAATTATCAATCTTCTCAAGTCCTCCACCTATCAAAAGATAAATCATATAAAATCCGATAATAGAAAAGGCAATTACCCAAGCAAAAAGTACGGCCTCTTTCCACCTAGTTCGTTTCGGGTATATAATAATACTTGTAAACTTCTTTTCTGCAAACGTGCTAATCCTATCGCCTATCATTTTTTCCATATCACAAATTTATAAAAATAAAAAAGGAAAGACCTCAGTCTTTCCTTTTAATAAAATTATTTATTTCCTTAAGCCTATCGCGCTATTGTAACTGTTCCGTTAAATTCATATTTTTTATCATTATATGAATCCTTAGCATGTAAGATCCACACATACGTACCGTCCTGAATAGAACCATCAGAACCATAAGTCCCATCCCATTCAGCTTCTGGGTTAAATGATTCCCAAACTATTTCGCCCCAACGGTTAAACATGATAAGATGAAAATCATAAACATCAATTCCTGATATGTACACTCTCCATGTTTCATTGAATTCATCTCCATCTGGTGTAAACACATTAGGCGCAAAAAGCGTTACATCATTTATCACCTCTACTTGACTAGCTAAAGAATCATAACAACCAAACTCATTCCAAACATACAACATTGTTGGATATATAGCTGCAACCCCTTGTGGGTAATTAACCACTGGATTTTGAGTTGAAGCAGTTAAAGGAACAGCTCCAGAACCAAAATGCCATGCCCACTGCACAGGGTCCCCAGTAGAATAATCTACAAAACTCGCCTCACTATCATATACAGTTAAAGGTATTGTTGTATAAGAATAGTTTGCATCCGGGTGATCATGAACAGTGTACTCTTGAGTATAAGTCGTATCATACACACACCCCTCTGTAGAAACCATTTCTAAATTCACATCATAAACCCCTGGGTTTATAAAAGTATGTGTAATTGGCGCTATACCAGGTACTGCATTTGAAACATTATCATCTGAAAATGTCCAAACTGACGAAAACACATTTGGAGCGTTTGAAATATTTGTTAAATTCACAGTTAATGGGTAACACCCTTCAGTAAAGTCAGAAGTTAATAAAGGATATATGTTAGGAGAAAGTGTTACATTAATACATTGAGTTACTGTTGGCGAAGGACAATCTTCACTCATAGTTACACATATCTGCATATCCTCAGTTACATCTGTAGTTATTACAGTTGCCTGACCTAAATCATTTCCTAAATAATCCCAATCATAAGTATAATTTCCATTTCCACCAGAACCTAACACACCAAGTGTAATTAAATCTCCTTTACAAACGATCAAGTCACTTGACAATGTATCAATCTGAAGCGCAGTTGGTTCAGTGATAATAACTTGTTCTGTCAATTGACACAATGTACCACCTGGCCCTGTTGCACCAATAACATCATAAGTTCCAGGAGCTACATTTGTAAACAATCCGGTTGCTTGATAAGTCGCTCCATTATCAATAGAGTAAGACATTAAGTTATTTCCTGAAACATTTATCACACCATTTTCAATCGTATAACATGTAACATTGACAGTTTGAACTGTAAGCGTAGGCATATTTATTTCATCCACCGTAATTTGTACAGTATCCGTACAACCAAAGTTATCTTGAGCAATTAAATCGTAATCCATACCTACAGTATTAGGCACTAACCCAACTAAAGGTAAAGCTGCATAAACTGCTCCATCAGTAGAGAATGTATAATTAGGTGTACCATCATTAACAACAACAGTATTAACTTGTCCATTATCAGCTCCACAATCACTATCCGTTAATACAATGGAAGCTATATCAATAATAGGGAAACTATCATCAGTCACAAGTGTATCAATAAAAGCAATACAGCCTATTGAATCTTTTATTCCAAAGTTATACTCCTGCGCATTATTTAATACGTCTGCACCTAACCCCTTAAGAGCTCCACCGATTCCATCAGCAGTTAATGTCCCCTCTAAAAACACATTGTTAGCACCATAAGTCACACCAAAGTCATTAGTAAACTCAAAAGGACCCGTGGTATTTGTACCGATCAAAGTCACCTCACCATTTAAGGCTTGACAATCAGAATGATCAATAGTTGCACTTAACTCAATCTTTTTAATAGTAACATCAACAAAAGCAGAAGATGTACAACCTGCACTATCTCTTTCGTATTGATACAAACCATCCACTAAAGTATCAGGCAAAACAGGCATCAAAATAGTATCTCCAGCTGGGCTATACCAAGTACCTCCAAGTTGAGGAGTACCACCTAAGTATTGAAATAGATCTTGCTCAATTGCTTCTTTACAAATAATAACAACACTATCTAATCCTGGATCAGTTTCACCACCAACCGATACTATTATATCATCATAAGTAATACAAGCAGGATGACCTGCTGGATACACTCCCATAGTATATGTTGTTGTACCATTTAAATTTAACACTTCAGGATTTGGAGAACCAACATCTGAAAGCGTACCATCATCCGGAGTCCAAACGAATACTAAACCTCCATAACAATCAACTGTAACATTACCTAAAGCTGTTGACGGTGTACCACCCACTCCATTAGAATACATTAATGTACCATTACCATCATATAAATAAATTTCATTTTCGCCCTGAAAATTACCGGTCGCATTCCATTGCAAAGTAATTATATCATCATGATTCACATTTAAGGCCACAACTTGACCATTACCTCCAGGAGAATAGTTAGTGTTAACACCATTAATAGTAACATCAATTGAGTTTCCGTTCCAGCCATCTCCAAAGGTATCTACTAAATCAAGAGAATAATTACATCCGACACCACCGCCAGTACCAGTATCACCAATAATAACAGGCTGACCATTACAAATAGATGTATCTAAACCTGCAGATACGTTAATTTGCTCATCAACAGTAATTGTAATTGTAGAATCATTAAAACATCCAAAATCATCCCAAACAGAATATGTATAATTATAAACCCCTGCAGCAGTAGGTGTAATAGAAACAACATTACCATCAGCTGACACATTAGTCACATAAGGATCTGTTATAGCCCAAAAAGAAGAATCCGCATTTGTTCCGATATTCGGCGTAAACTCGACAACGTCAGGATACAACGAATCGACAAGGTTAATACTCCATCCAAACACGGTACCATCATCAGCTCCCCAATTATCAGTAACTATTAAATTCCAAGTTCCACTAATAGGACAACCAACTAAACCAGACAAAGGAGCAACAGGTTCGTAATCACCACCTGGTATCGTCTGACCAAAACCAGCACCTGCAGCCCATTCAACCCATGTTTGCGTAGCTTGAGGCGTAAAACAATATGTGAAAGGTGTACCTTGATTTAAACCATTTATACAATCAACATCATCCGTTTGAACTGGAACACCAATTTGCGTACCTCCTCCACCTTGTTGGTGTAATGTAACAATAGTTCCGCCAGGACATTCCACTTGGATTACTAAATCTCCCATATAAGAATGTTCCATATCTAAACAAATACTTTCAATTTGACCGGCATCTGTAATCGTAGGCTCATCAAAACCTGTCATAGTAATTGGCACCACTTGTGCCACACCTAAAAGAGTATCCGACATACACCCATCATCAATCTGTGCACTTCCAGGGAAACCTGACCACAGACTATCAAAAATTTGAGGGGAAGCCGTAAAATCAACAAACTCACCAATACATAAACTTGTGTCATTTGGGAAATTATAAAAAGTGGGAGGCGTTGCAACAAATACATTCAGCTCATTTAAATTTGCATTAAGACACGTTGAAAACTGATTATCATCTGTCACAAATAAATTAACTACATAATGCCCTGGTTGAGTAAAAGCGTGCTGAACAGACCCACCTTGTGCACCAACAGCAGTAGTTCCATCCATAAAATTCCATTCATAAGATGCCAAGTTGAATGGAGGTTGAGCAAAAGAACCTAACTCTCCAAACTCTACCAAATCACCAATACACACCCTAATGCTATCAGCTGTTTCACCACCTATAATGTGTGCTCCAGAAACAGGAGAATCACAAGGCGTTGAACATGTAGCTGATGCTGTAAACCCCCAGCTTCCAGCAGCATTTTGATCATTTGACACAAACTGTAAAGTAATACAACCTGATGGATTTAAGTTTGTAGCTTGAATGGTAGTATTGGCTAACCCATTCTGATTATAAACTCCTAAAAAGTTAGATGCCGTACTTGGACCATCATACACATTCATATAATCTTGATTATTTACATTTGGTAAAGGATTTGTATCCGTACCATCTAAATTAAAAAGATTAAATACTATATTAATAAAATCATCATTATTCCCAGATGCAACAGTATCAGGACATATAGTAATAGTAATATTCTCACCATTACTATAACCACCACCACCTTGATCACCAGAATCAATAATAAAACCGTTACAAGTATTTATTGTTGTATTATTATTTGCTGCCGTAAAATTAATAGGGTCTTGAGAAAAGACAAGACCAGTAGAGATTAAACTTAAAATTAAAACTATCCTTTTCATAACCTTTATTGTTTATTATTTAATCCTGAATTTCTAAACCCTTCCCAGAGCACAAGTAAACTAGTAAATTTCAACACACTTCCATTCCCTAAATCATAATAGACATCATTATTCTTTTCACGAATGAAGTTATATTTAATAAAATTGAAAGTCTGTGAATTATCCAAATCTGAAACTAAAAATTGATTATTAGATTTATCAACAATCGTTGAGATTGGTAAAATATTTTGATCTGAAACAGAACTTGAATTCACTATTTCATATGCATTATCAAGCTCCCATAACAAAAACTTATAATAATCCTTTCGGTAAGAAAGAATAGTATAAATTTCATCACCTTTATTCTCAACTAATCGTTGATCTACCTCTTCTTTTGTTTGACCAAATGAAATCCCTGCGTAAACTAGGAATATTAACATCATTATTTTTTTCATACTTTGAATTTTTAACGAACCACAAGTTTAAGTGGCATATATCTGTTTTGCGTGGTGTTTATTTACTTTATACGGTTACCGAATACAATAGGTTGCTTATTATTATAAAAGTTAATTCTTTAATATAAGGTCATAATTGGAATGCTGAATAATTTTAATTGAACTATTCTCTACTCCATCACCTACCTTATTGTTTTTAAATTTAAAATCATTTTGAATAGTCTCCAACTCATATTGATGTACATAACTATTGAAATTTTCACCATATAAATAAAGAGCACTTAAGAAATAATAGCCAATATCAAAACCCTGTAACCCATAAATATCAGGATCTGTACCATATTTAGCCCTATATGCTTTAATAATGGTATTTGTCTTCGCAGCCTCATAGTTTGTATACCTATATGTCGCGTAACACTGATTCAACCTTACCCTATGCTTTAAATCAATGTCATTCATTTTATTCCAATCCTCTAAACCAAAAACAACAATCTTCATATTTTTTGAATATGTATTTAAGTTCATTACATTGTTAAGTCTGGTAAATATACCTGTCACAAGCTTTACATCAGTTGATGGAACAATAATTACATTCACTGTATCCTTCCTTAAATGAACGTTAATGTCTCGACCCCCAGCATCTCCAAGTTTTAATTCCACAATTGTCGTGGACATTGGATTCTCAACAGTTTTAATACTTGTATTATACGTATCCATAACCGTTTCAAATAATACTAAATCTGATTTTTGAGTAGGTTTAACCATGAACACTTTGTAACTAGACATGTTTTTAGCCGCATAATTACCAATCCCCTCAACCAAACCTAAATTAGATGTGGTCGCTTTAAATACCATTGGGTTTTGATAAAGTACTTTTGAATTCGCTTTAAAAGGAATAACCATTGGAATTTCATTCACTTTACAATATGAGGCTAAGTAATTAATAGTCTTTGAAAATATCGGACCAACCACTAAATCAATATCTGAAAATTCAGGCTTATTTAAATGTTTTTGAATTTTCAATGTATCTTTTTGTGTGTCGTACACATATATCTCTACATTCAATCCTGCTTTCACAAGCGAATCAGCAGCTAAAATAAAACCGTGATAAAATTCTGATGCGATTTTAGTAATTGAATACAACTCCTTAACTTTACCAACTTTCAATGGTTGATCTAAATATGATTGATTTTTGGACAACATTAACGGTAAAAACAAAGCTACTTTGTATTTATCTTTTCTATGAACACCATTAAACAATAAACTAGTATCAATATTAACAACAGAATTACCTAATTCATTTTCAACTATAGAATAATTAACCTTTTTTACTTTTATCTTTAATTTATCTCCAACCTTAACTCTATTATTCTTAATATCATTCAATTTTTTTATTGCATTGATTGATACCATATACCGTTTAGATACAGAATATAAAGTCTCATGTTTTAAAACTGTATGTATAACAATTGAATCGTTATACGAACTCGTATTTTGAGAATGATCTATAACAGATATATCAACAGGATCTTTAATCGTTACCTCCCCAACTTTAACATCTGGCTTATCTATTAACTCCATTTGAACTACTGGAACCTTTAAAACTTGCCCTATACTAATCCCTTCAGAAACTAATTCTGGATTAATAATTTTCAAATCAGAAACCGAACATTTATAAGTTTTAGAAATACCGTATAATGTTTCCCCTTTAACTACGATATGAGTTGAATAATAATTATTGTTATTAATTGAAATTGGAATGAGAATTTTTTGTCCGATTTGTAAACCATCCACTAAATTTTCATTAGCTTTAGCTATATCACCTACAGGAACATCATACATTTGATGTAAACCATACAATGTTTGACCCGCCTCAATGAAGTGAACATAATACTTTTTCCCATTTAAGGTTTCAATATCAACTTTCCCCGGCTGTGCAAAACACACAACCGAAACAAATAGCATTAAAACCAATCCAATTACCTTTCTCATATTACTCCCATTCAATAGTTGCAGGTGGTTTAGAGCTAATATCATAAGTAACTCTATTTATTCCTTTCACATTATTAATAATTTTATTCGATATCTCAGCTAAAAAATCATAAGGTAAATGACACCAATCAGCTGTCATACCATCTGTAGATTCAACAGCCCTTAGAGCTACTGCTTTTTCATAAGTTCTTTCGTCCCCCATGACTCCTACAGTGTTTACCGGCAATAATATTGCTCCTGCTTGCCAAACATTATCATATAAACCCCAGTCTTTTAAGCCTTGAATAAATACATAATCTACTTCTTGCAAGATTCGTACCTTTTCTTCTGTAATATCTCCTAATATTCTAATTCCTAATCCTGGGCCTGGAAAAGGATGTCTTCCTAATATAAATTCTGGTAACCCCATTGAACGACCTACACGTCTAACTTCATCTTTAAATAACAACCTTAATGGTTCAACTACAGAAAGCTTCATAAAGTCAGGTAATCCACCTACATTATGATGCGACTTAATAGTTTGAGAAGGTCCACCTGTAGCAGAAACAGATTCAATTACATCAGGATAAATAGTTCCTTGACCTAACCACTTTGCACCATCAACCTTTTTAGATTCTTCATCAAAAACATCAATAAATTTACCTCCAATAATTTTTCTTTTCTTCTCTGGATCACTTTCACCTTTTAAAGCATCATAAAACGATTGACCTGCATCAATACCTTTTACATTTAACCCTAATCCTTTATATGATTCAAGAACTGATGAATACTCATCTTTTCTTAATAATCCATTATCAACAAAAATACAATGTAAGTTTTCTCCAATTGCTCTATGTAATAAAAAAGCCGCAACTGAAGAATCAACTCCACCTGACAAACCTAAAATCACTTTATCATCTCCTAATTTTACTTTTAAATCAGCAACAGTAGTTTCAACGAAGGCATCTGGAGTCCAGTCTTGAGAACACTTACAAATTTTCACAATGAAATTTTCTAACAAATTCTTTCCGTAAGTTGAGTGAAATACTTCGGGATGAAACTGAATTCCGAATGTATCTTCTCCTTCAATTTCAAAACCTGCAAACTCAACATCTTTGGTACTACAAATTGTTTTATAACCTGAAGGCAAAGCTTTGATAGTATCACCATGACTCATCCACACTTGTGACTCATTTTCTACACCCTGCATTATTACAGATTCTTCATCAACAAAAGATAAGTTAGCGCGACCATACTCTCTAATTTTAGAAGCCAAAACCTGCCCACCAAAATGATTAGCTAGAAATTGCGCTCCAAAACACACACCTAATAAAGGTACCTTTCCTTTGTACATTTCAACTTTTGGTTGAGGAGAATTCTCATCTCGTGTTGAGAATGGACTACCCGAAAAGATAACTCCTTTAATTGAATTGTTTAATTCTGGTTCTTTATTCCATGGGTGAATTTCACAATAAACGTTTAACTCACGTAATCTTCTTGCGATTAACTGAGTGTATTGTGATCCGAAATCTAAAATTAAAATTGTCTCTTGCATTATGCAAAGATAAAACA
>Ga0209292_1005902_pt1 | contig 12287 bp, 10 predicted proteins | sample GOMGulsemesocosm_2_FD_184634 | JGI IMG/M metagenome (GOLD analysis project Ga0209292, IMG submission 184634) | Methane-oxidizing microbial communities from mesocosms in the Gulf of Mexico - GOM9C Gulf of Mexico (SPAdes) (version 2) | ecosystem: Environmental > Aquatic > Marine > Cold seeps...
AACTTTGTTGCTGGTTGTGAAGGTGTACCCGCTTACAATGCTAAACATCAAGATTTAGAAAATAAGTTCAAAGCTATTTTATTGGCTGTAACGCCTGAATTCCAAGATGATAAAGGTTACGATAAAGATGAACCGGGTCAAGCAAACTTAACGGTTGGCGCAAACTGGGTTGGTAATAACTTTAAATGTTTGTCCTATACGGTTGAAATGCCATTTAAAGATAATGACTTATTACCAGATCATAGTGTTGGTTGGTCTGATAACCGCAGCAGTCTATTTGGTCGTGATTTCCTAACGGCTATTTATCATGTTGTTGGTGAATTACGTTAATCTAAAAACAAATTTTCATTTCATTTTGATAAGGAGCCGTGCCCTTTCATGGTTCCTTATGTAAGTGAAAGTTGAACAATATTCAAAACAAACAAAAACAAACAAAAATATAAAAATAAACTTTGGAGTATCGTGTGCAAGAAATTGTTAATAATATTAATAGCTACATATGGAGCGATTATTTAATTTATCTCTGTTTAGGAACAGGTGTCTTTTTCTCTCTTTTAACCCGCTTTGTGCAAGTTCGTCATTTCAGAGAAATGTTTCGCTTATTGCTTTCAGGTAAAAGTTCGGATAAAGGGATTTCATCATTTCAGGCATTAGCTGTGTCATTATCCGGTCGTGTAGGCACGGGTAATATTGCTGGTGTTGCTGCTGCTATCGGCTTTGGTGGTCCTGGTGCTGTTTTTTGGATGTGGATAGTTGCCTTTTTAGGTGCTGCTACTGCTTATATCGAATCAACGAATGCACAAATATATAAAGAAGAAGAGGATGGACAATACCGAGGTGGCCCAGCGTACTATATAGAAAAAGCGCTTGGTCAAAAATGGTATGCATGGATTTTTGCCTTAGCAACCATTCTTGCTTGTGGTGTTTTGTTACCTGTTGTTCAATCAAACGGTATTGGCGATGCTATGGTTAATGTCTTTGGTACAGGAGGCTCAGTAAATTCATTTATGGGTGACCTAGCTTTAACAAAAGTATATGCCGCTGTATTCATTGTTTTACTTTTAGGCTTTATCATCTTTGGTGGCGTTAAGCGTATTGCTAACTTTACCCAAATTGTTGTGCCGTTTATGGCATTGGCCTATATCATTATTGCTTGTACGATCATTGCTTTACACATTGATCAGTTACCTAGTATTTTCATGTTAATTATCACCGATGCCTTTACACCAATGGCCGGTATTGGTGCCGCTATCGGTTGGGGGGTTAAACGTGGTGTTTATTCTAATGAAGCAGGTCAGGGGACTGGTCCACATGCCGCAGCGGCTGCTGAAGTTGATCATCCTGCACAGCAAGGTTTAGTACAGGCGTTCTCTGTTTATATTGATACTTTATTTGTGTGTTCCGCAACAGCATTTATGATTCTAATTACTAAGTCATACAATGTTATGCCAGATGGTACAACGAGTTTTGTAATACAAAACCTTGCAGAAGACGTTGTTATTAATGGTCCCGCTTTCACTCAAATAGCAGTCGATAGCGTACTTACAGGATTTGGTAAACCTTTCATTGCTATCGCATTGTTTTTCTTTGCCTTTACTACAGTACTTGCTTATTACTTTATTGCTGAAAACAATGTTTCTTACATTAACCGTACGATTAAAGTTCCTGCTCTTAGGTTCTTATTGAAAGTTGTTCTTATGTCCGCAGTATTTTATGGAACGGTCGCACAACCAAGCGCAGCTTGGGGCATGGGTGATATTGGCGTTGGCTTAATGGCATGGTTAAACATCGTTGCTATTATCGCTATTTTCTTTATGTCGAAACCTGCTATTAAAGCCTTAAAAGATTATGAGCGTCAGCAAAAAGATGGTGTAAAAGATTTTACTTTTGATCCGAAAGCCCTAGGCATTGAAAAAGCTGATTTCTGGGAAGATCGTATTAATAAAACCAAGTAAATGATTGAATATTTGATCTAGTATTATTTATATTAAATAAAACTAGATTTACTTTAAAAAAACGTCTGAATAGACGTTTTTTTTTGTTTAAAATTAGGTAGAATATTCCCACTAATTATTTTATAAAATTCCTTCAAATATGGCTGTAATCAATTGTCCTAACTGTAAGAAAAAGATTTCCGATAAAGCAAAGTCTTGTTCCCACTGCCAAGTCGATTTAGTGAATATAGATGTTGAACAAATAGCATCAATGAAAAAGATTCACAAAATAAATAAATCACAAAGCCTAATGAATCATTCGTTCATTGCGATGTTACTTTTTTGTGGTGGTTTTTTATTCTTGTTTTGGCACGATGCTCAGCAGGGAACATGGCAATACATCAGCAGTATAAGTTGTGCGGTAATCGGTTTTATTTGGTATATCGCTACGCGTGTTCGTTTATTATTACTTAAATATAGAAATTAAAAATTAAGGTTGTTATCAAACAATGGATATAATTTCATTAGTCGACAATATGTCAAAAGATATGTACTTGCGGTTAAAATGTGCCGCAGAAACAGGTAAATGGCCTGAAGGTACAGTTGTCGATAAGGCACAAAAAACATCTGCTTTGCAAATAACTATGGCGTATCAGTCAAGACATTTAAACTCAGACGAAATATTAACAGTCGGCGCAGATGGCCTAATTGTTGATAAAACGAAACGCGAATTAAAAACACAATTTGCCAACCTTAAAAACACGCCCGATAACGACATTGCTAGGTTCTCCGATTTATGATTTTTTCTAATTTTTTCAAAGCTAAGTGGCAAAGCAAAGACCACAACGTTCGACTAACAGCAATAAATACCGAATTATCTTCTAGTAATGCTGATGACATACAAATATTAACTAATTTAGCTCAAACCGATAAAAACGAATTAGTACGTCGTGCTGCACTTATTAAAATGGCAAGTTTTTCAAGTTGGCAAAAAAATAGTATCGACAATGATAATAAAAAAATACGTGACTATTGTGTTAAACAAGTAGAAAAAATTCTGCTTGGCCAGCATGAAATAACCATTAGTAGCGAAGATAAGCTTGGTTTACTGAAAACTAATCACAAATTACCGGCGTTAGACTTGTGGTTACAAAACGAAGTACAAACCGATGTTGTGATAGCTTTGTTTGAAAAAATTAACAAACCACAATTAACCCTTTCGGTATTCTCTAATAAGCAAGACGAAAGCATTCAAGCGTATCTACTTGAGCAAAACTTGTCTGTTGAAATATTAGAAAAGTTAGTTAAAAAATCATGCAACGAAACAATTAAAAATAATATAGAACAAAAAATTGTCCACATGCATGAATTAGCTGTAAAGCCTGAAAAAATTAAAAAGGGTGTCCAATTAGTTTTGGCTAAACTTTTAGCTTTAAAAGATATAAATGATTACCAGCAATTTACTGCAAAGAAGTCTACTTTAGAAGAACAATGGCATGGTTATCATCAAGATTTTAGCTGTTTAACCTCACTTGAATGTGAAAATTTCAACACTAAATTTCAAGATATTAGTCAGCAACTAACAAAACACTTCGCGCCCTTACATGAAGATTTTGAGCAACAAGTTATTGCAGACAGGTTGATTCAAGATAAAAAATTAGCAAGCGAAAATTTTAATCAACAGTTAAAGGCTCTTAGCCAACAATTAACAACGACTATCTTTGAAAGTGGTGCACTTGATGAGAAAAAATACCAAGGTCAACTTGACCAATTAACTTCAGACATAACAACATCAGTACTTAATAAAACTGAACAAAATGTTTTTATCGCCTTAGTTGAAACACAGAACAAGAAACTTTCACAATTGCCTGATATTGCTCAATCGGTGAGTGAAGCTACTCATTTAATTTCGAAAATATCACAAGTTGCTTTACCTAAAGATATTGAAGAATTAAATATTCGTAAGCCTTTATTCGATCTATGGTTGCAAGAATGGAAAAGTGTTGAAAAGAAAGCTGCCGGTGTATTGCCAGAGTCGATCGTTGGTTCTTTTAAAGAAATACATCAACAATGGCAAAATGGACTTAAACCACTGATTAAAGAGCAGGGCATTCTATTATCTCAATGTCAGAAAAAAATATCTGATGTGAGCCGCTTAATATCTAGTGGTAAATATAACGCTGCATTCGGTGTTTTTAAAAAAGCTAGCAAACACTTTGAGTCGTTGTCAGATAAACAGAAAGTACGAGTGCAACGTGATTTTGATGCAGTATCAAGTCAAATCAAGGATCTGAGTGATTTAGAGCAATCAATTGCGACACCAAGAAAACAAGAGCTCTTAGCTGAAATACAATTGTTAGTTGAGCAACCGTTGGATAACCCGAATGATCAAGCAACTAAAGTAAAACAGTTTCGCGTCACTTGGAATGCATTAGGTCATGCTGAAGAAGCTTTAGATAAAGATTTAAACCATAAATTTAATGAACTTTGTGAACAAGCTTTCGCCCCATGTCGTTTATTTTATGCTGAGCAAGAAAAATTACGTGAGCAACACTTAGAAGGACGTACACAGTTAATTGAACAAGCGAAACAGTTCGCCGATAATTTTCTAGCAACCCTGAATGGTACGATTGAAGGTAAGACTGTCGATTGGAAGTTTACTGATGGAAAACTCAATAAGTTGCAACAAAAGTGGCAAAGTTCAGGGCAAGTAGATAAGAATAAATTTCAAACATTAAATAAACAGTTTATTGAAAGTTTACAAGCTGTAAAAGTTGAATTGAGAAATTTTCAACAACGTAATACTGACAGTAAAATGTTATTGATTGAGCAAGCAAAGCAAGCATTAAATGATGAAGATGTTTTTGCTGCTATCGAAAATGTAAAAAAATTACAAACACAATGGCGAACCATAGGTTATAGCGGCCAGCGTGAAGAAAATCAACTTTGGCAACAATTCAGACGTTTAAATGACCAATTGTTTGAAAATCGTGATGCTGCTAAACAAGTAGAACAGTCTGAGCGATTAAAGCAACAAGTTGAATTTACTGAGCAATTAGAATGTTTTCAACAAGAGTTAACAGAGAATAAATCTGAAGTTGATCTTTTGTCATTAAAAGACAAGATTAACGGTTTACTCACAGAAATAGTTAATCAGAGACCCGTAATAAAAGCTGCGGCTAATCAAGCGGATAAGCTTCTGGCTCAAATTTCAACGCAATTAGAAAAACTTAATCAAGAAAAAGAAGTGAAGACTTGGTTAAATGTTTTTACTTGTTTAAACACCTTAGCAACCCATAAAGAATTAACGGCTGATGAGTTGGCTGAATCTCTCGTTGAACTGCCGAGTAATTGGCAAAAACGATTACAGGAATGTTATCAAAATAAAAATGTTATAGACCGTAGCGATAAAACGTTAGAGCTAGAAATTTTAGCCAGTAAAGATTCCCCTGAAGAATTTAAATCACAACGTATGCAAGTACAGGTTTCGCTGATGCAAAGCCAAATGTTGTCTGGTCAAAATATCGACTTAACTAAATCACTTATTGAGTGGCTAAAATTAGGCAAGCTCACTGAAACGGATCTCCCTTTATTGGCGAGAGTTAAATCGATTTACTGCGTATAAATCTACCATTAAAAATAAACCACCGAATACTCGGTGGTTTTTTTATGCCTATCACAAAATAAAAATATTTATTTCTGCCTGCTATTCACGGCTATAATTAATTTAATTTATAGTTATTTTTAGCCGGGAAGCAATGAAAGTTATCTTTATTCTATTATTAGTTAGTTTTCCTTTTAATGTATCAGCAATTAATGTGGTATTAATAAACCCGTCTGTGCCTGGAACCCCGTTTTGGGATCGTGTTACAGTGGCAGCTAAACGAGCTGCACATAGTCTTGATATCAACTTAACTGTTATTTATGGGAAAGATAATCGTATTTATAATTACAATGCTTTAAAAGCATTAGTGGATCAAAAAAATAAACCCGACTATGTAATTTTCTCACCATTTGATGGCACCGCTGAGAGCTCTTTCGCTTTACTTAATAGTGAAAAGATTTCTTTTGTTACCTTAGAGCGAACTTTACATGAAGCTGAGCAAGCAAAAGTAGGATTACCTCAAGAGCATTACTCTTACTGGTTGGGTGAGGTTTTTCACGATAATGTACAAGTAGGGCGATTATTAACAACAACATTAATTGCTTTAGCAAATGAAAAACTTCCTGAAAAAAATTATAAGTTCAACGCGATTGGTATTTCAGGCAGCTTCAGTGGAGAATCTGCCGATAGAACAAAGGGTCTGCTTGATAGCATTACAAAGCGAGAAAATATAAAGGTGCTGCAAATAATAAGTGCAGGCTGGAGTCGTGAAAAAACGCGTAGTATCTTTTTTCAATTTAACGAACGCTACAGTGATATTGACATCATATGGGCAGCTTCTGATGGTATGGCATTAGGCGTTATGGATGCCATTTCAAGTGGACACAGTAAGATAAATAGAGAAAGTGTTGTTATAGGAGGAGTCGACTGGACTCCCGAAGCCATAAGAATGATACAAAATAAGCAGATCGATGCTTCTGTCGGAGGGCACTTTATGCAGGCTGCATGGGCTTTAGTGAAAATTTATGATCATCACCATGGTATAGAGGTGTTTACAAAATTAGCCGATAATTACAGTTATGATCTTGAAGTGATCACTGAAAAAAATGTAGAACAATATTTACCCATATCAGAACATATCGATTGGTCTTCCGTCGACTTTAAGCGTTTTTCACTTTTTAACCATCAAGAAGATAAAGAGTACGACTTCAGGTTTAAAAGGATCATTGAACAAATAAAGTGATCCTTTCAAAGGCTATTACTATTAACTTCGCTTAACTAACTGAAAGCTCACCACGTAAATTTTCTTGTAATAACTGACAAATTTTATCTTGAGATAGATCTTTGCTCAACAAATAATGAAGTTTAGTTAATGTTGCTTCCAAAGTCATATCTCTTCCTCCAACGACACCGCATTTTCCTAGCGCTACACCAGTTGCATAGCCGTCCATATTAACGGTGCCTTTTATGCATTGACTGCAATTAACCACAACAATACCTTGCTGGTATGCTTGAGTTAAACATGCAAGAAGTTTTTCATCTTGAGGCGCGTTACCTACACCATAACTGCGAATGATCAAGGCTTTTACCGGTTGCTTAATAATGTTTTCAATCAATTCACTCGATATACCAGGATACAAATGTACTACACCAATAGGTTGTGGGGTGATTTGTGCTACGGTTAATGGTTTATCCGTAGGTCTTGATATTTTTCCCGCGACCAACTTAATGTTAATACCCGCTTCTAGAAGTGGTGGCATGTTTGGCGAGTCAAATGCATTAAACCCGTCAGCATAAGCTTTGATACATCGGTTACCGCGAAATAATTTATTATTGAAATATAAACTCACTTCGCTGATAGGGTAATTTGCTGCGATATAAAGAGAGTTTAATAAATTTACTTGTCCATCAGATCGTAATTGGCTTAATGGAATTTGTGATCCAGTAACAATAATAGGTTTTGCTAAATTCTCAAACATAAATGATAGTGCAGAGCTGGTATAAGCCATGGTATCTGTACCATGCAATACCACAAAGCCGTCGTAATTATCATAATTAGCTTTGATGTCATCAGCAATACGTTGCCAATCGCTCGGCGACATATTTGATGAATCAATTAAAGGTGCATATTCATTGATGGTAAATTCAGGCATTTCTTCACGATGAAAGTCAGGCGTATTATTTATGGATTCTGTCAAATGACCTTTAATAGGGACATAACCTTGTCCATTATCCTTCATACCAATAGTACCGCCTGTATAGGCGATATAAATGCGTTTTTTCATTGTGTTTACCTTCGAATACTTACGTTATGAAACTCTGTTTGTGCTGCTGTAGAACAATACTTATTTTGATCATCGTCATTCATTCACATCCATGTGGTCATGACATACTGTTCATCCTGAACATTAAACGGGGCTATCATATACGCTTAGTTCAAGGCTTACTAATTAATTTCACAAGCCATGCACAAAGAATAAACACCTTGCGGATCATTCAACAGGTTTAAATGAGAAAACTCAGCGTTAAGTTGCATAAATAGCTTCTCTGTAGGAGTTAAACTAATTGATGAGCTTTCTGGTAGGAAGTTTACTGCTTGCCCAAATAAGCCTTGTAAAAACAAATCTTTAGGCGATTTTTCTTTTTCAATTAATAAGGTGTCAAAGTTTGTTAATTCGGCTAATTTAGCTGCAGCGGTAATAGCGTCATCTAGATTGCCAAGTTCATCAACTAAACCTAATTCTTTTGCTTTTAACCCAGACCATACTCGGCCTTGAGCAACAATATCCACCTGTTCAATACTCATATTTCTGTTGTCAGCCACTAAACTAATAAAGTCCTGATAACCACGATTAATATTCAATTGAAGTACTTTAGCCATACCATCACTAAGTGGTCGAGTTACACCAAAACCAGCGAGGTCGGTTGTGCCAACACCATCAGTATGTATGCCGAGTTTACTTAATGTATTTTCGAAAGTCATAAAGAAGGCATATATACCAATCGAGCCAGTTATAGTGGCCGGAGATGCATATATTTTATCAGCGGGGGCCGAAATCCAATAACCACCCGAAGCGGCATAAGTCCCCATTGAAGCTATAACTGGTTTCCCTGCGAGTTTAATTAACTCTATTTCTTGTCGAATTATTTCTGAAGCGTAAGCACTACCGCCGGGGCTATCGACACGTAATACTACTGCTTTAACCGTGTTATTTAAACGAGCTTTGCGTAATAATTTTGCAGTACTATCACCACCAATAGTACCGGCTTTTTGGTTGCCATCTAAAATGGTGCCTTTAGCTACAATTACAGCGACCTTATCGGAATTAGGATTAACAATAGGAAATATTGGTTTAGTAGCCGTTAGGTAATTTTTGAAACTTATATGGTTATAACTATCGCCTTTTGCACTATTGCCAACCAATGCTATTAACGACTCTTTCATGTTTTGGCGACTTTTAAGTGCATCCACCCATTTGTTGTCTAAAGCATATTGGGCGATATTACCGTTGGCTTCTTCAAGTTTACTCACCAATATATCGGCATTTTCATCAAAATTATCAATGGCAAAACCACGTGCATTTGCAACGTCGTTTTTATATTGTGACCACAAATCATTCAGCCATAACTTGTTAGCTTCTTTTGCTGCCACCGACATGTCATCGCGTATATAAGGTTCAACCGATGATTTATAGGTACCGACACGAAATACATGTTGGCTGATAGATAATTTTTCTAACGCCGATTTGAAATAAAGCTGATAGCGACCATAGCCTTCTAGTAATAACCAACCACGAGGGTTTAGCCAAACTTCGTCGGCAGTACTGGCTAAATAATATTGGTCTTGTGAATATTGGTCGCCAACAGCAATCACTTTTTTACCAGATGCTTTAAATTCTTCAATCGCTTTTGCAATATCTTGGAGTTTACTCAAACCTGTACGGTTAAGTCCTTGAAGTTGTAGCACCATCATTTCAATGCGGCTGTCATTTTTGGCACGTTCTATAACATCGATAAGGTCACTCATCAATATTTCAGTTTTTTTATTTTTTTCTTCAAGTGCTTCTGTCATAAAAGCGTCTAGAGGGTCTATTGAATGTTTCTGTTCAACAACATCACCGGACAAATTTAACAAAAGTGCGCTATTTTGAGGGACTATAATTTTATTCTCGCCACTGCTCAACGTGGTAATGAATAAAAGTAGTATGATGAAAAATACGGTATTGACGATAATTTTTCTAAAAGTATTTAACAAGCTAAAGAATTTAAACATAAACGTTTTAAATTTACTTTGCTTTACTTGTTCCCGAGGAAGTGATGTAGCTTCTGTCATAATATCCAGCGTAGTTAATATATTATAAATAGTTGACCGCTATGCTACTTAATTATTCCTCAGTTATGTAGTCTCAATAGTAAATAAATGTGATCTTGAAAGGATTTATGCTTATATAAGGTCTAAATACGGGTGAACTAATTAACTATGTTATAGATGATGTGAAAATGAATGTTTCAACTTATATAAATACTTATCAACTCTTTTTAGAAAAGCTTAAAACCTTCGATGGACTTCCCGCCTTATTATTACGGCTTTACCTTGCGCCCATTTTTATTATGGCAGGTTATGGGAAAATGCAATTTACTGATCCACAAGTGACCGGCTTAGCTAACTTCTTTACTAGTCCTGACATCGTTGCTTGGTTTGGTAATGCCCAATGGGGACTGGGTTTACCTTTCCCTACATTACTTGCAAATATGGCTACTTGGGTTGAATTTTTTGGTGGTTGGTTATTATTAATTGGCTTATTCACTCGGTTGCTGAGTATCCCTTTGATGTTTACTATGGTTATTGCGGCCACGACGGTTCATGCAGACAACGGCTGGTTTGCAATTACGCCCACTAACCCTGACACTAGTCCCGCTAAAATGCTAACTTGGCTAGGAGTTGATAGTGCACAAGCGAGCTTAGAAAATAGTACGAATACAGGCACACGTTTAAACGTTATGCGCGAGTTACTCGAAGATAATGGTAATACTGAGTGGTTATACGAGAATGGTTCTATTGTTGTATTAAATAATGGAATAGAATTTGCGAGTACTTATTTTATTATGTTACTTGCATTATTTTTTATTGGTGCAGGGCGCTTTACCAGTGTTGATCATTATCTGTATACTCACTATCAACGTAAATATAAGAAGAGTCTCTATCGTTGATGAATGCACAAGAATTATTGTTACAGCGCCAATCTACCCCTAAACTTATCGCACCAGCCCCGTGTGCTAATGAATTAACGTTTATGCTTAATGCTGGTATGCGAGTACCTGATCATGGAGCGTTAACTCCTTGGTTTTTCACTGTGGTTGAAAATCAAGGTTTACATAAATTAAGTCAAATATTCGAAAAAGCCGCTGTTGAACAAGGTGCCAATGATGCAAAAATATTGAAAGCTAAGGGCATGCCATACCGAGCACCTTTAATTATTGTTATTAGTACCCAATATAAATCACATGACAAAGTGCCGCAATTAGAACAAACAGTAGCAGCAGGATGTGCCGCTCATGCCATGCAAATGGCCGCTTTTAGTCTTGGTTTTGGTGCTATGTGGCGAACGGGAGACTTTAGTTACAATTCTAGCGTTAAACAGGCATTATCTATTAATGAAGAAGAAGATATTGTTGGTTTTCTCTATATTGGTACACCTGAAAAGAAACTTCCGCTCAAGCCGATTAAAGCTTTTGAGCATAACGTCTCCTATTTATAAAATTTATCATCGAGTAAACGAATGAACATTGAAGTAATTGATCAACCGGAACAAGAGCTTATTGACTTTCTTGATAAACGCATCGCTGAATTTAATTGGGCACGTTGGGAAGTTAGTGAACGAAAACCCTTAGCGATCCAAATTAAGAATGATGATGGCAACATAGTAGCGGGCGCATCAGCACGAACCTTTGGTAATTGGCTATTAATTGATACCTTGTGGGTATCTGAAGAATTACGTGGTCAAGCTGTAGGTAAAAAAATTCTGATTGAACTTGAGAATACCGGCAAAGCGAGAGGTTGTACTCATAGTATGTTAGATACCTTAAACTTTCAGGCGATGCCTTTCTATGAAAAATATGGTTATGAAACACAGTGGATACAAGAGAATTATCCTGAAACAGGCTGTAAATATTTTATGGTAAAATCACTTAATTAATCCATGTACTACAATTTACGGACATAAAAAAACCTCTATTTTAGAGGTTTTTTATTATGAATTGTTTACCAATCATGCCAATTAGAATGACGCGTTGTTCGGCGTTCTTGGGAAAGGAATTACGTCACGTACATTCTGCATACCTGTTGCATAAGCCACTAAACGTTCAAAACCTAAACCAAAACCGGAATGAGGAACCGTACCGTAACGACGCAAATCACGATACCAGCTATAATCATCTATGTTTAAATTCATTTCTTCTAAACGAGCATCAAGTACATCAAGGCGCTCTTCACGTTGGCTACCACCAATAATCTCACCAATACCTGGTGCTAATATATCCATAGCGGCAACAGTTTTACCGTCGTCGTTTAAACGCATGTAGAAAGATTTAATGTCTTTAGGATAATTTTGTAAAACTACCGGGCCATTAAAATGTTCTTCAGCTAAGTAACGTTCGTGCTCTGAGTTTAAATCTACACCCCAAGCAACTTTGTTTTCAAACTTTTTACCACAATTTTCTAAAATGGTAATTGCGTCTGTATAATCGAG
>Ga0209292_1005905_pt1 | contig 12285 bp, 14 predicted proteins | sample GOMGulsemesocosm_2_FD_184634 | JGI IMG/M metagenome (GOLD analysis project Ga0209292, IMG submission 184634) | Methane-oxidizing microbial communities from mesocosms in the Gulf of Mexico - GOM9C Gulf of Mexico (SPAdes) (version 2) | ecosystem: Environmental > Aquatic > Marine > Cold seeps...
CTAGGCTTCTTTTGCCTGGAAATAAAAGAAAGATCAATGACACCATGAGCAGTAAATGAATAGATCTTTGTGTTCTTGGTTCTAAATAACCAATAAAAGCCGTGTATAAATGAAATACGGCACCGATAACAGCCCAAATAAATACAAACTGCATTAATAAACGCTGCTTTAATGGTGATGATGCTCCAAGTGAAACCATCATTTTTCCTCTTAATATTCAGAAAAGGTGTTACTAGGACAGCATAGGTGTCCTAGTAACAAGTTATTTAAATTACATATAACCTTGTTCAGAATAGTATTTGATAGCACCTGGATGAATAGGCGCTGGCGCACTGGTCATCGCTGTTTTACAGTCAAAAACGGACATGCTGTTATGTATAGTAGAAAGGCTGTTTTGATCTTCACAAATAGACTTGGTGATTTGATAAACCGTCTCATCAGACACCTTGCTACTTACCATAAGTGTGGTAGACATCTTAATGGTCGTTGCGTCTTGTGAGACATTTGAATAGGTGCCTGATGGGATACGAGCATCAAGAAAGCCATAGTTGCTGTATAACTTTGATAATTGCTCAATGCTAAAATCAACAAAACCAACAGGTCTTGACTGATTCATTTCAATCACCACAGATCCTGGTAATCCTAAGTTCCCAAAAACGTAATCTACTTGACCATCTTTATACTGAGAACTTAGCTCGGAAAAACTGCCGTGATTGATTTTAAAACCTTGTTTATCACGCAAGGTATCATAATCCGTATTATTGGCTTCTAGAATCCAACGAAAAGCCTGCTCTCCAGAAGAGCCTCGCTGAATGACGCCAATTTTAACGTCTTCACCAGACAGGACCTCTTCAATGGTTTTGTACTTTGCATCTTCAGCACGAATAAAGTGGGTATAAACATCAGAGAAACTCATTCCTATGGTACGAAGGTCCCCATGTTTTTTACCATCAAATAAAACAGTGCCTGTATAAGCTTGAAAGGTAAAAGTATCTAATCCCCAACCTAATTGACTGCGGCCACGATTGACCTTAGTGGGATTAGCTGTACCTCCACCTGGAACAACCTTGATATTAAACTCAGGATTTTCTTTCTTAATAATATTCGCTAATCCTGATGACATACTGTACCAGCCACCACCAAGTTGCCCTGAAGTCCATTCAATCGTTTCAGAAAGTGCCAAGCCTGAGAAGCACAAGCAAGATGACATTGCGATTACTTTAGATAGGTTTTTCATACGTTCTCTCTTTTTTTATTGTATTAATATGATCTGTGTCAATTGGTATTCACAACTGTATACAGTTGTGAATACTGATGCAAGCAACCGTTTATATCCTTAAAATTTAGCCTTGTTTGGGATAAAGCGTACTAAGAGACATTATTGAAATTTATGGAAAACATTTAGTTTGTTGATTTATAACGAGAAATTCAGTGCTAATTCAAAATTAGTTTTAATCTTTATGTGTTTTTTTGAGGAGGGAAATATGCCTAATCTAATATCAGGTAAAACATGATAAGTATTTGATTTTATAGGGATTTAAATTTTTATTAAAAATTTGTGAAAAATATCATCGATAATCAATGCATACACAGCACCACAAATGCGACTGAGGTTAGTGCTTAATGGCGGCGAATGAATAGACGAGTGGCTTGAAATAGGGAATGGTAAACACTGGGTGTGATTGGAGAGTCACAGCGTTTTCTAGGGAAGACTATCGAAATATCAAATACTGTAACTAATATGAGTTTTCAGACATGTCCTAAATTGAAACACGCTATTCAATAATTTTATGAATTCATAGCACGAAAGAGCCCAACTCAATCTAGATTAAGTCGGGCTCTTTATCATCTTACTGGATAGACTTAAGTGGCGTCACTTAATGCCGCTAAATTTTCAGACAAGTCTTCGATAAAGTCTTCAACCCTACAAGCATTTTTGCCAAAGTCAAAGTTACCAATACGTGACGATGACCTCATATCCACCCGAGTTTGCCCTTCAACCAAACGAACCCTGATCACAATATCATCCATAAACCAAAATATGGGTGTTGTCGACGTAGCTTCAATAACACCGGCTGAAGGATACAAAGAGACGACTTGCCAGCCCTGCTGTTTAACCAAATCAACCACTTTTCTAAATACTAAGCTAGGAGATTGTTGGGTAAGCAATGGTTTTATTTCTGGGTATGCACGCTTTTGAACGGCTGCAAACTCTTTCGGATAACGAATATCATTATCATCAGCATGACGAAAGGTGCTCATGGTGATATAGGCAGGCGGTGTCATGGTATCTGTCGTAATGTCATTGATTCTGGGCAAATCCATTTTCGGAACATAAAAAGACAACCAGATTCCTGAGTATAAACCCGAAAAAAGAATACAAGCACTCAAAAAACAACGACGCTCATTGTTACTAATTCTATGACATCGCCAAAAAGCAAAAATCGAAAAGAAGAATAAAAAGATGCTTGCCAATACTGTTTTCTTAATAAGTATAAAGCCAACCAAGGGCTCGACTAAACCGACTCTAACGCCAGCAATAGACACAAAGGCCATAGAACCGGCTAAAATGATCAATCCGTATAATGTAATGGGTATAAAACGTTGCATAAATAGCTCTAATACTTTTCTTTAAAAACACAATAGCGTGGTGTGGGAGGAGAAAATAGAGGGGGTAAAGCGATTCAAGCTTGATTCCTTTTTATTTGCATATTTATCATTATTAGGTCGTTTTAGTTACAATCTTTTGCCACAAATCGTCATTTATTCATTGCTCACATGTATTTTATTAATATCAATCATAACAAATAATCATCAAGATAGAGCTTCAACCATTGTTGCGGAAAACTAACATAGGCTTGTTTTATGGGTACTGGCTGATCTTCTCTCAGCCGTGCGACAAGAGCATAACCTGATAAACGTAGATGTAATAACTTATAAGTCCCCATATTATCACAACGTTCAACCTCGCATAATAAAGCGTCATCATAAGGATTATCCCAAACATGTACAAATTCAGGACGAATTCCAACTTTTAAACTTTCATACTCTCTTTCTAGCAACTGAGTTAATACCACCTTTTCCAAAGGTAAATGACAGTGTCCGATGGAGATCCCCATTGAATTAAGCTTAACGGGGAAGATATTCATGCCAGGACTGCCAATAAAATGACCGACAAAGGTATGTGCTGGGTTCTCAAATAACGCCTTTGGTGTACCAAACTGCACGATTCGCCCCTCATACATGACCGCAATTTTATCGGCGAAGGTGGACGCTTCAAGCTGGTCATGGGTGACATAAATCATGGTGATATTAAATTTCCCATGGATCTGTTTTAACTTACGACGTAACGTCCATTTTAGCTGAGGGTCAATCACAGTAAGTGGTTCATCAAATAAAATAGCAGAGACGTCGTCACGGACTAGGCCTCGTCCCATTGAGACCTTCTGCTTTTCATCCGCGCTGAGGTTTTTAGCTCTTTTGCTTAAGACGTCATGAAGTTCTAGCAATTCAGCGGTCTCATTAACCTTGGATCGTACCTTAGATTCATGTATGCCCGCGTTTCGCAATGGGAAAGCGAGATTATCGAAAACGGACATGGTGTCGTATACGACCGGAAACTGAAAAACCTGCGCTATATTCCTTTCTTCAGGAGGCACAAGGTTAACCAATTCATCATTAAAGACCACATCGCCCTGTGAGGGTTGCAACAGACCCGATATGATATTTAGCAGGGTAGACTTGCCACAGCCTGAAGGGCCAAGTAAGGCATAAGCCCCACCGTCTTCCCAGACATGATCTAGGGCGTGGATAACAAAATCTTCAATATTTGAATCTTTAAAATGAGACGATTGATAACTATGGGCAATATTCTTTAATTCAATTTTTGCCATACGATATATATTCCTTAATAAGGTCTCAGTACCAATTTAAATAGACTATCAATCATTCTTAATATAACAAAACCATTGATCCAATGTGCGAAAACAGATAACTGAATGCTCTTTCTATTTTACCTTCTACAATTAAGCCAATACCTTAAACGCTAGACTATAAGCCAGCTGCACGCCTAAATTGAGACAGAAAAAACGACTTAACCAGACTAGATTTAGCAACAATTCATAAACTAACGCAAATATGAATAACAAAAAATGAACAAAACATGCCTCTTGTCTCCCATTAAAAGTGTTCACATCTTGTATAATTGTTCATTTTTGAACAGTTGACACTGAACACTGACAAAAGAGACACTGTTCACACTCATTCGGTGAATGAAATTTGTAACCTTATAATAATATCCTGCTATTAACGCTTAAGGCAGAACAAAATGGCCACTGTAAAACCCGATTCACACCAGAAGATCATTGATAATTCCTGGGATAGGTGTCGTAAATATGGTTTAACTCACAGCAGTGAAATCAATATCAATCGGCCCCAGGCTGATGTTATATCAGATATTGTCGAAGCTAATAACTACCTTGTTCATACAACACATACCGAAGTGTTACCCTACTATGAACACATATTGTCAAATACTGAATGCCTCATCATGTTGGCAGACCAATCAGGCCGTGTGCTCGATTCGTGGGGTGACCAACGTTTTATGAACTCTGAGCGTAAAGCCATGTTTGAACAGGGCGTAGCGTGGCAAGAAAGATCCCTTGGTACCAATGCCATTGGGACCGCATTAGCAACAGGTCAACCAGTACAAATTGAAAGAGACGAGCACTTTTTGAAAGGCAATCGTTTTATGGTGGGTTCTGCCGCTCCCATTTACGATGTTAATAGGGAGCTTGTGGGTGTCATTGATGTTTCAAGTGATGCCTATTTACCACAAGCACATACGCTTGGCATGGTAAAAATGATGACTCAATCCGTTGAGAATCGTTTAATTATTTCTATGTTTAAAGACGAAGCCTTCACCCTGACCTTTAATACCAATTTGGATATTTTAGATAGCCAATGGTCTGGACTCATCGTCTTTAATGAAGAAGGCTCTATCATCTCTGCAAATCGACGCGCTGAACTGCTTCTGGCACAAGATCTTGCTTTGATAAACATTGAAAGTATTCTCAACATCAGTCTAAGAGATTTAAAAAATCACCCGGAAGAGCTGCCTCTAGACATGGTCGCATGCAATAAATTTAGAATTTATGGCATGTTAAAGCGCCCTACTCAACCAAAACCACGTGAGCTTGATTTTAGAAAACAACTAAAACCAACAAAACAAAGTTTTACCTTAGACAATATTAATTTGGGCGATAGCAAACTTAAACGTGCAATAGACCAAGCAAGTCGTGTGGTTGAAAAAGATATTCCTATTTTAATCCATGGCGAAACCGGCGTTGGCAAAGAAGTGTTTGTTAAGGCATTACATAATTCGAGTAGCCGAGCAAAAATGCCATTAGTTGCCTTAAACTGTGCCGCGATTCCTGCAGACCTTGTCGAATCAGAACTATTTGGTTATGAAAAAGGGGCCTTTACGGGCGCTAATAATAAGGGTTCTATTGGGTTAATCCGTAAAGCTCATAAGGGAACCTTATTTTTAGATGAGCTTGGTGATATGCCACATAATGTACAAGCTCGCTTATTACGGGTTTTACAAGAAAGGCAAGTTACCCCCCTAGGCAGCACAGAAAACTACTCTGTCGATGTCCGTTTGATTTCAGCAACCCACAAAAGCCTCAAACAAAGCGTGGCTCTGGGTGAGTTTCGACAAGATCTATATTATCGAATTTCAGGCCTTAATATTTCCTTGCCGGCCCTGAGAGAAAGAGAAGACAAGCACTTGTTATTTCAGCAGGTACTCAACCATTATTCTGAAGAAGATGTACCGCCCTTACTCTCTGCGGATGTGACTAAGCTATTTAGTCGATATTCATGGCCTGGAAACATCAGACAACTTGTCAGTGTTTTACAAATTTCTGAAATCATGTCAGATGGTCAGAGTATTCAGTTATTAGATTTGCCCGATGACTTTATCGATGAAGTAGAAGAAGATCAGGATCAAATTGACAATAATGTAACCGACACCCAGCCCATTGATAAACAGGATAATTGGTTAGCCGTGTTTGAAGCTAATGATAAGAATGTCTCTCGCACCGCCAAGGCGTTAAACATTAGTCGAAACACTCTATACAAAAAACTCCGGGAACTGGACTTAAAGTAAACTTACGTCATAATAGCCCGCTTTATCGACACGACAGACAAAAACAGGCAATGGCAGACTCTCAATCTCACCAATTTAATTTTCATCAAGTGGATCTGTTAAGGCAGCATTGTACGTCTATTTCGACCAGGCCTTTCCTGGCAAGAGGCGCAAAGCTAACACGCTGCCAACACTGCTTAATGTCTCAACCCGCCTGCTTTTGCCATGCCCGAAAACCATTAGCGCTTGAGATTGACCTGGTGCTCTTGTATCACAGGGATGAAATCCACAAACCGACTAATAGTGGCCGTTTAATTGCCGACCTATTTCCCGCTCAAACTCATGCCTTTTTGTGGTCAAGAAAGGACCCAGACCCAAAGTTGCTCAGCTTGCTTGAGGATAAAAACAGGCGGGTTCTGCTTCTCTTTCCAGATAAGGATAAGAAAAACCCAGTCTATGACCTAGTGCAAGAGCACAACTCAACCTTAGATAAAAAAATCACCTTGGTATTACTCGATGCAACCTGGAAACAGGCCAGTAAGATGTTCCACTTAAGTCAGTGGCTAAGACAACTCCCTTGTATCAGTATTAATATGGCGAAACAAAAGGCATTTTTAGTCAGGCATGCCAAACATGACATGCAATTTGCGACAGCTGAAGTGAGTGCTATGGCACTTAACGCACTGGGATATAACGATCAGGCTCATCAATTAATGCAGTACAATGCAACCTTTAACCTACATTGCTTGAAGAGCCGAAAAAGAGCGGGCAAAGAAGTATCGTCTAACACCAACTCTCTACTTGGTTAAAAGAGTACAGCTGCCATCACTGAAAAATTGAACCGCCTGCTTTTTTTTACGACCAAGTAGAATGGGACCATTATCGAAAAACAAAAAGTTTTTCCAATTACGCTTAAATACTCCAAAATTAGTCTCAATAACATGGTCTTGGTGATAGCAAAAATAGACCAAGGTATCATCTTGCCAATTTTCAAAATGCGATAACACCGCATCCGGTAAAGGCGCTTCTTCAGATTCCCATTTTACCTGCCAATTTAAATTAAGCCCTATTGCCCCCGGATCTTGACACCAATCCTTTTGATTAAGATGGTCAGGGTGAATACGCTCTTGGCTAATATAATCACGCCACACTTGATTTGCCCTAAGATCGTTAAAGGGTTTAATTTGAATGAGATCTTCAGGTTGGATAAAAGGGTCTGATCGTTTAAAGATCCAAGCTTTAGCAAAGCTATCAAGAGGTTGGTAAGGCATTTAACGTTTAGTTTCCTAACAATTTAGAGGGAGAATTTTTACAAATTCTCAGCATCGATAATATTGGGCATAAGATACAGTAAATACTAAACCATTAACATATTGAAGACGGTATTTTATGTATAGTTACTACCTAGTGATAGATGAAAAAAACTAATCTATTTGGTGAAAAAGCATCGTTTGTTGAAAATAATTAAGCTCACTATAATGCTGCTTATCGGAATTAACCTCACTTGGAGTGAAACGAAATGAACAACATATCAAGCACAGAAATTTATGACTCAGCTACATTTACCCTATTCGCTAACTTAAAAGAGTATGCGGTTAAAATTAAGAATGCGATTACCAGTACTGAAAAACTGAGCGATCTAACCATGCGTAATCCAGTTAACCTTGACTCAAAAATACAATTAGTCAATAAAATTAATAAATTAGAGTTTATGTCTGATTCACAGAAGTAGGTTACTCTAGTTGCTCTTTATATAAGGGGGCAAAAAGATGCAATTTAAAGCCATTATTTTTGATTGCGATGGCGTCATTGTTGATACAGAGACGATTTCAAATAACATCATTCAATCAAAGCTTGCACAACTTGGCCTCATACTGAGTGATCAAAAAGTCCAAACGCTCTTTACCGGCTTCACCACAAAGCAAAATCTGATAACGGCAAGTGATTTACTGAATAAAGAATTACCCGCCGATTTTGAATTCGAGCTAAAATCCGCTTATTTAGAAGAAATGAAGCAGAACCTTGAGGTTATTCAAGGTGTACCTGAGCTGATTTATAATCTAAGCCCTGCACTCGCTATGGCAACCAATGCCCAACTGCACTCGCTATGGCAACCAATGCCCAACGAGCTGATATGGAGTTTAAGCTGACAAAGCTGGGTCTGACTGACGTCTTTAAACATCGTTTTTGTGTTGATGACGTGAACCATCCCAAGCCTGCTCCCGACTTGTACCAACTCGCATCCCAATCGCTTAATATTCACCCTAAAGACTGCCTTGTCATTGAAGATTCATTAGCAGGCATTAAAGCCGGTCACGATGCTGGTATGACAGTATTCGCGTATAGCCAAAAGATGGATGCGAATAGCCAACTCAAAGCAGGTGCAAGCCAATGCTTTAACTCCCTGTCTGAGTTACAACATCACTTGAACCAGTTGAATCTATATCGTTAACCTATTTACCCAGATCTTTTTGTAATTGCTTCAAAAGGCTTTTTGGAAGGTCTTTAAATGTTAAGGATTGAGTTGCTTCGTTAAACGAAATACTTTCACCCAATAAATCACTATCAAAACTTAAGGTAATGGTCTTGTTACTACCTGAGTAACGCGTTAGCTTTTTAAGCGCCGCTTTCTCTACAAAAATTTCTTTTTCTAAGTTAAAGCTTTCTGATGAAGCTAGGTCTAAAAACTTTTTCGCTTGCTCGGCAGAAAATTGACTCTCAATTTCATCTGCAATTTGCTTCAGGGCTATGGGTTCTTTATCTTCTACTTTTTCTAAGCAGCGGTCGGCAACCACACGTTTTAGTTCCACAGCTGCTTTTTGAGGCACATTCATCTCTTGGCAAAACGCCGATGTCAAATCAACTAACTTTCGTGTTTCAGTTGCTGCAGCTGCCGGTTCATTACAGCCAATAAATGCCGTAAAATAATCACTTTCATGCCTAGGCGCTCGTCCAAATCGAAACGCGATATAGCGTGCTTCATCTTGCGCTTTCCAAGCGGTTAAGTTGATACGCATAGCCATATGCAACTTATCCATTTCAATTTGATTAATCTGCTCTAAACTAAGGTCGGCATTAAGTACAACCCCTTCTTTACGCTTTAATAGCACGATTAATAAAAAGCTAGTGTCCTGCACCTGATAGTGGTGGAACCATAAAAGACCACCTTCAACATCTTCAACCGTTTCTAAATGTCTGACATACTCAGCAGCGCACGCTTTGGTAAAAGCAACAAAGTCGCTAAAGCCTGATTCATTAAAGTGCTGATTTATTAAACCGGGTAATTTTGACCCTTCATCACTCCCCTCTGGATTACTAAAGCGACCCGTATTCATACCAGAGCGATTGAATAAATCATTAATTTTTTGTGATAAGGCCATGGCCTGATCATCAACAACCATCTCCTCAGGACGTGCAATAAGGAGCGTTTTATCGGATGAACTGTTTTTTTGAATTTCATGAACAATGAGGTTGGAAATAGACACTAATAGCCTCTTAAAGTATTCTGTTTTATTAGCCTTGTATTTTGCTGCATTCATGCCAATCTATCTAGTTAAATAAATTAAACTGTTGGTAATTATTCAACTAGTTAGTTAAACGTTATAAATTCCAAACCTTTTGCGGAGCTTTTCTCTTTATCATGGTAAATACCAAGCCGACTAAAAAGGAAACCAGACAAGAAATTGCTGATCAAATTGAAGAATTTTTAAAATCTCAAGGTGAGATCAAGCAAGCAGACATGGGCGAATCAGGCCTAGTTGATGGTAAGTACAATACTAGCCATATTGGCTTTGGTGAGCCTCGACAAGAAAGAACCCCTCTTACGCATGTCGTTGCAGAAATGCAAAAACGAAAAGCGGGCACGACATCAGCACAGCCCGTCGTAAAGCGCCGTAAAAAGGTCATTGTTTATGATGATTTTGGAGATGCGATACGCTGGTACTGGGAAGAAAGCTAATTTCTCATTAAATTATGACAGGCCAAATTGATACAAGGACGCTCTATTCATGAGTATTAAATATTTACACGCAATGATAAGAACAGCAAAACCAGAAGCAAGCCATGAGTTCTACACCAAGGGCTTGGGTCTTATTAAAACTCGCCAGCACGATAGCGAGAAAGGTCAGTTTTCATTAATCTATTATGCCACCGAAATGGGCGCCCCCGAAGTTGAACTTACCCATAACTGGGACAACAGAGACTATGACAATGGTGATAGTTTTGGTCATCTTGCCTTTAGTGTTAGCGACATTTATGAAACCTGCCATACCCTTAGAGAGCTAGGTGTTACTATTCTACGTCCACCTAGAGATGGACACATGGCCTTTATAAAAGATCCAAATGGTATTTCCATTGAATTATTGCAGGCAGGAGATTCTCTAGCACCAGCAGAACCTTGGTCATCTATGCAAAATACAGGTTCTTGGTAAAACTACCGTAAAATTAGTTTATTAGTGACTATCACCCTTTTATAGTCGACTGATGTCACTGATTAACAAAATCAAAGGCATAATCGGGTGGTTTTACACTTTGTAAACCCACCAGCCTGTCTAGTAAACCCCAGTGGCTGAGGCTCTCCGCTTAATTAGAGATACAGTCCGCCTATTTCTCGTACAAAGCTTAATAAAAACAGTCAAAACTTACAGAAAGCAGGTATTAGAAACATTCTTTAACACTCATGGCGATTGTTAATTACAATCTCAATACAGGTAACACAAAGCTAACAAATGCCATTTTATTCTTCATAATTGCTACATATTAAAGGTAAAAGATATTTATAGAATGCTTTAAACTGACTTTATAGTAATTTTAATTACACTAACGCATTCATATATACAAAGAGATTTTATGAAAAAACACCTTCTATTCATTCTGACGCTAATTATCTGTTCTCAGGTAAATGCGGGCTCCCTATATGGGGACAAGGTACGTACACGCCTTGCAGATACGGATAAAGATGGTGTTATCGATGTAAGAGATAGATGCAAAAATACGCTTTACGGTGCAAAAGTGAATAACTATGGCTGTAGTGAAGTCAGCACAAAGCTTCTGTCAGTTGAACTTAAAGTACTTTTTGACACAGGTAAATATGTCGTTAAACCTGCTTTCTATGGTGAACTCCAAAAACTAGCAAACTTTTTGAAAGAGAACCCAGCTAGCTCAGTCGTGATAGAGGGCCATACAGATAATGTCGGCTCGGCAAAAAGTAATCAGCGACTATCACAGCATAGAGCCTCAGCTATTGCCGATGTCATCACAAGTAAGTTTAGAATTTCTAAAAACAGGGTCGACGCAAAAGGCTTTGGCGAAGACAGCCCTATTGCAACAAATACAACAAATCAAGGCCGTGAGTCCAATCGTAGAGTCGTTGCCGAAGTCTTCTCGAGACAAACTGCGTCACTAAAACGTTGGACGATTTACAGCATAGACGAAGAAAACAAAACAGCCTTAACAAAACGTTAAACGTTAAACGTTATATTACGTTATATCTCTCAGTTTAATCATACTACGAATCCCTATAAACACGCTTTCAAGCTCATCAAGGACGACCTTCTGGACCTTCTGATTTTACTGGAGACTTATTAGCGTAAAAGTCGTATCACATGTTTCAAGTGCAATATTTCAACATACCCCTCTTATCCAGTTAACCTTGCCCCAATGTATTGCTCATAAGGCCTGTATAACATTATGAATCAAACACCGCCTTCCCTCACTTACCCCTTGCCACCCGAGACATATGGTCCATGTAAACCTGATAATTAGCCCGGGTCAGCTTTGACGTAAAAACCACGTCATGAGGCTGGGTTCGTATGGCAACGGCATCAAAATAAAAGAAAAGAATGTGACACCTGACCATATACCGAGCGAAACTCTGACGCCAATGCTAAAACTCTTCTTGTTCAATCAATACAATAACAAGGTCAAGCTCACCATCACTAAACATAAGCTCCATAAAACGCGGTGCGCCGAGATATTCAAACCCATGACAGTCAATTTGCTGTTGATGCTCTCGAGCAACATCAAGCAACAAGTCTAATTCACGCACACGCATACTGACACAGCGTTTCTCCATGACCAATTTTACATCGCCAAGTGAGCTGTAAAAAGCAGGAACATCGGGTCAAAAATCCTTCGCG
>Ga0209292_1005907_pt1 | contig 12283 bp, 16 predicted proteins | sample GOMGulsemesocosm_2_FD_184634 | JGI IMG/M metagenome (GOLD analysis project Ga0209292, IMG submission 184634) | Methane-oxidizing microbial communities from mesocosms in the Gulf of Mexico - GOM9C Gulf of Mexico (SPAdes) (version 2) | ecosystem: Environmental > Aquatic > Marine > Cold seeps...
TATTGATGATTTAAGGAAGTTAATTACAGTGCCAAAACATGCATTTAAAATAACATTACCAATTTCAACTAATGAATCTTGCTCGAGCTCCGACAAAACCTCAGCAGGAAACTTATTACCAAGCAAATTGCTCACTAATTGCAAGCCACTTTCTTTACTGAACATTAATAAAGCCTGACCTTTAAAGTCGCCTTCGAAACGCTGTGTTACCGCACTAATTTCAACGTCGCTGGCAAAATTCAGTTTAGATTTCGCTGTTTTGTTAGGTACTATTTCAATCTTTGGGATAGTTAAATCAACAGGTTGAGACACCATTTTATTAAGGGCATTAGCAGCTCTCCCAATGCCGATATTAAATATTTCGGTCAGGGCGTCGATTTCTAGTGGAGATAATTTATCCTTCATGGACCTTCCTAACTATTTAAAAAGTGACTAATAACGTCTTCACTAATTGGCTTATTTAAAAAAGTAACCCCCGCAAGATTAGCTTGTTGCTTGATTTCATCTTGAATATTTGCGGTTAACAAAGCCCGCTTAGGAATATTAATCAATTTTTCTATAGCTGAAATCAACTCTAACCCTGTCATACCAGGCATGTTGTAATCAAAAAGTGCAATGTCTATTTTACTTGCTACTGTTAACTGGCTTAAACATTGCTCCCCACCACCTGCTTCAACAATGGTTACCTCAGGTATTTGAGATTTAACAATTTCTTTAACCATCATTCGAGAAACCATACTGTCATCTACAATCAATACGACTTTACTCATTTAAATACCCTATTATTTTTTATATTGTTCCTAATAGAAAAGCATATGAATGAATTTGTTTATTAGCAAGCTAGTGTGTTGAAATATTATAATAATTGCAGGGAAAGTGAACGCTGCCATAAAATTTTAAAGTAAAGCGTTCTAGTGTTCAGATCTTCTATTAGCCATAGATAAAAAACGCGGAGTCTTTTAAAGGCGTAAAATGTATATATCTAAACTGAATTGTAATTAACGTTGTTTACCATTTTTATTTTTCATACCGACGACCTTTCTCGCTATAGCAAGTAGTTCAGGCGAAATATCATCAGCCCCATCTTTTATTAACTTGCTGACATCACCAGATGAAAATAATGAGCCCCGTTCAGACTTTACGCCTAGCGATCTAACATAGTCTTTCGTTTTACCTGTGCTAGCCGTATCAATATATTTAAAAATAACTTGCTCATTAAAGCTTTGAGGCTCTTGTTTCAAAGTGGCGACTTTATCGGTAAGTGCCGCGATTTCCGATTCAAACGTTTCAATTAATTCGGCAAGACTTGAATATGGTTTCATTTGATTATTTTGCTCTTATTTAGATTATTTACTGGTCTCAAACGGCAGCCAATTTACGGTGTAAGTAAATCAGTATCCCCGTAGGCTCTATCACTCATTATACAACGAATATAAATGACTAAATAGTTTGGCTTATTAAAGTCAGCTTGTAGTTGAATGAATTATAAGTAAATTTACAACCGCGAAAGTAATAATATCAATGAGGTTAAGTATCACTATTTATATGATTAGTTTTTTTAAATGCAAACTGTTGATACCACTCCACTTCACTGATCAAATCTTTTGTCGACTCTAATTGATCAATAAAAGTTAATCCGTTCAAATGATCTAATTCATGCTGAAAAATGCGGGCAATAAAACCCGTTAATTCTTTTTGGTGCTCATGGCCTTGTTGATCGAAATAACGTACCTTTATTTGATCATGTCTTGGTACTAAACCACGCATACTAGGTACACTTAAACAACCTTCCCAGTCTTTTACCGTATCATTGGAGTAATGTAATATTTCAGGATTAATTATTGCTGTTGGTGGCATTAAGGGTGCATCAGGGTAACGTTCATTGGGTTTAGAGCACATAATAAAAATACGTACGCTGTGATTGATTTGTGGGGCTGCAATACCAACACCGCCTGCTTGTGATACCGCCAACATCATTTGACTAATTAAATGCTGACACTCTTCAGCAAGTATGTGCTCAACCTCTACCGCTTTTTGCCTTAATATCGCGTTGCCCAATTGAACAATAGAATTTGGTTTGTTTGTACCTTGCTTCATGTCGCTTTAATCTTTTGTCTTAATTGTGACTTCTATCTCTTTACTAGCGCCCGCAAACCATGTTTGCACGTAAATAGATCCTAATACAGGTGGCATGCCGTCTTCAGGCACTTCTTTATAACGAACACTGTTTTTATTGTTCTTTTCAAATTCAAATTTAATTACTTTCTCAGCCATGGCTCGTTCAACCCAATTTATTATTTATCTGCATTGTATAAGTGCTTGTCAATGAATTCTAGTGATTAACACTCGCTTTAGCGCTGTTCTCCGCAATTAAGTATTATTGATAGACACGATTTAACGAAATAGATATTTCCTTTTTAAATCTCCTTTCATAACTTCCTTGTTGGCGGTACCCTTCATTCAACTATTGATATAGATAAACCATTAGCTCGTGAAAAATTACCTATTGAATGCTGATATAAAAATTGACTTTCTTAGCAGCATTGAAAAAATAACTGTCAATGATTGGCATGTGTTAAATAACTCACCTTGCCCTTTTCTACGTTATGACTTTTTTAATGCGCTTGAAAAAAGCCACTCAGTCAGTGCCCAACAAGGCTGGCAAGCTCATCATTTAACCGCATCTATTAACAATAAAGTAATTGCTGTTATGCCGATGTATTTGAAAAGCCATTCTTGGGGAGAGTATGTTTTTGACTGGGATTGGGCTGATGCTTTTAAACGTAATGGCATAGATTATTACCCCAAATTAGTTGCTACCATTCCTTTTACACCCGTGAGCAGTGACAAACTACTTTCTTCACAGCTAGAAATTAATGACTTATTCGAATCATTAATTGAACACTGCCAACAAGAAAACATTAATAGCTGGCACATACTGTATTGCGATGAAATAGAAACGGTTTTACCTGAGGATATTTATCAACGTAATACAGTTCAATTTCATTGGTTGAATCGTGATTATAAGACATTTGATGATTATCTAAGTACCTTCACTTCACGTAAAAGAAAAAATACGCGTAAAGAGAGACTATCGATTTTTGACCAAGGTATTCAAGTTAGGCAATTAAAAAATAACGACATAAGCCAACAAGATCTCGACTTTTTTTATTTAACCTATCAGTTAACCTATTTTAAAAGAGGCCACCAGCCTCATTTGAGTTATGAGTTCTTTAAGCAATTATTTGCTAACATCACCGATAATATTTTATTGCTCATTGCCAGCGACGAGCAAGAAGATATTGCTTGTTCGCTATTTTTTTATGATCACACTACATTATATGGTCGGTATTGGGGCTGTACTAAAAAAGTTAATAATTTGCACTTTGAGCTTTGCTATTATCAAGGTATTGAATTTTGTATTCAGAACAAACTGCAAAGCTTTAATCCTGGCACTCAAGGTGAACACAAAATTCAACGGGGCTTTGAACCTGTATTAACGCATTCTTATCACTGGATAAAACACCCGTCTTTTAAACCGGCGATTAAAAGCTTTTGTCAACAAGAGCAAGCGCATATGCTAACGTATCAGCAACAATGCCAACAGTTATTGCCTTTCAAAAAAATAGATTAATTAACATAAGAAAATATGATGAATAAACCTTTTTCCCAAGCATGTGAAAATAATAAACAAGCCATTTTAAATATTTTGAAAAGCGTTTTCTCAAAAAATAACCATGTTTTAGAAATTGGCTCAGGAACAGGACAGCATGCAGCTTTCTTCGGCCAACACTTACATCACCTAACTTGGCAAACCAGTGATTTATTAATAAACCATTCAGGCATCAATACTTGGTTAGATGAAGTTGCTTTACCTAATGTGCAAAGGCCTCTTGAGATCGATTTACATAAACCTTGGCCAATGTCTAGTAACAACCTACGCATTGATGGCATATTTACCGCCAATACACTTCATATTATAAGCTGGCCATTAGTAATTAAGTTTTTTGAAGGGATCGAACAAAACCTAAAAACAGGATCAAATGTTTGTATATACGGACCGTTTAATTATCAAGGTAGATATACCAGCGAAAGTAATGCTAATTTTGATATTTGGCTTAAAGACAGAGATATAAATAGCGGTATTCGAGATATAGAAGCCATATTGTTATTGGCTAATTCAGCAGGGCTTAAGCTAATTGACGATCATGTTATGCCGGCCAATAACCGATTATTAGTATTTTCAAAAAAATAATCCTTAACCCTTGTGCTTTGACTGACTGTATAGCAAACAATAATTTACTCGGCTACACGCTAACAGTTTTGTTTCGAATAAATGAAAGGTTAAAGTAACTATTAAAGGTAAGGGCAAAAAAGCATTTGCTAAAGCGCTCTCCCAGCCTTATTACCACTTTGCTAAGAGCTTATTTATATCGCTCTTTGGTGTCTTCGATAGTTTTTGTATTAATTTAAATGGAACAAACTCATGATTAATACGACCTGCAAGGTCATCAAGCATCGTTAACCATAATTTCGCAGTCATTTCTGCATCATATAATGCTCGGTGAAATTCGCCATCAGATGGAATATTTTTATAACTAATTAACGTGCCCAACTTATGGTTCGGCGCAGCGACGTTAATTCTTCGAGATACCAATAGTGAACAAATAAATTGTCCCGAATACGTTCTAGAAATGCTATTAAGCTCAGCGTCCAAAAATTTTTTATCAAAAGAAGCATTATGGGCAAGCAGGTTATCGTTGCCAATAAAATCAGCAAACCTTTCCATTACTTCCTCACAAGGTTCCGCTTTAGCAAGCATCTGATTGGATATTCCGGTGTATTGCTCAATAAAACTATTGATACGAAAACCTGGGGTCATTAATGATTGAAATTTATCGGTAACCTGACCATTTTCAATTCTCACAGCACCAATTTCTATTGCTCTGTCGCCATTACTTGGCGATAAACCTGTTGTTTCAAAATCAAGTACTACTAACGAATTCGCATTTTCATGCATGTAAATTATTCCTGTAAATTAACGCTAGGCTGATTTTAACGGCTCTAGTTAAAAATGAAAGCAATCATTAACCCTAAGATATTTAAATTATCCTTTTCAAAAATCAACTTAAAACCTATACTGTATAAAAACACAGTGAGATTTAGCGTGATGAAAGTTATTCCTATATATATAGAAGCGGGCATTTCAGGGTTCGAGTCGCCAGCAGCCGAATACAAAGAACTTGGCTTATCGTTAGACCAACTGCTTATTCGACACCCCAATGCAACATTTATTGGACAGGCCTCAGGGCAGTCAATGCAAGATGTCGGTATTTTTGATGGTGACTTACTCATTGTCGACAGATCATTAACAGCTAGAAACGGCGATGTGGTGGTAGCAAATTACAATGGCTGTTTTGTTTGTAAATTGATTGATAAAAAACAAGCCAGGTTATTGTCAGCGTCGAAAGAATTTGCACCTGTTATCATAAAACCCGAAGATGACTTTCAATTAGAAGGGATCGTCACGCGATCTATTCGCCTTCATCATCAAGCACCTGAATTATCCGCATGTATGCACTAGTTGATGCCGTATCTTTTTACGCCAGCGCAGAGAAAGTATTCGACCCGAGCATAAGGAAGAGGCCTGTCGTTGTACTAACCAATAACGACGGTTGTATTTGTGCAGTTTGTCCTATTGCTCGAAGGCTTGGTATTCCAAAATTTAAACCCTACTTTCAAGTAAAGTCATTACTACAAAAACATGACGTAGTTGTGCGTTCTTCTAACTATGAATTATATGCCGACTTAAGCGAAAAAATGATGAGCGTTATCGCAAGATATTGTGATAACCAATATGTTTACAGCATTGACGAATCATTCCTACATTTTAAAAACTACAATGGCGTTATTAAAGATTGGCACCAGTACGGCCATGAAATTCGGCGTGCTATTTGGAAAGAAACTCGCTTACCTGTTGGTGTCGGGTTTGGTACAACCTCAACTTTGGCGAAAGCGGCAAACCATGCAGCGAAAAAACTTGCAGACTATAATGGCGTTGCCATTATTGATAATGCACAAAAAGCTAAAGTAATTTTACAAAAAATGGAGGTAAATGAAGTTTGGGGGATAGGCAGGAAAATATCTCAACGGCTAAAACTGCAAGGTATTCATACCGCTCATCAGCTATCAATACAATGTCCCAAAGTAATGCGCAAACAGTTCAGTGTATTAACAGAACGTACTGTTAGTGAATTAAATGGACTTAGCTGTTTAACATGGAGTGATGTAAAAGAAGCTAAGCAAGAAATATTCTCGACCCGAAGTTTTGGTCAACGTATCGCGGACATTCATGCTTTACAATCAGCTTTAACAACACATGGGGTAATTGTCGCAAAAAAAGTAAGGCAACAGTCTTCACTGATCAAAAAATTACTGATCTTTGCTTCAAATTCACCTCATGATGATAACTTTTACAAACAAGCGATAGTTTATAAATTCCCGGTGGCAACAGATAATAGCTGCGATATTGCTAACGCGATTAGCATAGTACTTACTGATATTTTTATGACTGGTGTCCGCTTCTATCGCTGCGGAGTCGGTGCTATTGAATTAGAGAGCAGAAATTTTCAGCAAGCTGACTTATTCCTCCCTAATAATGCAAACCCTATGTTAATGAATTGCCTTGACTCGATCAATAAGCGTTACGGACAAGGCACATTAACATTAGCTGCTGAAGGCCAGTCTGATTCATGGCATATGAAGCGACATTTTTTAAGCCCACAATACACGAGTAACTGGCAAGATATCCCCAAGATTAGTTGCTAACCAAAAGAAGTAAGCACTCAATTCATTATTATAAACTCTCGGCTATTGCCATAGTCGTAGCAATAGCTCAGTGTCAGCTGAGCTTTATTCATCACCTGCACAATTTTAAATATCGTAATAATACCTGCCTTAACCACTAGTTATATTTGATACTTACTCGCAAAAAAACAATAATTTTACTTATATTTTACAAATAAATTCAGGGGTTCTTTGAGAAACAACAAATAAGCAAACATAATGATGTTAATTAGGAAATAGCAAAGGTAAAATTGCACTAATCGTGTCAGCAGGCACTTTATGTTGTCTAGCCAAAAGTTCTTAAAAGGTAAGTGAAAATTTATGGATTATTTTGAACAATTAGGTGTAAGTAGAGTGTCTACGACCACCGAAATAAAAAAAGCTTATCGAAAACTCGCGAATAAATATCATCCAGATAGAAATGACAGTAGTGAAGCCAAAGAAAAGTTTCAGTTAATTCAACAGGCTTATGATGTTATATCAGATCCTAAAAAGCGCTCTTTATACTTAAAAAATAACTATACCGTTATAACTGATCCCCGAGAAATTGCGGACTCCTTTTGGCAAAGCGCACTTAACTAAGCGCTAAATTTTTCTCTATAGTTTTATTAGACTATCTCTTAGACTTTTCATTCGACTCTCTATTAGGAAATGATGAATGCAACCTGAAACAAACTTACCCGATTATTTAGCAGATGACTTTTCTATGTATTTAGAAAATATGAGTTCATTATCGGATCCTGAGAATCCTGATTTATTATCAAATTATTTATCAGACTTATTTGAACAGTTGCAGCAAATGCCTTTATTATTTAATGGCATGGTTGACCAATTAGCAATGGCTATCTCAACTAAAATTAGAGTAAACAGTAAAAGTTTAGCAAAAGTAGAACTTAAAGATGAACCTTCTTGGGCAACAATAAAGCCTTTTGTAGGAGTACATGCTGATGCTCGTAGTTGTATTACTGAAATAATGACACATGCAGAGCAAGACCTAAAAACAGCCGTTTTACTTATTCATTTTTATAATCGTTATGATGCTACCCCTTTAAAAGCAGAAGACGACGAATATAGTCAAGTCGATTATGATGAAGGTAATGACTATGACGAAAACTACTAATTTTAATAAATACACGCTTGGATGAAAGTTGAATTTCAATTCATTCACTAACCTAATTAATTTAGAAACATACTAAGTTTTAAGGAATCACCTTGACAAAAAATGCATTAATTCTTGCTACCGATATTATTGAACAAGCGCAACATAGTGGTAGACGTGCGGGTACTTCATTAGAAACTATTGCCTCAGAGCAAGGCGATGAAACCATGCTTGCCGTGTTAACTGAAATGGATATTTTAACGGTTGCTAAAATTGTTAGAGAGCACGACGCTACTATTCCTTCTATTGCCACATGGTTAATGGATGCAGAATCTATTAAACAGCTATTAAATGTTGAACCGTCTTACTGGCAAAACATGGATGAAGATCACGTATTTTGTGCACAAACTGAAGCCCATAGCTTATTAACACAAATATTTCTTTCTTCAGACGATGAAGAGAAACAATTAGAAGTATTAAACGCCATTGTTGAAGATGACTTTGGTCTTTTATATTTATCTTTGCCATTTGTTGGTCACGACTTTTCAGAAATAGAAGAAGATGAAGAGCAAACATCTGGTAGCATTGAAGAGTTATTAATGAAAATTAAAGGCTTAAATAAAGAAGCTTATCGCGAAGTCATGACCGTTAGTACTAATGGTACACTCGAAAACATTGAAAACGCACTAAAACAAAATGCGAATAAACAAAGAGTTACTGCAGTTGAAATGGATACCGATGATATGTTTGCGCCACTTTAAATCGTAAACACACAGATAAAAGCAGTATTTACCTCATTTACATCAACAGCAGTATTTGAGAGCAATATTTGAGAAAGCTAATTGATTGGGATTCATCAATGAAGATTGCAGAGTTAAGAAACCACCCTTTTTTACTTTTAGTCTTAAAAGACGGAGAAAATGAAGGTTATTTTACACCAGAGTTTATGCATAAAACCAAGCAACAATTATCTGATATGTCGTTGAGAATAGCCTCTGACAATTTATCAATTATATATGCAGATCAAATAAAGAAAGGCTGTGAAATTGTACTAGGTATGAGCAATTTAGGCTTGTTAGACTTATGCGATAACGATACCGAGCAGGCAAAGGCTATTTTAAAAGAGCATGGCATTGTTTATTGCTTTAGAGCTGGTTGGGCAAAGTATGCACAATTAAAGAAAATATCCCCCTCATACTTCGAAGAAATATCGATTTCTAGTTATGCATTAGCAATAAACGATACGTCTGATATAAGGCTTATGCATGCTGCTTTTGCTGATGAAGGTTATAAGAGTGCTAAGCTTTTACAGGTTTATAAAAGTATTGCTGCAACTTATTGTGCAAACACTTTGTTAATTGATAACGATGAAGACGTATTAAAGTTTGAATTACAAAAATTTCTTAATACTGCGATTGCGTTGTTACTGATTGATTGCGACAAAAAAGTATTCACCAATAGCTTGTATCAACAGTTGAATACCTATCTTACCAATACAAAAAAAGACCTTATATTGGCTAAAATAGACAGTTGTATTGCGAGCTTTACTGAACAATTATCGATATTAACTAAAGGTTACCTGCAAGAAAGTAAATTATTAGATTTCATTGAATTAAAGGGGATCATCAATCAACAAGAAAATATCTCTATTTATATTCAAGAAATATTAGAGCTACCAATAACCGTTGCCAACGAGTTAAATGATGATTTTGATGGCGGATATGACTTTCATGCTGATGATGAAGATGATATTGCTTACTTAAGACCTGATAATCAATAACCTAATCATTCAATTTTTCAATTTTTCAATTTTTCAATTTTTCAATTTTTCAATAAAGTTCAAACGTTATCTAGAACTCTGCCACTTATAAAAGCAGAGTTCTAGATAACAATTACATATCAAAACTTAGATTAACCAAGTTTATAATCCTTAACATTATTTCAATAATTTTTGCCGATATTTATCAGTAATAATACGGTTATTTAGCCGTGTTCAGCTGCTGATATAAATCATAAAATTTGACACGTTTACGATAGCCTTCAAAAAAATATTTATGATCGATGTTTCCACCAGGAGTGATCACCACAACCCCCGGGTAAGGTATACCATAGTTTTCATCACCCACTTTATACTGAGTATTTAAAATATCGTAGCCTTTAACTGTACTTGCATTTTGATCAGATAAAAGTGGAAACGCCAGATTATGCATTTCAGAGAATGTACTTAAAATTTCGCTGTCATCATAAGATATAGCGGCAATACCATAACCAAGCGCTTTAAACTTATCAGTATACTCGTTCAGTTCGATTAAGTGGCGTTTACAGAACGGGCACCAATCGGCCGATCTAAAAAACAATATGATTAAGCCTTTACTTGCCATTAAATCATCAATGCTAACGGAGACATTATTTTTATCTTTAACATTCAAAACAGGGGCTTTTTTCCCAACAGTTGGCCCAACATTAAGTGAAGGTGTTTGTGCAAAGGAAGTTGAAATAAAAAGTGATAATAATAGCAATAATGCAAGTGCAGGTATTGCTTGTTTTGCTGAATTCATATTAATTTATATACTCTTGTTTGTAGTAGCTGACATAGTTGAATTTTATAGACCGTTGTTCGTCAGAAAATAATTCATTTATCGTCATTAATTTTTTCAACTCATACCTTTCTATATAATGGCTAACTTTATCCATGCAGCACAAACTCATTACTGATTGATTTTTAGACATAACCCGTTACATAAATTGTCGCGTTTTATAACAAGTAAACAAGCATTTATTTTTTACTACACTTATTATTTTCACAGAAATAATATTCTGCACTAGGTGAGTCCTTAATCGCAATTACATGACGGTTCATCGATTTTACTTTTGTGTAAGCCAGCATATAAAGATAGTCTAAGAGAACAATAAGATAGGAAAGCAAATTATGAAACAGTCAATGATGATCAACGGAAAAGAACATGAAATTGATGTAGACGGTGATATGCCGCTACTATGGTTTCTTCGCGATAACTTAGAATTTACCGGCACAAAATTTGGATGCGGTAGTGGCTTATGTGGTGCTTGCACTGTTCATGTCAATGGTCAAGCCACACGCTCTTGCGTAACGACGGTAGGCAGTTTAGCGAATAAAAAAATAACGACCATCGAAGGCTTATCTGAAAATGGTGATCATCCGCTTCAAAAAGCATGGCTAAATAATAACGTACCACAGTGTGGTTACTGTCAGGCAGGACAAATCATGAATGCAGCAAGTTTACTTGCTGTAAATGCATCGCCAAGTGAAGACGAAATAGAAACGGCAATGCAAGGTAATATTTGCCGTTGTGGCACCTATCAACGCATTAAAAAAGCTATTGCAGAAGCTGCTGATACTTTAAGTAAGGAGGTTTAATATGAGTATTTCAAGATTAAGCCGCCGTGACTTTTTAAAAACGGCCGGTGTTGCCACTGGTGGGTTAGTGCTTACGGTTGCTCTACCGGGTAATGCATTAGCTGAAAAAGGTATAATGAAAGAAAGTAGTACTACGCTTAATGCTTTTATTCATCTTAGCGATAATGGCGACACTACGATATATTGTGGTCGTTGTGAAATGGGACAAGGTATCAGTACGGCTTTACCTTCAGCTGTTGCTGATGAGATGGACGCTGACTGGCAACGTGTTACAGTTAAACAAGCTGATGGCGACGAAAAATTTGGTCCACAAGCTACAGGAGGATCAGCCAGTATTAGGGTAATGTTCCAACCAATGCGTGAAGCTGGCGCTACAGCAAAAATAATGTTGATTGCTGCTGCTGCTAAAGTGTGGAAAACCTCACCTGATAATTGTTTCGCAGAAAAACATTTTGTCATTAACAAAACAAATCAACAAAAACTGGGCTATGGCGAGCTAGCGAGTATTGCAGCTAATATGCCGATTCCAGAAAAACCTCAACTCAAAAAGAAAAAAGACTTTAACTATATCGGCACAGACTTACCCCGTCATGACCAAGGTGAAGTAATAGTTGGTAAACGCACCTATGGTGTAGATACTAAAGTACCCGGTTTACAATATGCTGCGATTATTCATTGCCCAGTATTAGGTGGCAGTCTAAAAAGTGTCGATAAGGCAGATGCGTTAAAAATGAAAGGGGTTAGCGATGTTGTAGTCATTCCACGTTTTAACATCCCCTTTGGATCTATTGGTGGAGTTGCCGTTGTTGCGGATAATAGCTGGACGGCACAGCAAGCAGTGAAAAAATTAAAAATAGAGTGGAATTTAGGTGATAACGCCTCATACGATACCAAAGCCTATAAAAAACAGTTAGTAGCTAATGTTGAAAAGCCAGCCACCT
>Ga0209292_1005909_pt1 | contig 12282 bp, 11 predicted proteins | sample GOMGulsemesocosm_2_FD_184634 | JGI IMG/M metagenome (GOLD analysis project Ga0209292, IMG submission 184634) | Methane-oxidizing microbial communities from mesocosms in the Gulf of Mexico - GOM9C Gulf of Mexico (SPAdes) (version 2) | ecosystem: Environmental > Aquatic > Marine > Cold seeps...
AATAGCTTTATGGCTGCCAAATGTAAGGAACGTAACGCATTAGCTCAAAGACATATTCAAGATAATAATTTCCAATATGTGGTAATGGCTGCTTCTTGGCCGCATAGCACAACTAAACGTATTTTTAATGAGCAGGAGCGGGTAAATAATGAAAAAGATAAATTAAGCTTATTAGCCACTAAAATGCAAGAAACCGTGGAGGTTATTGTCAATTCTGGAGCTGTTCCTGTATTTATTCAAGACACACCAACATTAGGTGGGAAATCACCTAAATGCTCGGTCAAAAAGCTGGTTTTTAACCAAAACTTAGATTGCTCTATTACCAGAAAAAACAACACAATGATGGACGATATATTGGGAGATTTATCTATTACATACCCGCAACTGATGGTCTTGAATTTTCATCAACTGTACTGTTTACAAAACGATTGTAGAATGGATATGAACGATGTGCCTTTATACCGAGATGATGACCATTTTAATGAGCAAGGAGCTAAATACTTAGGTAAAGTATTCTTAGAAAAGTTCGGTAGTCCTTTTATTGAGTTAAAATAAAAGAAGTCAGATTAACAGTAACGCTAAATTTTTCTGGAATAAGTGCCACTTAAGGTGGCACTTTTAAACTTCAGTTAATGTGTGAATGTGAAGCCTACACCATATACCAGAGCACTTTCAAAGCCTTCTGGTCGCTGTATTTCAGCAGAGGATATTATTATTTCAGGGCTTCTATTCAATAAAATTATATATTTCTTTTGTTGGGCTGTAACCGCCAGACCAACGATATTACCCGATAGTATATAACCGTTTTCTTGTGTCATTTTAATAGGATGTAAAATGAGTTTATGTATTGGATATTCATTCGTATCAGCAAAATTCAATGTTGTAATAAATTCATTCTCCTCTTGGGGTAGATTCCGTGATACTTCAAAGTGCCATTTTTTTGATTGTTTGGTACAGAGTGTGTTGACAATCCCTCCCACAACACCTTTTCATCAATAACATTAACGACAGCATTTTCAGGGCTAACCACTTGGTATATTATTGAGGTGCCGTTCCCTATACGCTTACAATTAGTCTAACTTAACGGTATGTAATATTCCGTTGGGACTTACTGATTTAAACAATAAAAATATTATGAGTTACATGGATTACATTCTTCGTCGTTTAATTTGTTCATAAAGCCTTACTAGAGTGCTTGATATTTTTGCTCTTGGTGTAAAAGGCTGTCGAGGTTTCAAAGCTTCAGTACTATCTAATTCTGAGAATGCATTGGTTTCAAATTTATCTGTATTGTTAGCGAGAAACTGACACACATCGTGAAAGCGCTTTAAACAAGTAGGATCCAAGACATGTGTATTGTCCTTATGTACTCTTTTTATCCACTCAAAAGAATGCATGACTAATACGCAGCAATACTGATCATTCTTCCAACTATACAATAAGGCATCTCTAATCTCCAAAAAAGAACAAGCTGTTAGCTGTAAGTGTCTATAGTGATTAGGGTAATCCAAAAAATGAGTGATTGGAAATTCTATGGTATTTTCATGTAAGTATGGGGAGGTATTGTTGTTTTTTTGTATATTGCAGGGAGCACCTAAATATGAGTGGTTGTAACTGGTATCATACTTAATACCAATATGGTTAAGTGCTTTAAGAGTATTTGAATCAGCACCATAATTGCCTGCTCTAAAACTACACACATCTGTAGCTCCGCCTTCTTGTAATAACTTTAATCCGCCATTTAGAATTGAAACTTGTTCTTGGAAGTTAAACTCTCCGATGTTGGGGTGTATATTTGTTAATTGGTAACCTAGTGTTTCAACATCATTAAGCCACTCCGTATGTATATGTAACCCAATTTCTTGATTAAAATCATTGATGCAGCTAATGGCTTCAAATAGTGGCTGTTTTCCTGAATGGTATGAAAAAAGGGGTTCAAGAAAAAAAGTGGCTTTAAGGCCATACTCTTTAAATTGCTTTAGCTGATACTTTAGGCCGTACTCTTTGTTATCGATAAGGCCCCACAAGCCACTATGTACATTTTTATGTATATCACTATAGAACTCCCATACTTCAGTATCTATAGTAATAAAAACTTTTAATTTACACTTATTAGTCAAATAAAATTCCTTATTCTTTACATAGGCTTTAATGATTCGATTGTAACGGACTACTATCGGTATATTCAATTAAATTGCTATAGAAATATCATCTGATTATTCAATTAAGTCAAATTTTTTTGTTGGTTAACGTACGGAGTCTCACGGCAAGATCATTATAAATTGAATTATTCGGGGGCTAACGCTAGAAGATGTCAATGCAGAATTAGTTAGCGCATTCCTTAATGACCTTGAGAAGCACCGAATGATCAGTGCTCGGCCATTTGAATTTTTGTTTCTCTAAGCGCTTTTGCCAGTGCGCAAAACCTGTTTTGTCCCAGTACAGGATTTTCAATTTGTCTTTGGCTTTATTACAAAAAACGAATATAGCGCCCGTATAGGCATCACGGTTTAGTTCATCTTCAACAAGCGCAGCGAGGCCATTTATTGCTTTACGAAAATCAACAAAATCTCGATGAAGATAAATCTCTGAAGGCTGAACAAACATCTTCATAAAACTAATGCTCGTAACAATTGGCTTAAATAGGTAGCGGATGTTGTACTTGGCAAGCTGACGTTAGTCTTACCAATGGTTAGCGTTATGGTCTCCCCCCTCTCTTGTGCTTCAGTCAGTTCCACTTGTTGGGTTATTTTGGCGCGAACAAAGTTTCCTGACGTCAAACCAAGTTTCTTTTTAACCGCATAAAAGCTCGATGGTGATAACTGCTGTTGTCGGCAATAGTCAATGATGGTTAAGCCGCTGGTTTGTTGATCCTCAATGATGGTTTGCCATTGTTCTTGGCTACGCGTAATTCCCATGTTTATCTCCTAAGTTTTGTAGGCAGATAACATACCGAAGATCAAACACTAACAGCAGGTGCCGTTCCCTATACGCTTACGTAAGTTCGTGGATGCGAAAAAGATACAAGCCAGAAAAGCAACGGGTAAAGTTGATGTGGTCTTAAACTTAATCGGCAAGCTCTATGGTATAGAGCAATGGCGCTCATGCAAGTGCTATTCTCTATAGTCTCGTTGAAACAGCTAAAGCTAACGGTCTAGTCGTGCATGACTATATCTCGAGATGCTTAAAGCATGTTGCTGAGCAACCAAATAATCTTGAACCGCTGTTACCATGGAACATTGAGCGTGCCTAGGTGCCGTTCCCTATACGCTTACAAACATGCTGCTAATGCAAGCATTCAATGTCCATCGTTGAAGCAGAAGCATGTGACACCTCATGTGCTTCGACACTCCGCAGCAATGGAACTGCTTAGCGCAGGTGTGGATACCACGGTAATAGCGATGTGGCTTGGACATGAATCTACACAAACGACACAAAGATACTTACATGCTCATATGGCACTGAAGGAAGCAGCATTAGCGAAAGTAGCGCCATTTAATAAGCACAGTGAACTTCACTATAAACCGAGCGATAAGTTGTTAAATTTTCTCACTAGCCTGTAACTATAGGGTTAAGCTATGCCGAATCGAAACTGGATCCTTACAGTCAAATGACAGTAATACCAGCACATTTATGAAATTGGGCAGCATGTGTTCAGCATAGTTTTTCTTTCGGTATAAACCGCAAAAGCAAATGGTTTGCTAGTCGATAGCTATTTTCAATTTTGCTTAAATGAACTGGCTAACAAACCAGAGAGCCTAGAGCACCTGCTGCCTTGGAATATCAAGCAAGGCTATACGCTTACTCTTGAATCATACTAAAATAGTTATTTATAGGTCATATATGTTACTGGAATTTTTTTAAAAATATTGAGTTTCAATTTAAAGCCTGCATAGTTCCAATTGTTTTTTTCAAATGCTCTTTTAGAACTATGATTAGAGTGCCATATTCTGGCTAGCAAGGTGTCAACCCCTTTAGATAGCATTACCTGTTCGGTATATACTAATAGTTTTCCTATATGCCCTCTTCCTCTATGCTTCTGTGATGTAACTACATCTATTACTTTAGCTTCATTTGGCTTTAAAGGAATATAATTCCTAAAATTGTCTTTGTACTCATTTCCCCAGATCACGCACAAAGAGCATATCTCTTCGCCATTTTCACAAATGGATAGTTTGTAATATTTATCAGTCATCTCTTTTTGGATGTACTGAGTAAGATCATTGTAAGTATACTCATTAGCACTACATAGTTTTTTTTTATATATATAGAAAATTTCCCACTCACCAGTGATGAATTTTATACAATTAGAAATTAAGTTTTTCATTAGTTAAATTTTCTTTTTAATAAATTATAGAAGTAGTCTTTTTGAATTTTGTAAGTAGGAAACCTAAGTTCATTCTTCTTGAACATTAATATATAAAATAGATAAAACAGATAGCTTAGTTTATTTTTTTGTGGATAATCTAAAATATCTTTTTTACTTGTACAAAGTGTTTTTATGCACTTTATTAAAGCTAAAGGGTTAGAAACTAGCTGTGCTTGTCCTTCTATGTTTGCTTTAAACAAAGAAGGCATAAAATGAGAACATGTTAAATAGAATTCATTAAAACCAAGAGCTGCTGCTTTTAGTGACGTACCACCAAACCTCCCATTAAAATCGAGAAAATAAAGCTCTCCAGTTAATTCATCTTGGATAAACTCTATATGCCCAATACCTTTAAATTTAAGATTGTCTAGGAATGTCTTAATTTTATTTGATAATATTGAATCAATCATTGGACTCTTTTCCAATGTGAGTGTAACTCCTTCGTATTTATTTCTTGCAGCAAAACAAGCTATATTAAAATCTTCAGAGAAATTTGCAAAATGTACGACGATGTTGGGTCCAGAGATAAACCGTTGAGCCACGACATCTGTAGTTAAATAAGGTGCTAATGATTGACTGTTATGTATAAAATCGGCTTTGAAATCGGCATTGTTTTCGTTAGTTGGTCTCAAAACTAAAGGGAAGTGATTTGAGATTCTTTTATCTTTTATATCAATATCTTGTAATATTGGTAGCCCAGCCTCTTGGGCTGCATTATTCATTTTCTCTTTGTTTTGCAATACATCGATGCAATCAACACTTGGACCTATAATTGTAATGTTTTTATTTTGTGAAATGCTTGAGAGTTTGTGAAGGTTTAGAATATCGTTATATGATAAGGCTAAACAGTACACATGGTTATAACCTTTTGCCAGCTCAATAATCTTATTATTACTTTCTGTTGGATCTAGTATTAAATGATGCTCTTTACAAAGCCCTTGACTTATTTTTGATTTTATACGACCAGTATCAATAAAAATTAAATTATTAAACTTATTTTTTAAAGCGGTATCTTGCATACCCATTAATATAGGTGAGTATTTGCCGACATAAATTATAGCGTTATTCATAATAGTTTTGTTTAACTTTTGTTGTGAATTTTAATACCTGTGAAGCAAGCATTTTTTTGAATTTATTATTTAAGATAATGAACCACGCCAATATTAATGTAATTGCGGTTACAATTAGTCCCAAAAATATAAAATTAAACCAAGTTATTACATAATTCATCTCAACGTAATATCTGAGACTCAAACCTACACTGTATACAAACAAAGCTGTCTTAACTAAATTAACTATGACTAGGTTTATATTATAAGGGTTATATTTTTTCAATAAAAATAGGCTAAGTAGTACATCCGAAATGAAGAAGCCAATGCTTGTCCCCATAGCAATACCAATTAGTCCATATTTTTCTGCCAAGAATATCGAAAGCGTAATGTTTAAAATAGCTCCTGTCAAATTAACGACAGAAATTAATTTATGTTTAGCTTGGGCCAGTAATACTTGATTTACACTGCTTGAGATAATTCTACAAATAAATGTAAACACTATAAAGTAGATAATATAAATGGCGTCTTTAAATTCTTCTCCTACCCATAAAGTGATAAAGAAATGCCCTAAAACTATTAGCGGGGTGAAAAGTAGGCATGCTGTAAAGCAGTTTATATTGATGGCATTGTTAAATATCATTTCCATATCTTGTTTGTTGGCAGACTTTTTTATAAAAATGGGAGATAACATATCATTAATAGTAAAAACTAAAGCCCTGACATGCATAGCCAACCTATTAGCTATTCCATATGTTGCAACAGAGGTGATATCTAGAAACTTATTAATAATAAATGGATCTGCTCTCAAGTTAATAGCCTTTGCAATCCCTGCAGCTATAACATGCTTAGAGTAAGAGAAAAGTGAAACTATTTCTTCATATCTAAAATAACTCAGTCTAAATGATAAGGGAGGGTATAACTTTTTTGCGTATCGTATTTTAAGTCCATTAGTTACTAAGTCTGCAAAAATTGTTGCGAGTACTGCTCCCCAAACACCATATTCAGGAATTACTAGTGCGATCAGCAGCGATTTTATTAATACGTTTAAAGATGTTATGTTTGAATCAATGTCATATCGCATAAAGGCGGAAAAGAAACCATGAAAACTATTCATAAAAAAATCTAAGAATACTTTGATGGCAAAAACACTTAAAATGGGGGTTATCGAGCTGTCTACATTACCAAAGAGTGATAGTGAAAAACTCGAAAGAACAAGTAACAATGCAGCAGAAATCCCTCCTAGTACAACAAACAATATGACACTAGTAGAGAATACAATATTTACTTTATCTTTATCGTTAGACTCTAGCGCAAATATAATATGTCGTTGAACTGCAGAAGGAAAGCCAAGATCAACAATATTAAACCAACCTAGCACAGACAATACTAATAGCCAAAATCCATATCCATTAATACCTAAATGATTTATTAGGTAAGGGGTTAATAATAGGGAAACTATTATTAACGTAAATCGTTCTAGCAATTTGAATATAGTGCTAGAAATTAGTTGTTTTTTCATTTGTTATTATTTAACCATTAACCATTAACCTTTATGAGCCGATAAGTGTTGTTTAAAACACTTTCCTTTTAATTTGTTGAACTGTTCTTCCTGCGGTTCTTATAATATTTGAGTTAATATCTTCAGGTGAATTAGTATTTAAATTTTGAGCTGTATTAGCGTATGTTGGTGTTTGAAATTTATTATTGTCAGCAATAAATTTACATAACATTTCAAACCTTTTTAAACAGATCTTATCTAACTTGTGAGTGTTCTTTTTATTTTTGTTCCTATTGTTCTTATTTAGACGTTTAATCCACTCAAACGAGTGCAGTACAATAGTACAAGAATTCCGTTGTTGCTTCCATGATGTTTCTAATACAAATTTAAACTCATTGAGCGAGCATGCTGTTAATTGAAGATGTCTTGTGTGCGTACCATAATCATTAAAGTAGGTTACTGGAAATTCGTACATACTACTAATATGTATCGCATCTCTAAGGGTTTCATTAAATTTCATATCACAGGGGCTTTCCAAATAAGGAAAATTGTAAGTGGTATCGTATTTTATATTGTTCATTTCTAGTGCTTTTAGGGTATCTAAGTTACCGCCATAATTTCCTGCTCTAAAGCAGTCTACCGCTTCAGCGCCACATTCCTTTAATATGCTTAAACCTTTGTTGATAATTTGAGATTGCTCTGTAAGCGAATAATCTTTTATACAGTGTAATCGGCGAGGTTTTTTTAATACGCAGTTGTCTTCAGTGGTAAGCCATTCTGTATGAATATGAAGCCCAATCTTTTGGTCATATTTTTTAATAAGTTGAATAATGGCATTTAAAGATTCGTTTCCATACCTTAATGTAAATAGAGGCTCTACATAAAAATAGGCTTGTAAACCGTACTTTTTGAATGTTTTTAATTGATGTTCAAGGCCAAACTCTCCTTCATTAGTTTTACCATAATTGGCACTGTCTAAGTTTTGTTCAAGGTTGTCGTAATGTAGCTAGAGTTCTGTATCAATTGTAAAAAAATATTCAATTTATTCATTGTATAAGCTTAATTTTTTGTGTTGAAGGATTGTTCAACCGCTCCCAGTGAGTATGGAGGAAGTCTTATGTTTCCCATTATATCTAGATCTGGGGTTTTATTACCTTGATTATTATCGTATAAAATATTTGAAGATTCAGGTATCCCATACAAGTAAAGTAAATCTATGAATACGTCTTCAATTGAGTAAAATCTGCCACTAAACCTTTGGGTGTCTATGTCCCATACCGGCAAGGCCATATCCTGATGCTTGGGCAGGTTTGGGTCGATAGTTTTTAGGTGTTTGTCATCAGTAGGATTTATTTTGTCAAAAAACGAATAAGGTATTTTATTGTGGCCATTGTAAACCAGGTTGTTATCAAAGTAGTAGTCGCCCAGTTGGTTAATGGTGGTGTCTGAAAAGTCTATACTGGTTTCATAGTCTCCCGACCCCATGGTGCCTGTGGGATCGCTCCACATATTATTAAATAAAGCTATGTTGTTATTTATTAGGTTGTTGCCTTCTCTATTTACTCTAATAGCGTAGGCGTTGCTGGGTAAATCACCGGTTATAGTGTTGTTATAGAAGTAAACATTTTTGGCGCCTTTAATACCTAACGGGGAACGCATACTAATTTTGCTATTACCCAAAAATAAATTATTAAAAATACTGACTTTGTTGGCTTCGTAGTAATCTTTTCCGTCTTCACCTACTAGAATAAAGCCATGCCCATGTGAGCCTTGCCAGTTGAAAAATATATTTCCATCAATCGATATATCTTCTGCGCCAAGTAGGTTGTCTTCTTTGTTGTTACTGTCTTTTACTACAATGTAGCTAGCTGATTTTTTTGTGATTGTTCTGTTGCTTTTCTCAAAAGCGTTAAAAAATAGATTGCCAGTTACTTTAACGTTTTTTGCGCTATTTATGTCAATGTGTTCATCTGAGTCCCCCTGGTTATAAAACATGTTACATACAACATTGATGTTTTCTGCCCCGTTGTTTATTTTTAATAGGTCGTTGTTGAAGCTATCATGTATTATATTATTTTTAATTGTTATATTGTTGACCTTGTTACTAGCACCACCGTCAATATGAATGACTAGCGGTTTTGATTTTTTATTGTTATGAAATATTTCAAAACCTTCTAAGGTTATGTGTGAAGCGTTATTGGTAAAAGCAATCACTCTCATATTATTTGTCAGCTGGGCTTGGTAAGGTACTTCCGACTTGATAATAATTCCTTGATTGAATTTTCGCTTTATTCTAATTTGTCCTTTATATAACCCTTTCTTTACAAGTATAGTTGCACCATCAGGTACTTGAGTTACAGCTCTATTTATAGAAGGAAAAGGATTGTTTAAGCTACCGTCACTTGACCACGGACGACCGCCATGTTGAACATAAAATACTTTATTGACATACAATGGTTCTGAGTTGCATTCTGTATTTTTAATTTCAGCATTGCAGTAACTCGATATCAAAGATAAAAATACAATTGAGAAAGTAATTTTAACTTTTAGTAATTTTAGAAGCATTCTATCCTTGCTTATCTCTATGTAAGATTATGTGTGAACTTATGAGCTCTAATACTATAAATACAGAGCTCATATACACTGAAAATTAAGCTCTCGTATTTAAAAGTGGCGTACTTAATTCTAAGTTATCGTAACAAGTGTGGTCAGTGATTAAAATTATTGTATCAGACCATGCTTCAACTTCAGCTAACGTTTCAAGCTTGTCACAGTCCCAGGTAGGAACGTAAGGGTCATGATATTTAACGTTAACACCCGCTTTTAAAAATGCGGCTAAAACGTGCTCTGCAGGTGTTTCTCTACAGTCATCTACATTTGCTTTATAAGCAACACCTAAAATTGTTATGTTGTTACCGCCTGTACTTTTTAGCAAGTCTATGGCTTGTTGAGCAACAATATTCGGGCGTTCATCATTAATTTTACGTGCTAGGCGTACAAATTCACCGGCTTTAGTGCTTTCAACTAAAAACCAAGGGTCAATTGGAATGCAGTGACCGCCAACTCCAGGGCCTGGTGTTAATACGTTAACGCGGGGATGTCTGTTAGCTAAACGAATAACTTCATGTACATCAACATTGAGTTCTTTACTGATTTCAGCTAATTCGTTAGCGAAAGCGATGCCTACATCGCGCGATGTATTTTCTACCAATTTAATACATTCGGCAGTGGTTAAGTCTGTTAGGAATACTTCGCCGTTAACAAAGCTTTGATATATACGTTTAACCTTTTGCTGTGCATTCTCATTAGATGCGCCAATAATACGGTCATTATTCACTAACTCAAAGAGTGTTTGCCCTGGAATAGCTCGTTCAGGACAATGAACAACGTCTATTTTTAAGCCTTTTTCGGCAAAGCGCTGCTCTACTGCGATACTTGTTTGAGGAGAAATAGTTGATTCAATAATAACTATTTGGCCATCTTTCGCTACTTTAGCAATGGCATCTGCCGCACTAAATACATAGCTTCTGTCACAGCTGTTATTTTTGTGTGGGGTTGGCACAGCCACTAAATAAGTATCACTTGAAGGTATGTCTGTTGACGCTTTTAAGAAACCTTGAGAGACTACCTTTTTAAGTAGTTCAGGCATACCTACTTCGTCAAACGGACATTCTGTATTATTAATTGCGTCTACTTTTTCTTGGCTTAAATCTACACCCGTTACAGAGTAACCGGCTTGAGCGATTAAGCTTGAAATAGGTAAACCCATATAACCCATGCCGATAACGGCAATTGACTCATTCAATGGGGTAATGGCTTCTTCTGCTTCTATGTCCTTGTTACCAGTAATAATATTGATGATGGTTTCTGCTACATGTCCGTCACCAAATGGGTTTTCCCAGTTAAAGTTGGTGTCGTTTACTAACCATTTGTCTGCAGCGGCTATTGCTTTTTTAGCATCTCGACCAACTAATACGTTTGCGCCCACTTCAATTGACTCAGGTCTTTCTGTATTTTCGCGTAACGTAATACAAGGTACACCTAATAAACAAGCTTCTTCTTGAATTCCACCTGAGTCAGTCAGTATTAACTGTGCATGTTTTTGAAGTTGTATAAAATCTAAGTAACCTATAGGCGGTAATAGTTTCAAATAACTTGGGATCTCGATGTTAAATTCTTTTAATTTAGCCTGAGTTCTTGGATGAATAGGCCAAACAATCGTTTGCTCATGTTTAGCATGTAGCTGATCTAATAGATCGATTAACTCAAGAAGGTTTGCAGGCACATCAACATTAGATGCTCTATGAGCAGTAACCAAAAAGTATTTTTTAGAGTCGAGTGATAATTCGTTTAATATATCGCTTTTATCAGCTGATATTTCTAAATGCTGGAACAAAGAATCTGAAACGGTGTTGCCAACAGTATGGATTTTATCTTCATCAATGCCTTCTTTTTGTAAAATAGTGCGTTGATTTGGCCCTACAGCAAATAAATAATCACTGATGTGGTCAGTCATTATTCTATTGGTTTCTTCTGGCATGGTGCGATCATAACTACGCAGACCAGCTTCAATATGGCCAACTTTTATTCCTAACTTAGATGCGGCTAAAGCTCCAGCTAACACCGTATTTGTATCACCTTGTACTAATACAATGTCAGGCTTTTCGTCAACTAAAATAGGTTCCATTTTAATCAATATATTACCTGTTTGATTACTGTGTAATCCTGAGCCTACGCCTAAATTGTAATGTGGGTTAGGGAGTTCTAATTCTTTAAAGAAGATACTGTCCATTTCTTCAGAATAGTGCTGATTAGAATGAATTATAAAATAAGGGATGCTTTTTTCTTTACACTCCCTGATCACGGGAGCCATTTTTATGATTTCAGGGCGGGTTCCTACCACTATACCTATTTTCATTTTTTAACCTTTTTCTCATTTTATCTATTAAATAACCATCGTTATATTTTTATTACGAGGTTCGAGGTCTATCTATAATTAAATTCTGTTAGGCTACATTTTTTCTTGTAGCTCTAACTTACATCGTTCTTTACATTGTTGGAAAATCCAATGGAGTTGTGCATCTTGTGGGAATGTTAAACCATTTTTTAATCTATGGGCTTTGAATGTTCCGCTAGATGCTGTTTTGAAGTCTTCAAGCTGATAATAAATGGTAACCAATGCATATTCTGTATAATTTGTTATGCGTAATATTTTACTGTTATTTTTAACTTCTTGGTCTATTACTTCCCAGCCATTTGGAACGAAGGAATGGTCAAAAGATGTTGGTTTACTGTCTAAGCCTGTATTTTCAAAATGATAAACCGCATGAAGGCTATTTGGAGTTTCCTTAATAATTTCAGCA
>Ga0209292_1005917_pt1 | contig 12271 bp, 9 predicted proteins | sample GOMGulsemesocosm_2_FD_184634 | JGI IMG/M metagenome (GOLD analysis project Ga0209292, IMG submission 184634) | Methane-oxidizing microbial communities from mesocosms in the Gulf of Mexico - GOM9C Gulf of Mexico (SPAdes) (version 2) | ecosystem: Environmental > Aquatic > Marine > Cold seeps...
TGATAGAATTGGTTACTCTTGCTCAAACTTCCCAAGCAAACAATTTTTTAGGAGTCTTCGTGCTTTTGCTTAAGTCATTATTATGTTTTACCGGTTTTGATAATCGTCGCCGTTTTATTTTCATTCACATAAGCAGTTATTTTTTATTTATTATCACTAGCGCTATATTCTCATTAAGCAACGCTTTAGCCATTGTTTTTTTAATTATCTTTACTTGTCTATGCACATTTTCAACAAAGCGTCGATTGAATGATGCTGACCTAAATAAAAATTGGATATACGCCCCCGGACTTAGTTTCCTTTTTGCAGGCCTTATTATAATATTTACGGGTTACAGCACGAGTTATTGGTTGTTATTATTTCCTTTAATGACTTCGGCTCTTTTAACAACCTACAAAAGTGTAGGTGGTAAAGATTACATTTTAGGTTATTCCGGCAAGGTTGATTTAAGTGCCTTTATAAAAAAGGATACCTCCTCAAATGCAAGTAGGATTGAACCTACATTTAACAAAACGGAGGCGTTTAATGATGACAATAATATCTTCGCCCAAAGAAAGAATTCTGTAACTGTTCAGACTAATACTCCTAAAACGGCTAGTTTTTCAGGTAATGATATTGGTGAAGCAATACGATTAAAATTATTTAATCATAAAAATGCATTATTTACGGTTAGCGCTGTTGTATTAATAGTTATCATGGCAATGATCAGTACGTCTGTGATATCTACATCAGGAAAAAAGGATAATAATCTTATTGATGACACTAGAGATATAGCCTTAGAAAATCAGCCATTGTTAAAGAATTCGCATCAAGTAACGTTACCAGACGACTTCTCACTCTTTGTATCATCTTTCGATGGCATCACGATAAAATGGCAAGGTGACGCTCCCCCTGAAGAGGAATTATGGCAACAATTGTCAGCACAAGGTGATAAAAGCTGTAAAGAAATTGATTTTAACAACGGTGAAAAAATAAGAACTATTACGGTAAGGCAAGATAATAACAGTGATTATTTGGCAAGTTTTTCTCCGCTAGACACAGAGTTAATTATTAAGAATATTGCTTTTCGAGGAAGTTTTTCTTTATGTGGTTATCAGTTCTCTTTAAAAGGTAGTCAATCTGTACTTGGCAAACATGAATATTACTCTACATTCATCAATTAACCCAAAATACAAATATACATAATTTTATTAAAGTAGTAATAAAATTTAGGCAAAAAAATACGGCTCAATGAGCCGCATTTCTTGAACTAGCTTGTATGCATCCTGCATATTTTAGTGTCCCGCTTCATCCCTAAAGAACATTCCTTTGTATATCCTAGTAATCCTTTGCTTTCCATTCATTGTCCATAATTGCAACTCTTCCTGAGTCACATCATCTTCCCTAAATATTTGTTACTTCTATAGTCCTTATATTCTTTAACTTTTCATCCCTAAAAAGGCTAAATCCATTTAATAAAGATTACATCCATTTACCAATCCGTTGATGATTTCCTATCAGCTAATCTTAATTCCTTTTTCCTTGTTATCATGACTTAACTTGAGTGCTTTGGTCTTCCTGACCTGTTTCGTCTTGATGTAGGTAATATTACGCTCATTTAAAAATTTTCGAACCCACAATAAATTATATATTTTAGAAATTAAAGTTGTAACAATCACAAAAAATACAAAAACCTAACAAAATCAATAAGTAGAATATATTAACTAACTGTTTACACTATGTACTTTACTCAATATCTTACATCGATGTAAGATATATCTCACAAGAGCTTTAGCAAAAGTGACACTCTATGTAAATGAATTGTATATGAGGGTACTGATAACTGAAATGAGAGTAACAGGAAGGATTTATGTCAACTCATTGATTACAAATAGAAAAAACAATAAAAATGCCGAGTTATTTTTCGACATTAAGTTAAGTTTTACGTTTCATTTACAGAAAATTTCACTTGAATTCCAGGTGATTTTTATCGGCTAAAGGTTATTTATTATCATTCTTTTTTACGGTAATGGACCATTAATGATCCCGTAACAGTACCAATAGAAAGTTCTTGTATAAATTCGTAATCAACTTCTTTAAAAAACTGTTTATATTTATCTGTCGTGGCGTATACCGCAACACCTTCACTATCAGGGTGCTCTTCTAAAATTGTATCTACTGCCGCCAGCAGATAATGACCAAAACCGTGATGCTGATGCAAGGGGTGGATAGCAATAAAAGATAACATATGAAATTTTTTCATCGGGACGGCATTAAATACGAGTTTTTCTTTCTCTATCATTTGTTTAGTACTAAAATACCCCGCTCCTAGCATCATCTTTAAGCGCCAGTGCCAAAACCGCTCAGAGCCTACACTTTCATCAGGACTATTTAAACAAGCAACGCCAACCATAGCTTCACCTAAATATAGGCCAACCATTGGCTGCTTTGCATGCCAATAAGCACTTAACTCTTCACGAATAGCGGTGCGAAGTCTTTGTTCATAATCATTTTTGTCATTAGAGAATATTTCTACGAATACCGGATCATCATGATAAGCTTGATACAGCAGCGATGCAGCAAGCTTTAAGTCTTCCCCTGATAAATAAGCAGCTCGAATATCGAGATTCGTTTTATCACTGATAACTTCCGACATTTGTGATCCCCTGATAAGATTTATTATAATTTTTTCAATTACCATAACAGTAAAAAACGAAACAGGTCAAACACATTTATCTGGAATCATCTGTACTTAGCCAGCACTGAACTTGTCAAAAAGACATATTAGTAGCGAATACTATTGCGTAAACGTCCCACATATATAATATGGTAGTTAGATATAAAACCAATGTGCATGATGTGATTATTTAATAAGCACTGTTGAACTTTAATACTAAGTTTTACACGCTGAAGTAGATAATTAGAAATATTTTACAATAATGAATCGCGATATATGATGTCTGAAAATATTAATCAAAATATTGAAAACAAGCATTTGGCCATAGTTAGTCAATTTGCTATTGATATCCTTTCACTAAATACCAATGATGAAATTCTCTGGCATTTAGCACGGAATGTTGTCGCAAAATTAGACTTTGTCGACGTTGTGATTTATTTATACGATAAGAAATCAGATAACCTTTATCAAAAGTCAGCTTTTGGTAATAAAAATCCTGAATGCTATAAAATATTATCACCAATGCGGTTAGCCCTTGGCACGGGTATTGTAGGTAAGGCAGCCATTAAAAAAGAAGCAATACTTATAAAAGACACCCGTCTTTGCGACGATTATATTCTCGATGATCAAAATAGGTTATCTGAACTTGCTGTACCTATAGTAATTGATGGCCAACTAATCGGCGTTATTGATTCTGAGCACCCCGAGTATAATTTTTTTACAGAAGACCATAAAAAAACACTCACCGCATTAGCCTCAATAACGGCGACAAAAATAGATAAAAATCATACTATATCGAGATTACATAAAACTATCGACGCACTTGAATACAGTAGTAAAATTCAAGACAGCTTATTCGAAATTGCAGAATTAATTTTTGAGACTGAGACGTTAGATGACTTCTATCAGCGTTTACATGTTTGTATAGGTCGATTAACGTTTGCTAAAAACTTTATTATCGCCCTAGCTAAGGGAGATGGCAATTCACTTACTTTTGCTTATGGTTCAGATGAATTTGATGTAGTACCGACGAATGAGACTATTCCTTACAACATTGAAAAACCTAGTATTACGGGTTATGTATTAAAAACAAATAAAGGCCTTCTTTTATATGAGGAAGGAATCAAAAAGCTCATTGATGAAAATGAAATATATATACTTGGTACTGTCCCTAAAGCTTGGTTAGGTGTGCCCTTCGGCGAAGGGGAACTGCGTGGTGTCGTTGTAGTACAAAGTTACAGCGACAAGTATTTATTTGATGCAAAAGACAAACAACTGCTTTCTTTTGTTGCCAAACATATCCGCAACGCTATTGAACGAATGAAAAGTAAAGCTGATTTAAAGTTTCTCGCCTTACATGATCCCCTAACTAAACTACCCAACAGATTGCTATTTACTGATCGTGTTGAACATGCGATATCACATACTAAAAGAGATTTAAAATCTGGATTAGCCGTACTGTTTTTAGACCTAGACCGCTTTAAGCAAATTAATGATAATCACGGACACCATGTCGGCGACAAGCTATTAATTGCTATTGCCCAGCTAATTAAGAGTAATTTGCGAGCCTCTGATACATTATGTCGATTGGGTGGAGATGAGTTTGCTATATTAATTGAAAATATTGTTTCTATAAGCGCGATAAAACAAGTAGTAGATAATATTATTAATGATATTGGGTCTACCGTTGAAATAGGTAATCATCTAATTAATATTTCAGTCAGTATCGGTGTTAGTTATTTTTTTAGCGGCGAAACAGATTCCAAGTGTCTACTAGTACAAGCTGATGAAGCTATGTATCAAGCAAAATTACGAGGTAGAAACCAGGTTTATTATGCTGTTGAACAAGTAAACCAATCAAGTAGTACCTATAAGCTAGAGCGAGACTTTCTGCAAGCAGCTAAAAATAAAGAATTTTATCTTCAGTTTCAACCTATTGTTAATTTATCTTCTGGTAAAATCGTCGGTGCAGAGTCACTAATTCGCTGGCATCATTCAGAACAAGGTATTATTCAACCTGACACATTTCTTCCTGAAATTGAACGAGCTGGCTATATGCATAAACTTGATATATATGTAGTTGATTTAGCTATTAATTACCTAAAAAATCATCAAAAACATTTCCCTGAAAACTTCAAGCTCAATATAAATATTTCTAGTAAAGGTTTTGTTTCTGATGAACTTATTGATTTATTGGAAAAAAATCATTCTGAACACCCACAACTAATAAAATTATTATGCATAGAAATAACAGAGCAAACAATTGTAGATAATATTGAGAAAACACAGTTATCGATGGAGAAACTCTCCTATATGGGAATTACTATCGCCCTAGATGACTTTGGTACCGGTTATTCGTCATTGAGTTACTTGAACAAATTTAGTTTTGACACTTTAAAAATAGATCGTTCTTTTATCAATAATTTGGATAATGATAAAAATAATCATATTATTTTAAATACAATTATCAATTTAGCCAAGTCATTGAATATAAAAACGGTTGGTGAAGGTATAGAAAATGAAAAACAATATCGCCACTTGAATGAAATAAAATGTGTTAACGGCCAAGGGTATTTTATGTCTAAGCCCGTAGATGCGGGAAAACTATTACAGTTACTGAATGAACAAACTAACTACAAAAATTTACTTGCTGAAAAAATTGTAAATATTAAGAAATAAAAGGTAACAACATTTGTTACCTTCTCTATGTTTATGTTCGTCGTTATTATCTAGAAATATTGCGCTGGTAATCAGCACCATCTCCGGTTTCAACTAAAACATCATCAACAAAATGTAAATAAGTACATTCATCTTTAGTCGTTAGGTCATCTTTGTGTAAACGATGAGTTCGGTAAAAAAGTACTTTTACTTCTTTGCCATCCAATAGGTATTTTTCATTAAAATCAGCCATACCTAGCTTATGATGTACATCATTATAATTAGCGTTCAACTGAACTTTAGCTATTTTTTTACGATTGTCATGTTCACGATCGCCGAATGATGTTGATATTGAATGGCCTTCATCATCATTTCCTACAGCAATAACACAGCCGGTTAAAGATAAAGTTAAAGGCGCGGCAACGAGTAATGCGATAATTGTTTTTTTCATGTGTTTCCCTTACGGTTTATAGTGCTTAAACCTAATGATAAAAGCTATAAAGCTTATAGCAAAGTACAAACCAACTTTTTAACCTATTGATATAGCTGACAATTATATGAAGACACAAAAGAAACGCAAGACAAGTATCGCTATATTCGCTAAAATATCGCAACTTTAACAATCAAATGTACTTTATGACTATTACTGACGAAATAATCATCATCGCAAATCAGCTAGCGAACCAAGGGAAAAAACCTACGGTTGCACTCATTAAAACCAAGTTAACAAAGTCAGTGCCATTACCCACAATTATTACTATTTTAAAAGGCTGGGTTCATGATCCCGAGTTGATCACACACCAGAGCTCTGAGCCAAGCCATAATTTACCAAAGAAGAAAACCTTAATGCTTGATACAAAAGTTCAACAAGCGATCAATCAAGCAGTAGAAAAAGCAATGCAACCACTGTTCGAAGAGCTCGCAGAATTAAAAGCCTTGTTAATCAACTTTAAAAAATAGAATACAAGTTAAGGTACTCTAGGTAAAAGTGAATGAACAAAATCAGCTAAAGAATTGGCCACTTTTTTATGCGCTTTTTTGCCAACTTTCTCTACCCAAACTTCACCACTTTCATTATTTAAAGTTAAGATCATATTATCATCATCGGTTAACGCGAAAAATAACGTTACAGGTTGTTTCAACTTCTGTTTCATTAAGATATGACCAATAACGTTTTCTTGTAAACGTTGAAAGTCATCCTTACTCCAAGCAAAAAGCAAAGATAAAGCGCCCTCATCACAACTGGCATCTAACGTATCACTGAAAATTGTAGTGAAATATGTTTTAAAATCATCATGAATAGTAAGTTCTAACGCTTCTTCAACATTGTCAAAAGTTAATTGTTCATCAACATCATACGGCTGCCAATACTGATGTTTTTCATCATAATCGTTTGCTAAGCAAGGTGATGGCCATTGCTCATCTTTTTCAATTAAGGGTAAATGTTGATAACGTTTTTGATATTCTGAGAGGTAATTTTGAGAAAATAACAACAAAGATTGGGTTAACTCGCAAGGTGACGATTTCATCTGGTAAGAAGATCCTTTAAAATAGGCTATAAGTAGCCAACAAATAAGTAATCAGCCATTTTTATGACCAATTATAAGAACGCCGAAGCATTAAGTAAATTGAACCTAGGCAAAGCCACTAGTTATTGCAGTGAATATACCCCAGAATTACTGCAAGCGGTACCACGAAGTTTAAACAGAGACGGTTTAGACATTTCAGCTGAAAACTTACCTTTTGTTGGCGAAGATGTTTGGTATGGCTATGAACTGTCTTGGCTAAATAACAAAGGCAAACCTATTGTTGCAGTCGCAGAATTTCGTTTTTGTTGTAAAAGCAAAAATATTGTTGAGTCAAAATCGTTTAAATTATATTTAAATAGCTTTAATCAAACACGGTTTTCATCATGGGAAGATGTAAAGCACCATATGGAAAAAGATTTATCACAAACCTCTGGTAGTAAAGCTTCAGTGAAACTATTCCCTGTTGATGATTGCCCACCACTTAATATTAACCATCAGTTATTTGAAGGTGAATTGACCTGTATTGATGAACTAGATATTGAAGTTAACAATTACCAACTCGCACCTGAACTATTACTTAGTCCTACCGATGATAATCTAAAGAAAAAAACAGTAATTAATGAGTGTTTAGTTAGTCATTTATTAAAATCTAACTGTTTGATCACCAATCAACCCGATTGGGCAAGCATCTATATTCAATACAGTGGTAAAGAAATTTTACATAAATCTATTTTGGCTTACCTGATTTCTTTTCGTCAACACAATGAGTTCCATGAACAATGTGTTGAACGGATATATTGTGATTTACAGAAATATTGTCAAATTGATGAACTTACTGTTTTTGCTCGCTATACTCGCAGGGGCGGTTTAGACATTAATCCGTATCGTTCTAATGTAAATAGTAAGGCTCCAGTAGGAAGAACACTACGACAATAAAGAGAGTACCCCACATAAAGATGAATTTTATTGCTTTAAAGCAATTATAAATCATTATTGATACTGACTTTTATTGATCTTAGGTTTACTATTAAATAATATCATTTAAATGTTAAAGAACACTTTTGTTCATTTGTTTTTAAATAAAAACAATCACATTACTAAACTATAGCGTTACATACGGAAGACTGTTTTTTATGAGCAATAACTCTGTTGCAGACAAAGAAATCATATTACTGAAGAAAAAACTCGATCTCGCCATTACTTCTCGTGCCGACTTAGAGACCGATTTAAAATCGCAATCATCCTTATTAATTAAATTTATTGAAAAGTTATCACTTGTTTGCAAGGGAATGGACATTACCCTTGATAATAAACTTGCCAATTTACGTTCAATGTTGAAAAAATCTGCACCACTCCCAGATATTCAGTCGCAAATAAAATCGACAGCGCTTTTATTACAAAAACAGTCACTAAAAAATGAACTAAACCTTAATAAATTACATGATAGATTTCATATTGCTGGTCTTGCTCTACAAAAGATAAATGGCTTACCTGCAGATTTACGTCGAAAATTACGCGCTTTAATAACTGAATCTAAAGACCCTCAAGATGCAGTTGTGCAATATGTACCTTTATTAGCTAAGTTATTAGAGTTCTACGATTCAGCACTGTCGGTAAAAGCCAAAGAAACAATACCTACTGGTGGCCTACTTAATTCATTGCCCCAAAATATAGAGCATAAATCGACGAATAAAAGCCAGTCAGCAGAAAGTGAATATATTGAACGTTTTGAAGCGATCCTTACCAGTATCGTTGTTTCAGATAAACACAGAAAAGATATATCACTAATTAAGTCCCAACTTGATGATGATATGTCAAACAATAAGTTATTAAACAGCTTTCTAAAAGTTTTTGATGTCATTATTGAGGACTTGCAAGATGAACGTAATACAGCAAAAGTTTTCCTATCAACTTTAAGTGATACGCTAACCACAGTTCAGTCGGCTGTTAAGTCAACCGTTTCTAGCTGTAATAAATCGAAGTCTGAGCACGATTCACTTAACGAACAATTGCAAAGACAAATTGTAGATATGGCTGCGGGCCTAGATAAAGCAACTTCATTAGCAGACATAAAAGTTGATATAAATGCAAAATTACAACTTATTGCAGGTACATTAGAAAAGAAAACAACGTTTGAGCATAAACAACAGCAAATATTAGAAATACAATTATCAACCATGACAGAAAAGGTTGATTTACTTGAAAAACAAAGTCGTAGTTTCGAAAAACGTATCAAAGAACAACAGGCAAGAAGTTTACAGGATGCATTAACCAAACTAAATAACCGTGCGGCATTTGATGAATACTTCGCCAGAGAAATTGTACGCTTTCACAATAAGAAATTTGAATTAGCCATCGTTGTGATGGATCTCGATGACTTTAAGCGCATTAATGATACCTATGGTCATACTGCTGGTGATAAAACCTTGCAAGTTATCTCAAGTACATTCAAAAAGTATATCGCTAATGATGCTTTTATTGCTCGTTATGGCGGTGAAGAATTTGTTTTAGTTTTTTCTGGTATTAGCCCAAAAGCTTTAGTAGAAAAACTAAATGCTTTACGGTTACAAGTTGCTAAATTACCTTTTAAGTTTAAAAACAATAAAGTCACTATTACCTTATCTATTGGAGCAAGTCATGTTCAAAATAATGACAATGTTCACATGGCTTTCGAACGAGCTGATGGTGCTCTTTATCAAGCAAAAGAAAAAGGCAAGAATACGGTAGTGTATCTATAAAATCTTTCGAACTTATAGTGCATCACCGCCACAAAGTTTATCAAAATGGACTAACGTTACCTTAAGTTGTATTAGTTCATTTCAAGCCACTGCTTTAAATTTTCGTGAAAGGAGTTCAACCATGCAAACGCAAATAAACCCTGTTGGCAATATGAACCTGCTGTCTCAAGCCGAAATAGAGCAACTTCAGCAGTCAGCGACCAGTAAAATTTACCAACTTTATCGTAACTGCTCTCTCGCGGTATTAAATGCCGGTAGCCATACAGATGATGCTGAAGCGATATACCAAAAATTTCAAGACTTTCAGATACAAGTACTCCGCCGTGAGCGTGGCGTAAAGTTAGCATTAGCAAATCCTCCCACGGATGCCTTTGTTGATGGAAAAATAATTAAAGGTATTCAAGAGTTACTGTCTGCGGTATTACGCGATATATTATTTACCCACAATCGTTACCAAGCGGACATTGAACATACTCAACAAACTACCGATTTAACTTTCGATATTTTACGAAATGCTAATGTAATAATTCCAGAAAGCGACCCAAATTTAGTGACCTGTTGGGGTGGACACTCCATCAACGATAATGAATATAAATATACAAAGAATGTTGGTTACCAGCTAGGGTTACGCGGTTTTAATATTTGCACTGGTTGTGGCCCCGGTGCGATGAAAGGCCCGATGAAAGGAGCAACTATTGCTCACGCTAAACAGCGCAATAAAGACGGTCGTTATATTGGCTTAACCGAGCCAAGTATCATTGCCGCAGAGCCGCCAAACCCGATTGTTAATGAATTAGTCATAATGCCTGATATTGAAAAGCGCTTAGAGGCTTTTGTTCGCATGTCTCATGGGATAATTATATTCCCAGGAGGTGCGGGTACGGCTGAAGAATTACTTTATATTTTAGGAATAATGTTGAACCCTAAAAATAAAGAGCAAAAACTTCCTATTATTCTAACGGGTCCCAAGGAAAGTGCTGAATACTTCATTCAAATAGACAGGTTTATTGGTGCTACCTTAGGTGAAGAAGCTCAAAATCTTTATCAAATTATTGTTGATGACCCTATTGCTGTTGCAAAAGCTATGCGTATCGCTTTAGACGAAGTCCTGACATATCGTAAAAAAACCGGTGATGCCTATCATTTTAACTGGTCATTAACCATTGAAGCTGACTTTCAGCAGCCTTTTGAACCTACACATGAGAGCATTGCAAATTTACCGATCAACTTTGATTTAGACACAGCAACACTCGCCGCTAACTTGCGACGAATTTTTTCTGCTATAGTAGCGGGTAATGTAAAATCACAAGGTATTAAGGCCATACGAAAGCATGGACCATTCGAGATATCCGGTGATAAAAAAATAATGAAACTCATGGACAATTTACTTGCATCGTTTGTCGAACAACAACGTATGAAGCTCCCAGGCAGTAAATATATACCGTGCTACAAAGTAATTTAAGGGAAATGAATGTCCACACATCTAGTATTAATTGATGCGTTGAATTTGATCAGAAGAATATACGCGGTACAAGAACGCCCTTTTCTACTCAATAACGAACTTGCTGAGAACACTAAAAAACAAGTACTTTTTAATACTCAGCAAGCGTGTGGGCAAGCTTTAGCTAAAATACTTGAACACTTGCAACCTACGCATGCGTTAGCTGTTTTCGACAGTGAGCAACCTTGCTGGCGCTATCAACTTTACCCTGACTATAAAAAGGGTCGAAAGAAAATGGCTGAGCACTTGGCCAGCAGTTTACCTGCTATTCAAGACGAATTCATGAAAATACAAGTTGACTCTTTAATTCCAGAAGAAGACGAAGCCGACGATATCATTGCCACCCTTGCAATAAAAATGGCCCTTAAAGACCAGAATGTTACGATTGTTTCAACCGACAAAGGTTTTCTTTCGTTATTAAACCCCCACATTCGTGTTTATGATCATTTTAATCGTCGCCACCTCGACAGTAACTTTGTACAAAGTAAATTCAATGTAAAACCGCAACAACTTATGGACCTATGGACCTTAACAGGTGATAACACTAATAAAATACCAGGTGTTGCCGGTGTTGGGCAGATTACCGCTGCACAACTATTAAATAAATACGGTTCGATTAAATGCATACTTGATGCCTCTGATATCAAAGCCACATTAGCGAATAAACTCGCTGAGCATAGTGAACAAATAGCACTGAGTCGTGAACTACTCACACTAAAAAAAGATATTCCTCTTGGCTTTAATTTAAAAGATATACGCCTTACCCCTTAAAGTTCACATTATCGCCAAATAAATATCTGTATTATATTTTATAAATTAACTAATATAATACCTCTTTCCTAAGCTTAAGCATTGCTCCATGGAAGTAACATGATGGAATTACTAATAAATGAATAAGAAAGTTGTCATTCGTATCTTAATAGCACTGGCTATTTACGGTTTTTTTGTTGCTCTTGTTGTAAACTTTTATGATGACAGACCTTCAGATATGAAATGGGGCGATCGAGAGTCTTTTAATCGTCAATATATAGGTAAATTAACGCTTGAAGATTTTAATTTTGAACAAGCGTTAGATGAGCTAGGTAGCCCAGATATTACTGAAGCTAAAAAAGTAGATAAACATAATTTTCAAGTTATGTTCTATCGTACTCAGCATGTAAAGTCAGACGGTTTTACTACTCAAGATGAG